>Ga0164292_10000140_pt1 | contig 49283 bp, 30 predicted proteins | sample GEODES117metaG_FD_111486 | JGI IMG/M metagenome (GOLD analysis project Ga0164292, IMG submission 111486) | Eutrophic lake water microbial communities from Lake Mendota, Wisconsin, USA - GEODES117 metaG | ecosystem: Environmental > Aquatic > Freshwater > Lake | place: USA: Lake Mendota... | reverse complement strand
GGAAGTGACGGCGGCGAGTGGGGTGGGGTTGGCGACTGGGAACAGTGAGAACTTCAATTTGAGCGCGCAGTTGCTGGCGTCTTACCTTGAAGGGCCGAATGAGTTGTATCTGGGTGCGGATTATTTTTATGCGGAGGGTGCGGGGGTGCAGACAACGAACAACCTGCGTTTGTTCTCAACCTACAATCGGTTGCTGTCGGATCGGTGGTATGTGGGCGGTGCGGCGGAGTATTTCACGGACGAGTTGGCGGACCTGGATTATCGGGTGAGTGCGATGCCGCATGTGGGCTACTACTTGCTGAAGAGCGAGAATGTGAAGTTGGCGCTGGAAGCGGGTGGGGGTTATTTGTGGGAGAATCAGGAGACGAGCCGGGACTATTGGACGCTGCGTTTTGGGCAACGGTTGGAGTGGAAGCTGAGCGAGCGGGTTTCGCTTTGGGAGAGTGTTTCGTTTGTGCCGGAGGCGGCTGATTTTGCCAATCACTATTTCCTGGCTGAGGCGGGTTTGAAGACGCGGTTGTCGGATCGCTGGGCGTTGCGGACGTTTGTGCGGAACACGTATGATGCGACTCCTGCGGGAGGACGTGAGGAGAATGATTTGTCGGTGATCGCGGGGTTGTCGTATGCGCTGGCGGGTTTGCCAGCGGAGGAAGCGGCACCGGTGCGGCGGTCGTTGAAGCCAGCGAAGGCGGATCCAACGACGCCTGCGATGGGGTGGACGCGGACAGCGGCGATTGGTTTTTCAACATCGCAAGGGAACTCGGAGGCGCTGCTGGTGACGGCTGATTTGCTGGCTGAGCATCGGAGTGCAGAGGATGAGTTGTTTTTGGGCGCGAGCGGTGCTTATGGCGAGAACTCGGGGGTGAAGAATGTGGAGAACGTGCGGGCGTCGGCGCAGTACAATCGGTTGTTCAATGAGAGCTGGTATGGGGCGGTGGCGACGCGGTTTTTGTATGATTCGGTGTCGCTGGTGGACTATCGTTTGATGCCACGTGCGGCGTTGGGTTACTACCTGGTGCGGACGGATGCGGTGCAGCTGTCGTTTGAGGCGGGTCCGGGCTACATTTTTGAAGAAGTGGGTGGCATTGCGGCGGATTATTTCACGGTGGAGGCTTTGCAGAAGCTGAGCTGGAAGGTGAGTGACACGATCTCGATCGGTGAGACGCTGGGTTACATCGGCAGTCCTGAGAATTTCGATGACTTCCTGATTTTGGCGACTGCGTTTGTGGATGTGGCGATGAGTGATCGGGTGAGTTTCCGGACGGCGGTGACGAACACGTTTGATAACACGCCGGCGGCTGGGGCGCAGAGCAATGATTTGATTTTGAGCGCGGGCTTTGCGGTGAAGTTTTAAACTGAACCCCTTGGAATTTAGACCGTTTCTTGAAGGGACAACCCATTGAGAAACGGTTTAGTTTTTTAGGGTGGAGAGGATCTGGTCGAAGAGCGGGCGCTCGCAGGGTGCGGGCGTGAGGCATTGGGTGGTGAGGTTTTGGAGGGTGGTCTGGAGGGAGTGGGTTTCGGGGGTCCAGGTGGCGTGGGCGAGGAGTTCTTCGAGGAGGCAACCGAAGGCGCGGGCTTCGATTTGTTGGAGGCTGGTGGAGAGTTCGGGCGGGTAGAAGGCGGCGGCGCCGAAGTCGCCGAGGTAGGCGTGGCCGTTGGAGTGCCAGAGGACGTTGTGAGCGTAGAGGTCGCCGTGATTGATGTGGCGGGAGTGGAGGTGGTGGGCGGCGGAGGCGATGCTGCGGGCGATGGAGAGGGAGGTGTTGGGGGAGAGGTTTAGAGGGGTGGAGTAGACGTCGCGGGTGCAGGAATCGAAGCTGGGGGGATGGGCGAGGGTTTGATAGGTGGGGTCGATGAGGTCGAGGATGAGGCCTTCGGTTTGGTCGGGGTGTTGGGTGAGGCGACCGTGGACGGGGATCAGGTTCGGGTGGGTGCCAGCGGCGAGGGAGGCCTGCATTTCGGAGGCGGGGAGGCCGTCGCTGGTGACGGCGCCTTTGAAGAGTTTGACGGCGACGGGTTGGTCCTGGTTCCAGAGGGCGCGGTGGATGGAACCGGAGGCGCCTTCGCCGAGTTGAGTCTGGAGTTCGAGGGCGTGCCAGGGGATGTCGGTGAGGGAGGCGGGGAGGGCGGGGGTGGAGAGGGGATTGCCGGCGAAGGCGAGCCAGGCGAGGCGGGGGAGGTTGAGGAGCCAGTCGGGGAGGGTGGTGAAGTGGTTGGCGGCGATGCGTAGGAGTTCGAGGCGGGTGCAGGCGGCGAGGGCGTCGGGGAGGTGGGAGAGTTGATTGCCGGATAGCATCAATTTTTGCAACTGAGTGCAAGCGCCGAGGGAGTCCGGGAGGGAGGTGATTTGGTTGTCGGTGAGGATGAGCCAGCGGAGGTTTGGAGGGAAGGCGGCGGGGTCGAGGGTGGTGATTTGATTGGCTTTGAAGCCGATCATGGTGAGGCTGGTGCAGGCGCCGAGGCAGGCGGGGAGATGGGTGAATGGATTGTCGGAGCAGAAGAGGATGCGGAGTTTGTGGAGGCGATGGAGGTCTTCGGGGAGATAGTGGAGGCGGTTGCCGGAGAGGTTGAGGATTTCGAGGGAGTCGGCGAGAGAGAAGATTTCAGGAGGGAAGTCGGAGAGGTCGGCTTGGAGGTCGAGACGGGTGGCGCCGGCGAGGGCGCCGGAGCGGAGTTGATCGAGGGTGTGCATGCGGGAGTGGGGAATAGAGGCGAGGGGCGAGCGGATTTCACATAAAAGATGTCCGAATGATGCGGGGTGGGATTTCGTTTTGATGAGCTATGAATCGACGCAGCTCATTGAAGACGATTTTGGCGACGGGGGTGGCACCGTGGTTTGTGCCGGCGCGGGTGTTGAGGTCGGAGACGGCGCCATCGAACAAGATGACTCTGGGAGTGGTTGGGACGGGGGCGCAGGGGGTGGTGGATTTGCGGGCGTTTTTGAATCACGACGATGTGCGGGTGGTGGCGCTGTGTGATGTGAAGGCGGCGAATTTGGAGCGGGCGAAGGGGTTTGTGGCGGAGCGGTATGGGAAGGCGGATGTGAGGGAGTTTGCGGATTTCAGGGAGCTGCATCGGGATGCGGGGGTCGATGCGGTGCTGATGGCGTTGCCGGTGCACTGGCACAGCATTCCGGCGACGGATGCGGTGTTGAATGGGAAGCACATCTACCATGAGAAGCCGATGGGGATGTCGTTTGCGGAGTCGAGGCATGTGCGGGCGGCGGTGCGGAAGAAGGGAGTAGTGTTTCAGTTTGGGACGCAGCAGCGGAGTGACCTGAAGTTTCGCTGGGCGTGTGAGCTGGCGCGGAATGGGCGGTTGGGGAAGTTGAAGGAGATTCAGGTGGGGGTGCCGGGGGGGAAGACGATGCCGGCGTTCGGGGAGCAGGCGGTGCCTATGGGGGTGGACTGGGATCGCTGGGTGGGGCCGGCTCCGATGACGCCTTTTCATGCGGAGAAGCTGAGGCGGGACAACCATGAGAACCTGACGAATTTTTCACTGGGGATGATCTCCTGCTGGGGGATTCATCATTTGGACATCGCGAACTGGGGGAATGGTACGGATGCGACGGGGCCGGTGAGTGTGGCGGGAGAGGGGACGTATCCGGAGGCGGGCGGGGGGTGTGACGCGGTGCTGAGCTGGCGGGTGAGGTATGAATTTGAGAATGCGGCGCCGATCACGTTTGTGAATCAGGATCGGGATGGGATCGGGCATGGGACGCGGTTCATCGGGGAGAACGGGTGGGTGCATGTGAAGCGCGGGGTGATCGAGGCGAGCGACGAGGCGTTGCTGCGGGATCCGTCGAACAAGGCGGGTACGATGCCGATTCAACTTCCGGAGAGTTTGGAGCACACGCGGAATTTTGTGGATGCGGTGAAGGCGGGTGCGAGGTCGATTTGTGACATCGAGACGGCGGTGAGATCGGACATGCTGTGCCAGTTGGCGAGCATGGCTTTGAAGGCCCGTAGGACGCTCGCGTGGGATCCGGAAGGGGAGACGTTTGGCGGGGATGCGGCGGCGAATGCGCTGCTTGAGGCGCGACCGTTTCGTGGGGAGTGAAAGCTGCCGGAGATCGGGTGAGTCCGGGAGCGACTACTTAGAGCAGTTTAAGCAAAACTGTAGCCGCTTCTTTGGGGCGGCGGAAGTGGATCTGAGCCGTCGTCAGCTTGGGACGTATGTTCTCCTATGCCCCGGCGCTGCCAACGGCCCATCTCCACCTCCGGCGCTCCCAAATCAACAGCTACATCTTTACTTAAAATGCTCTAGCGGGAAGAGCTTCGATGGGGGAGATGTCGATGGTGGAGTCGATGCCTCGGAGGTATTTGGCGACGAATGGCTCGGCGCGTTTTTTGACGTCGGGATGGCTGACGGAGCTATGGCCGCCGCCTGTGATGGGGATAAGGAGGGTGGGGACGCAGGCCTTTTGCAGGGCAGCGTGAAGGGTTTCAGCGTGGCGGTAGGCGACGCGTTGGTCGGCGGTGCCGTGGAAAGTGATGAAGGGAGGATCGTCCGGGGTGATGTAGGTGATGGGGGAGGCGGCTTTGGCGATGTCGGAATTGTCCGGGGCGGGGCCACCTAGGAGGCCGCTGACGGCATCGTCTTTGAAGATGGGTTGGTTTTTGGGGTCAAACATGAGGGCCTGGGCGAAGTCCTGGGGGCCGCAGAGGTTGACGACGCAGTGGACGCGACTGCTGAGGGAGGGGAAGGCGCCGAGGGAGCCTTCGAGTTCTTTGACACCGCCACTGGTGCCGAGGAGGGAGCTGAGGTGGCCGCCGGCGGAGCTTCCCCAGACGACGATGCGGTCGGGGTCGAGGTTATACTCCTTGGCGTGGCCGCGAATCCAGCGGATGGCGGCCTTGCAGTCGTGGATCTGGGCGGGCCAAGAGGCCTCCTTGCTGAGGCGGTAGCCGACACCAACGGCGGCGTAGTCGCCGGTGCGCGCCATTTGGATGCAAGCGGCGCTGTAGCCAATGCGGTCGCCATTGACCCAGCCGCCACCGTGGATGAAGGCGATGACGGGGAGGGGTTTGTTGTTGGTGGGCTTATTGGGGAGGTAAAGGTCCAGGGCTTGTTTTGGGTTTTCGTTGTTGGCGTAGGGGAGGTCGAGTTCGAGGGTGACGGCGCTTTGTTTGGCTGAGGCGAGGGCCCTTTGTTTGGGGTCGGCGGAGTTCTGGGCGAACGCTGCGGTGGCGAGAAAGAACGGAAGAAGCATTTGGGGGCGCATGGTGGGTGCTCTATTTGGCTTCGAGGATGGCGCGGGCTTTGTCGGCGGTGGCGCCCATGGTGGGGAGGTCGTAGTCGAGGGTGTCGCCGTTGGGTTTGAAGCCGCCGCCGTCTGCGTCGACGTAGATGGGATTGTTGTAGGCGCAGGGGCGCATGGTGGCGTAGTCGCTGGTGCCGTAGCCGATTTTCATATCGCCGGTTTCGTGGAGGGCGACGACGATGAGGTGGGCGTCTTCTTGGAGAGGGATTTTGAGGGTTTGGTCGAATTTGATGACGCCGTTTTGGAACATTTGGGGGTGGGTGGCACGGGTGAAGTTGAAGTCGGGATGGGGGCGGCTGTTGACGAGGAGTTGGACGCGATTGATGTCGATCCAGTCGGTGCATTGGACGCGGACTTTGAGGTCGATGGAGCCGGTGGCGCGGACGTCATCGCCGGCGATTTTGCCGTCGGGGGTGGTGACTTCGAGGAAGGGTCCGGTGGAGAGGATGATGTTGCCGGCTTTGGCGCGGGGGGCGAGTTCGGCCCAATTGATTTTGGCGGGGTCATCGGTGCTGGAGGGGAGGTAGGTGCGCCAGCAGCCGACGCCGTTGCCGTAGACGCTATGGGCATCGGCAACGCCGACGGCGACGATGCGGTGGCCTTGATTGAGGAGCTGTTTCCAGACGAACTCGCGGACGGTGCTGGCTTTGGCGGCGAGGGCGCCGGGTTTGCGGGTGACGCGGAAGGGAGCGTCATGGAGGATGTCGGTGCCGGGGCCATTTTGGGCCTCGCTGCCGTCGATCATGGAGCCGACGCCGACGAAACCACCGTCTGCGATGCCGTCGCCATCGCGGTCGATGAACATGTTGGAGAGGTCGGGGTGATTGAACTGGATCCAGCGGTCGGCGCGTTCACCCTGCCAGCGGCGGAGGGTGAGGGCGGTGATGCGGGGGTCGTCATTCCAGATGGGAGCGCCGCCGTCCTGGAGGAGGGGGTCGGGTTCGAAGGGGAAGGCGTTGAAGTGCTGGCGGCTCCCGGTGAGTTCGATGCCTTTGACCGTTTTGATGAAGGGAGCGAGACCGAGTGCGTTGATGGTGGGCTCCCAGTCGTAGAGGCGGTTGTGCTCGGTGGTGGGGGCGAATTCGAGGTGTTCGGCGGCGATGTTGATGAGGCGGCCGTCGGTGTCGCAGACGTTGTCGCCACTGGGGGTGCTGTGATTGTGGAAGTCGCTGCTGATCCAGCCGGTGGTGTCGACAAGGCGTTTAAGGGTGCCCTTGACGGCGGCCTCCTTGCCGGGGGCGAGGGTGATTTCTTGAGCGAGGTGACTGTATTCGGGGCCGCGGACGACGACGACGCGGTATTTGCCGGGGGGGAGTTGGACGGAGAACTGGCCGACTTCGCTGTGGTATTGGTCGACGCAGCCGTGGGCGCGGTGTTTGGGGCCGAGGTTGAGTTTGGGGGCGCCGGGGTCGAGGGGTTCGAAGTGGGCTTTGCAGGGGAGGGATTTGCCGGATTCGTCGGTGATGTCGAAGCGGATGAGGGAGGCGGCTGCGAGGCCGAAGGCGGGTTTAGCGGTTTGGCCGGCGGTGACGGTAAGGTTGGCTTTGACTTCGTTGCGACCGATGTCGGTGGCGGTGAGTTCGTATTGGCCGGGGGGGAGGCGGAGTTGGAAGCGGCCTTTGGAGTCGGGGTAGGCGAGGATGGAGGTGGCACCGATTTTGATGGCGATGGAGCCGGTGGCGAGGGGCTGATCTTTTTCGTCGGTGAGGAGGCCGTCGATTTGGCTGACGGGTTCGCCTTTGGCTGCGAGGGCTTCGCCGACGGCCTGGGCGGGAGAGGTGCCGACGGCGAAAAAGCGGGTGATGATGACTTCTTGTTTGGGGGCGAGTTCGAGGGTGTCGGGGAGATTGTCGGTGCCGGTGAGGCTTGTGGTGGCGAGGGCGTAGCCGCACTTGTGGGCGGGGTTGATGGCGTCATACCAGGCGATGCTGCCGACGGTGGTGCCGTTGGATTCGAAGCGGGTGAGGTCGGATTTGGTGGCGGCCTTGAGGGGTTTGTCAGTGTCGTTGCGGAGGGTGGTGGTGATGAGGAGGCCCTGGAGGCCGTCTTTGGCGCGGTATTCGTTGCGTTTGTAGAGGCCGCCGTTGGAGGCGGAGGTGGTGATGCTCTCGACGGCGGCTTCGGAGGGGTCCTGGGAGGGGAGGATGCGGACGAAGGAGACGGGGCCGTGGCCGCAGGGGGCGTAGGCGACAAGCTGGTCGTTGGCGGCGCCGCGCAGGGTGAGGTCGTAGAGGCAGCCGGGGCTGATGCCGTCGGCGCCGTAGAAGGTGCTCATGTTGGCGCGGCGGTTGGGCTGGTTGCCGGAGATGACGGCCTCGATGCGGTCATTGCGGAGGACGAAGTCACCGCGGATGCCGTCAGCTTCTTTGCCTTGAGGGAGTTCGGATTCGCGACCGAGATTGGCTTCGAAGATTTCGGCTGCTGGGATGGTTGAGTAGATAAGGAGGAAGCAGGCTGGGAGAAATTTTTTCATTTCGGAAAGGGGCGATTGGAGATGATAGAACGCAGGAATGCACGTTGATTCGTCAATCGGAATTGGATTGTTTTTGTGAATCCAAGCTCCAAAGAATCCGAGATGTTTGGGTGGCGGAAATCAAGGGGCGTTGAAAGCCCAGCTCCAGGCTAGCGCTGCGACGCAGGCGAGGATGAGAGCGATGCTGCCCCAGCCGAGGAAGCGGAATGCGGGTGTTGTACGTGCAGCGCCCATGATGGCGGGGTCGGAGGCGATGATTTGCAAGGCGATGACGTGCAAAGGGAGCAACACCGCGTTGACCACCTGGCTGGTGTAGATCATAGGGATCAAGGGCAGGTTGGGCAGCGAGACCAAGCTGACTGCGGCGATGGTTAGGACGATGAAAGCGGAGTAGAACCATTGGAAGTGATGGGAGTCCAAGTCGAGCGAGGCGGGTTCGTCGACGCTTTCGGCGATGGAGTAGGCGGTGGCGATGGGGACGATGGCGGCGGCGAGGAGTGATGCACCTAGGAGGCCCGCGCCGAAAAGGACGGTGGCGAAGCGGCCAGCCAGGGGTTGCAGGGCCTTTGCGGCGTCGCCTGCGTCCTGGATGTGGACGCCAGCTTTGTTCAATGTGGCGGCGCAGGCCACGGCGATGGCGAGGCCAATGATGCCGGTGAGAACCGAGCCAATGATCACGTCCCAACGCGCCCAGCGCAGGGTCTCCAGCGTGATTTTTTTGTCGACTGCGTACGATTGAATGAATGCAAGGCCCCAGGGAGCGAGTGTTGTGCCCAGAGCAGCGGCGATGGCGATCCAGCCTGCTGCATTTGAGGGCATGTGCGGGGTGACGGAATTGTGCAGTACGGCGCCCCAATCGGGTGCTGCCAGGAAGCCATCGATGATGTAGAGAGCGAGAGTTGCCGAGATGACTAACAGGACCTTTTCGACGCGGTGGAATGAGCCGAGGACGACGACCAGCGAGATCAAGACACCGGCTGCCGGAGCGCTGATCCACGAGGGAATGCCGACGAGACTGCCGGCGGCGGAGATGCCGGCGTACTCGGCACAAATGGTGCCAAAGTTGGCCAATAGAAGCCCGACCACTGTGATGTAGCCGGCAGTGCGTCCCCATTTTTTGCGGATGACACTAACGAAGCCTTTGCCGGTGGCGGCGCCGATTCGCACAGCTATGAGATGGAACTGAACCAAGAGCACGGTTGAAGCGGGAATGATCCATAACAACTGGTAGCCAAAATCGGTGCCGAGCACTGAGTAAGTGGTGATTCCCGCGGGATCGTCGTCGGAGAGTCCGGCAAGAAGGCCGGGTCCGAGCACGGCTAGGAATGCGACCCAGGCACTGCGTCCCGACTGCATCAGTTGGGCAAATCGGAGACCGATGCTACGATGATGATGCGCGATGACATGCGGCGGTGCCGTGTTCCTCCGCTGAAGCTTGTGCACGGCACGATGGAAAGACTTACGCATCCATTTGCAGCCTCAAGAATGCCGAATGGAGGTGGGTGCAGTGAAAGTTCATTTTACGGCGGGAGTCACGGAATGTGCTGCTGTTTGGTGTGGATGACAAGACAGGCTTGGGGACTCTTTGCACATGAAACCTTGCGGTGCCTGTTTCGAGTGCGATTTCGTGATTCTCCGCATCCATGAGGCTAGCTAGGGATCGATTGGTGCGGTTTCGATGTCTGATTCGTCGATCCAGCCTGCTTTCGCCGTCGGGTCTCCTTTGAGGAAACGCTCATAGAAGCCGGGGTTACTGGTTGGGACGTAATTGTCAAAGACTTGGCCTTTGCCAAACATGCGTGGGTCTTTCTGAGATTTAAGTTTATTCTCCATGAAGGTGAGCATGGAGAGTTTGCGTTCGGAGTGGACGGAGTCGACCGCCAGATTGTGGATGCAATGGGTATCGGATGAGAGGTCGTATAATTCTTCTTCGGGGCGAAGGCCGAAGTTGAGTTGCCAAAATTTATCAGAGCGGTCTTTGCGTCCTCTTTCGAGGATGAGCGTTTTGGTGGGGGAGGCATCGGTGTCGAGGTAACCGGTTTCGGGATTCCCTGCGGGCCAGCGGGAAGGTTCGTAATTTTTGAGGAATAGCCAGCCGCCTTTGATGATACCACGTATGGGGTAGCCTTGATCACGGGGGCGACCAACATCAGTGCGTTCTTTTCCGATGAGAGCATGGTCACGCGATGGGATAACCTGGCCTGACTTTTCGCTTTCCCAAATTTCCCGCCAACTCTTGCCTGTTATGGGTTCCATGCCGCTGTCTTTTTCGGAGATTTGGGCGACGTCAAGGATCGTAGCTGCGATATCGGTAAAGCTAACGAAGTCGTCTATGATTCGGCCTGGATTTTTGATTTTGTCTGGCCAGCGGATGGCAAGAGGGATGTGGTTACTGTCTTCATAGGCGTAGCCTTTGCCTCGGGGGAAAGGCATGCCGTGGTCCGAGGTGACGATGATGAGAGTGTTTTCGAGCAGGCCGCGCTTTTCTAGTTCGGCAATCATGCGTGCGAGATGGGTATCTGTGTGCTCGACTTCGAGGGCATAATCCAATATGTCATGACGTACAATTTCGGTGTCTGGCCATTGAGGGGGAACAAGGTCGATATCTGATAGCTGTTTTCCTGCGATTTTGACACCGGACTGGTAGTCGTATGAGCGGTGGGGTTCGGTGCTCCCAAACCAGAAACACCAGGGCTTGTCGGCTTTGGCGGTGTCGAGAAAGTCTTGGAAGTTGGCGGCATAATCGAGGTTACTGATGTGTGAAGTAAGCGGTTTGATTTTGCGCTTGGAGAAGGGCTTGCCAGTGATTTGACGGGGTTTGCCTGATGCGTCATTGGCGATGCCGGGGCCCCAGCCTTTGCCTGTAATGCCCATGTGCCAGCCTTTATCGGCAAGGACTTCAGGCCAGCTTTTGAATTTGGGTGGGAACATGGCCATATGGTTACCGGCTTCTTCCAGTTGCCACGCATGGCGGCCGGTTAGGACGATAGCGCGAGACGGAGCGCATTTTGCGACTGGAGTGTAAGCATTCTTGAAGAGTAAGCCTTCGGTCGCAATGCGATCGAAGGCGGGGGTTTTGACCCATGCAGTGCCGTAGGCGCTGGCATGGGCGCCCCAGTCGTCGGCGATGGCGAAGAGAATATTGGGTGGGGTCTCGGCTGCTGAGGCGAGGCTAGCCAGGAGAAGAGCGAAGATAGCTAGAGCACGGTTCATAGAACGAAAGAACGACAGTAAGGCGAATGCCTTTCGGTTGAAGGTTTAAGAGGTGGCACAGTTTCGATGTAAAGAAGCACTTGCCGAAATGAGTAAATCGAGACACATTTGGGCTTCAAATTGGGAATTGCCTCCGTAGCTCAGTTGGTAGAGCAGAAGACTCTTAATCTTTTTGTCGAAGGTTCGAATCCTTCCGGGGGTACCCACTTTAATCCCACTCCTTGGTTGGCGTTTGTGACCGCATGGAAGTTTTTTGGGTTGGCCCTGGTTTATTTGTCTGTAAAGACGTTGAAAAATGAATGCACACGTTTTGTCTCTCAGGTTGGTGCCATCCTCGCAACTGTGAGTTTGAGCTCCGATTTTGATGAGGAGGAGAGTCCATGCTAGGTTTATCGGTCAGAGGCGCAAGTTATTGGGTATATGGACTTAGACGGCTGCAACTGGCCCTTTCGTGTGCAAGGTGAGTTCGAGGTTGTTGGTACCTTCGCGCAACAAATTCGACAGGTTGATCCATGCGGATGGATGAGCAGCTTTATCCAAAAGCTGTGGGATTGTTGCAGCATCGAGTTTTGATTTTGGCTTCCCCGGCGTATCTGCGAAGTGCTCCCGAACCCTTGATTTGGCCGTTGGCCATCGTTCGGCTTTCGCAATTCCAGATAAGAAGAAAGCCAAAAAAGCTCAATCAGTGATCTTGCCATCTGGTTCCAAAAGGCCTAACGGAGAACTTGTCCATTGTAGTTAAACCGAGGTTGACGGGCTGATAATCTAGCACATGGCTGATTGACTCGAGTGAAATCAAATCACTGCCACCCTAGCAATCAATGAAACTTCCCCATTTCTTCTTTTCTGTCGCTGGCTTTGGCTTACTGGGATGCAGCATCAAACCAGCACCCCAGGGGGCCGAAATTCTCACTGAAGCCGCCAAAGCGGAAATTCCCAGCAGTTGGCAGGCACCCAACAATAGTGAACCATTGGTCCCTGGGTGGATTCGCTCCTTTAACGACAGCACCCTGACTCGAATTGTCGAAGACGCGCTCATTCGTAATCCTGACCTAAAATCTGCCTACGCCATTGTCGAAGCTTCGCAAGCTGCCGTTCGGGTTGCCGCCGCTTCGCTTTATCCGCGTGTCGCGATGAAAGGGCTTGGAGAACGCCAAGGACGTGAAATGTCGGGTAATCTTGGTCTAGGTATCAACCCACCGGATCTTGGATCCGTCGGCGTTGACCTGAGCGGAGGCAGCTCCGACATCAATACTGTCGACAGTTCTATGGGTCGTTGGATCACTGGTATTGGCATTGGTGCCTCATGGGAGGCCGACGTTTGGGGTCGCGTGCGCTCCAAGAAAGCTTCTGCGCGCGCCGACAGCGCTGCCCTCGAGGCTGACTATGAATTCGCCAGACAATCCCTCGCCGCTTCCGTCGCCAAGGCCTACTTCTCTACCATCGAAGCCTCCCAGCAAGCCTCCAACGCCCGCGAAGCTCTTGGCCTTTATGAAGAATACGTGAGCTTGACGGGAAAGAGGAAAGAACAGGGCTTTTCGAGCGACTATGAGTTAGCTCAGTTGAAGTCCCGAACTGCCGGGGCTCAGGACACCCTGTATGCTGCCGAAGCCGCCCGTGCCCAGGCGATCCGTGCCATTGAAGTTGTCACCAGCTATTACCCTTCCGGCAAACTCGGTGTCCGCGCTTCGTTCCCTCCCCAGGTTCGATCTGTGCCGTCCGGACTGCCTTCCGAATTGCTCGAACGTCGCCCGGACTTGATTGCGGCGGAGCGACGCTTCGCCGCCTCTTTTCATCGTGCCAAAGAAGCCCGTGCTGCTCGACTCCCTCGTTTTGCAATCAGTGCCAATGGTGGCCTCGGCACCGCTCAGTTGGATGGTGTCGGCGTCGTCAATGCCGTCAACTGGACCCTCGCTAACGGCATTGTCCAACCCATCTTTTTTGGTGGTGAGCTCAAGGCAGCTGAAAACATTCGCAAAGCTGAGCAGCGCGCTGCGGCTGCCGCCTACACCTCCACAGCACTACAGGCCTTCAAACAGGTCGAAGACGCCCTCGACAGCGACTACCACCTGCGCCGCCGTGAAGGTGCCTTGAACGATATGGTCACTCACAGCGCTACCGCCGTCAAACTTGGTAAAGTACAACTCGACCAGGGCCAGACGGATATGTTTACCATCCTGCGGTTAGTCGGCGAGAACTTGGCCGCAAAAATGGAACTCACCAAGATTCGCGCCTCCCGCCTACGCGAACGCGCCAACCTTCACCTCGCACTGGGAGGTGATTTTCGCTCTCCCTCCGGCAAATAGCCATTTCACCCTGCTCAACACCATGCAACTAACCTCCAAGTTTAGAATCCAGGTTCTACGCGGCTTCTCCTTATGCCTTCTCGTGGTAGCCTGCCCGCTTTTTTTTCTGAGCTTGAGCACCCACCTAGGTGCTGCAGACTCAGTCTCTTTGGATCAACTTAAAATGGGACTCAAAGAACGGGAGTTCCACGGTGAGTTCCTTCTTAATGAGCTCAAAGCAACTGACAAACGCGTGGAGTCGCGCATGGATAATCTGGTGAACGCTCTCGAAGTCGTTGCCGACTCAAAGGACTCCAAAACCAAGGTCGCACGCATGAAGAAGGCGACCATTGAGGGTCTGATGAAAGTGGTTGGCCTCTACAACGACAAACGCGCTGCCATTCAAGAGCAACTCGTTCGGCCTACCTCCAATCTCACGCTGGATCAAAAACAAAGCATTCGAAAAGCCCTGGATTCCCGAATTGCAAAGCGCGTCGCGCAAATGGTTGAGCTTCAACAGTCGATGCCGACCAACGAAGAATACGAAAAATACAAAATGACCCCCGGGGGCATAGGCTGGGCAGACTCCACCATCGTCAAAAATGAAGACTGGGAACAAAATCGTCGTGTGATGCTCCAATCAGAAGAAGTCAGGAAAAAACTGGTCTCTGATCTCCAGCGCAGCGTTGAGCGCCTGGCTGACCAGGACAAACGCTTGAAGAAAAAGCTACAGGAGCAACCCATCACGGTCCCCATTATGCAGCGTGAAATCAATCGCAATGCCGATCTTCTCGCCACACGCCAAATCCAACTCGATCAAGTCCTCACTGAACCTTCTCCCACCGCTCGGATCATCGGAAAGGGCGAAGCCGCCGCACTAGACGAAGCGGTCAAAATCGCTGTAACGGGGCTCAAGGTAGAGATTACCAAACTGTTCGCCGATTACACCGCCTTGATCACCTTTTTGCCCCAGGTCAATAGCCTGCGCTCCCAAATCGAACAAGCCACCAAGCCCTAGCCATGCCTCAAATCACAAACGATTACAATCGCGTCCAACTTTACAAGCTCAGCACCGAGCCCGGCTCATCAGGTCCTCTGATTGTCATGCAGCACGGCTATTCACCAGATGATGTGACCTTGCAGGAGAGCGTTTTCCTTCTTCGCCGCGATGGAGTCTGGGTGGATTTTGTTCCGCTTGGCGCCGCCAGCAATCCCGAACTCTGGGATGCATGTCTTTTCGAAAAGGCAGTCGAAGTCGTCAAACTTCTCGAGACCGATAAACTCGATGCCGAAGTCTATCCGCTCGAAGTAACTCCGGAAGCACTTTCATCTTGGTTGTCCCGCACCGCCGGATTCACCGCTCAGCAGCGCATCGATGCCTTGGTCAATCTTTACAAAGAACGCGTTAGAAACAAAAAACATTAGCGACTCACACGTTATGAAACACAAACAAGTCCTCAAAGTCGCCCGGAATCTATCCGAGCCTTTCAAAGTCACGAAGGGTGAGAAGTTTCGTCTCAAAGACATGGATCCTAATGACACGCTGCATCTGGTTTCCGAGGACAAGCCGCGCGCGAAAGAGGGCCTGCAAGTCGGCGTTGAAGCGCTGGCCGAGTTGCAGGACATGCTCTACGCCCAGGACAAGTGGGGGGTCCTCCTGATCTTCCAGGCCATGGATGCTGCAGGCAAAGACGGTGCTATCAAACACGTCATGTCCGGGGTGAATCCTCAGGGCTGCCAAGTCTATTCCTTTAAAGCACCGAGCAGTGAGGATCTCGATCACGATTTCCTTTGGCGCACGATGAAGTGTTTGCCGGAGCGGGGCCGCATTGGCATCTTCAACCGCAGCTACTATGAGGAAACGCTTGTCGTTCGAGTACATGAGGAAATCCTACAAAAACAAAGATTGCCGTCGCGCCTGATCACCAAAAACATCTGGCGAGAGCGCTTTGAAGACATCCGCTCCTTTGAACGCTATCTCAGTCGCAACGGAATCCTCGTTCTGAAATTCTTCCTCAATGTCTCCAAAGATGAGCAGAAGAAACGATTCATGGAGCGCATCACGAACCCGGACAAAAATTGGAAGTTCTCCGCTGCGGATGCCAAAGAGCGCGGCCATTGGGACGACTATATGAAGGCGTATGAAGACATGATCCGTCATACCGCTACCAAAGAGGCTCCCTGGTATATAGTGCCCGCGAACAACAAATGGTTCACCCGGCTTGCAGTCGCCGGTGCCATCATCAATGGTCTGTCATCTCTCGATCTTGCATATCCCGATGTCGGACCCGAAAAATTGAAGGAACTTGCGGAGACTCAGTTGGCCCTGCAAAAGGAAGAATAGGGAGTCCACCCAAATGTCTCCAGCCACTCCATCGCCAAACGCAAAAGGAATGGCATCCTGGATTCCTGCCATCAACTGGCTGAAAACCTACCAGCCTGTCTGGTTGCGGGCGGATCTCTTGGCAGCCATCACGCTGGCGGCCTACCTTTTGCCAGCGGGAATTGGTGATGCCTCGCTGGCCAACTTGCCTCCCCAGGCCGGCCTCTACTCATGCTTGTTTGGCGGGTTGTTCTTCTGGCTGTTTTGCAGCTCACGCCACACCGGCGTCACCGTCACTTCCGCGATATCCTTACTGATTGGGTCATCATTGGGCCCTCTTGCAGGTGGGGATCCGACCCGATTTGCTGCCCTTGCATCACTTGCCGCCCTTGTGGTTGCAGTCATCGCGCTCATCGCATGGGCGACGGGTGCCGGTTCCATCGTGAATTTTGTCTCCGAATCCGTTCTGGATGGCTGGAAAACAGGTGTGGCCCTCTACCTTGGCACCACCCAGTTGCCAAAACTCTTTGGATTCAGCGGATCTCATGGGGATTTCTGGGAACGCTCGAATTACTTCTTCTCGCATCTTAGTGAAACTAATACAGCTGCGCTGACGATGGGACTGGCTGCCCTTGCATTGCTGATTGCCGGGAAAACCTTTTTGAAGAACAAGCCTGTTGCTCTGTTTGTCGTCATTGGAGGGATCGCCGCAGCCGGATTCCTCAGGCTGGACCTGCATGGCGTGAAGCTGCTGGGAGAAGTGCCCCAAGGTTTGCCGACCTTGCATCTACCAATCATCAATCGCACCGACATTAGGGAACTGCTGCCTTTGGCGTTCGCATGTTTCATGTTGGGAGCAGTCGAGTCCGCTGCCATCGGCCGAATGTTCGCTGGCAAGCACGGTAACCGTTTCCAAGCAAACCAAGAGTTGCTGGCCATAGCCGGTGCTAATTTGGGCGCGGCAATCGGACAGGGATACCCCATCGCGGGCGGCATTTCTCAATCATTGGTCAATGAATCCGGAGGTGCGCGCACACCGCTCTCCGGCCTCTTTGCCTCGCTGATTCTTCTCCTAGTGGTGTTGTTCTTTTCGCCCTGGCTCAAAGACCTGCCCCAATGTGTACTTGCCGCCATCGTCCTCGTAGCGGTGAGTGGACTATTCAAGTTCTCAGCGCTCAAACACCTTTGGAAAGCTAGTAGACCCGAATTTGCCGCGACAATCGCTGCCTGCGTGGGTGTACTCAGTTTCGGACTCCTTCAAGGGGTGATGATTGGGGCGATCATCTCGCTTGTCTTACTCATCCGTCGCGTATCAGTGCCCCATGTCGCCATCCTAGGACGTGTGCCAAATACTGCCCGTTTCACCGACTTGGATCGTCATGTCGACAACGAGACGATTCCGGGCGTCGCCATCTTCAGGCCCGAGTCCAGCGTCATTTACTTCAATGCGGATCACATCTGTGAAAGCATTCGCAACCGTGTGTCTAACCTTGGGGTAGATGTTTATTTGGTTGTGATAGACCTTTCAGCGGCGGCCTACGTGGATGTCCAAGGCGCCCACAACCTTGCCGCGTTGGCAGATGACCTCGAAGCGCTCGGTGCCACCGTTCAAGTCGTCGAAGCACGCTCCTCCGTTCGTGACCGCTTGCGACTGGAGGGTGTCGATGAACGACTCGGGGGCGTCAATCGCTTCAGCACTGTGGCTGATGCTATTAATCAATTCCATCAATTCACCGCCTCCAACTGAATCATCTCAGCCAATCCGTCCGCAACCCACAAACAAAATGAAAATCATCCAAGCCTCATTGAAATGCGTCGCCATGTTCGCCCTCCTCATTCTGGGCACAAGCTGTGCCAGCGAGCTCCAAAGCAAAAAAGATATCGCCATCGCTGCAGGGTTCAAAGTCATCACTCCGGTCAAACCGGAGCATGTTGCCCTGTTGCCAACCCTGCCAAGAGGCCAGATTTCCGAGATCAAGCACGAAGGCAAACCCTACTACATCCTGCCAGACGCGGACAACAATCAAGCTTATGTCGGCGGCCCTGCAGAATATCAGTCTTACGAGAAGCTGCGCTTGGCCAAGAAAATCAGCGAAGACAATCTTGCTGCCGCACAAATGAACCAAATGGCAGCAATGAACTCCATGAATTGGGGAGCATGGGGTGGTTGGGGCACTATGGGCTACCCCTATGGAGGTGGCTATCATCGAATGGGCCCCTACTATCGCTAGTGGCTCATGTCTAAACGAAGGTGCCCCAATGGTTCAATTCGACGGGCCTGCCACGGGGCACCCTTATCCACCGCGTTGTCGCTCCCGATTGGGTGCTCAGATAAAAGCCTCCATCGACCATCTTTCCTCATGTTGCCTGAATTTTTCATTGCTTTCAGCCTCTTGGCTCTTTGCGTCATCGTTCACGCAGCCGGACTCTCGATGTTGCTGCAAAGGTATCAGACCATCAACCTGAAGGCACAAATGAATAGCATTCAATTAGGTCTTTGCCTGGTTCATATCGCCTGGTGGCTGCTGCTGCTGCATTTGCTTGAGATCGCCCTCTGGGCGTTCTGCTATTGCCTCCTTGGCTGCCTACCGGATCTCGAGACGGCTTTCTATTTTTCCGGCTCCAGCTATGCAACTGTTGGCTATGGTGACATCATCTTGCCCAAACAATGGAGGATGCTTGGGCCCGCAGAAGGCCTCGCAGGTATTCTTCTGTGCGGTCTTTCCACTGGCTTTTTCTTTGCCGTCGTCTCCCGAATCCATCGAAATTTCAACCAATCCACTTCAAAGGACAATGCGAACCAAGACTAACGGAGCTCGTTGATCACTAAGTGAAATGGCAGCGTTTGAGCCAAGATCTACCAAGGAATTCATTCCACCCTCACGATGAAACTGCTTCAAATTGTGGATGATTTTGCAGTAGCTGAATCCTGGCAGCCTATCGCTTCCGGGCAGGCCGGAGTAAAAATCAACCGTGAAACGACGCCATCGGGATATGCCTTGCGGATAGACTTCGACTTCAAGGGCAGCGGTGGATTTGTGGTTGCACGCAAGGAATTCAACATGCGCTTGCCGGAAGCGTTCGCCTTTTCCTTTCGAGTGCGTGGCGCAGCACCCGCCAACAATCTCGAGTTCAAGCTCGTTGATCCTAGCGGACACAATGTGTGGCGGTGGCAGCAGGATGCCTTCGATTTTCAGGCTGAAGCACGCGCGCTCCGCATCAAAAGCAGTCAAATTGAGTTTGCTTGGGGTCCGGCGGGTGGCGGCACCATCCGGAAGCTGGGCTATGTTGAGTTCGTGATCAGTGCAGGACCTGGAGGCAGGGGCACGGTGTGGATTGAGGATTTTCAGTTTCAGAACCGTACCATCCGAAAAGCCCCATGGATTACGGCTTCCAGTCAATCTAAGGGCAGCGATCTTCAGAGCTTGTTAGACAAAGAGACCGATGCAGGCTGGTGTAGCACTTCAGCAGATACTCGACCCACGCTAGAGCTCGATTTTCACCAAAGCCGCGAGTACGGCGGCCTCATGATCGAGTGGCGACCAAAGCCGGTAGAGAGCGCCTTCGTTGTGCAAGCCTCCGAGGATCGTGTGAAGTGGAAGACACTGCGGAAACTTCCCCAAACCAGGGGCTCACGCACATGGATTCACCTGCCCGGTGGAGAATCGCGTTTCCTTCGGTTGGTGTTTTCTTCCGCAGCCGCTCTTCACCGAATCGAAGTTCTACCGTTCGACTCCACTCGCACCATCACAGACTTCTTTCACACGGTTGCAGCAGGAAGTCCTCGTGGGTGGTATCCTCGCTGGCTCATGCGTGAGCAAAGCTACTGGACCTGCGCCGGTGTGCCCAACGGACGGACCTGTGGACTCATCAATGAAGAAGGACTTGTCGAGCCGGATAAGGGTCGTTTTGCATTGGAACCTTTTCTTCACGTCGGCGGCACCTTGTGCACTTGGGCTGACGCGAAACGCTCTGTGTCCATGGAACCTGGAGGCATCCCCATTCCGTCCGCTCATTGGCGCCTGCCGGAGTGCCAAATGTCCACGACTGCCTTTGCCACCGGCGAGGGCGAAGATGCTGTTTTGCTAGTGCGTTACCGCCTCACTAACCTCTCATCGGGACAGCTGAGCACGCGACTCTTTGTTACCATGCGCCCTTTTCAGGTGACTCCACCCTGGCAAGCCTGGAATGGTATCGGAGGAGTGAAGGAAATTCGCGAGATTTCGTGGCAGGGTGGTGTCGTTCGAATCAATCGAGACAAAGAAATTGTGCCCTTGTCGAAGCCCACCCGCTTTGGTGCGGCTTCGTTTGATCAAGGACCAATCGTTGAGCATCTCGTCAATCAATCCTTTCCACGGTCAAGTCGCATCAAAGATCCTTTCGGTTTCGCTTCATGCGTTCTTCAGTTTGATCTCAGGCTGGCTGCTAAGTGCACGAAAGAGGTTTTTCTCGCAATCCCGTTTGCGACTTTGGATCGGCTCAGCGAATCGACATTGAAACGCCTCGCGAAATGGAACGGTGAGTCACTGTTCAAGCAGGCCAATCAGGTGATGAATGAGAGACTCGGGAATGTGCATTTCCAATTGCCTTCCGGACTTGCAAAGGAAGCGGTCAATAGCTTCCGAACGGCCGCCGGGCAAATTTTGATCAATCGTGATGGCCCCGCCCTCCAACCGGGCCCACGACGGTATACACGATCATGGATTCGAGATGGTGTCATCATGGGCGCGGCATTGTTGCGTCAGGGCAACCAGATGGCGCTTCCTGAGTTCATCCGGTGGTATGCTCCCTTCCAGCGCAAAGACGGTTCCGTACCCTGCTGTGTGGATCGCAATGGGCCTGATTGGCTGGTCGAACATGACAGCCACGGCCAACTCATCTTCGGCGTGATGGAATCCTTTCGATTCACTCGGGACCGAACTTTCCTGAAGAAAATGTGGCCCCATGTGCATAAAGCAGCCCGCTTTTTGGAGACCTTGATTGCCAGTCGCCTTACCGTCGAATACAGAAAAACGAACAAAAGGGCCTGCTGGGGTCTGCTGCCCGAATCCGCCAGCCATGAAGGCTATCTCGCCCATCCGGTGCATTCCTATTGGGATGATTTTTGGGGCCTGAGGGGATTGCGTGATGCGGCTTCCGCTGCTCAAGAGTTGGGTCATCCAGACCGAGCCCAGCATTTCGCCCAACTAGCCTCTTCTCTTCAGTGTCATTTGAAGGCCTCCATCCAGCGTGTGATCGAAGTGAAAAGCATTCCTTACGTGCCAGGCTCGGTGGAATGGGCGGACTTTGATCCCACAGCCACGTCGAACGCGATCTCACTTCTTCATGGCATCGACTGCATGCCACCAGAGCAGGTCGAATCCATGTTTGGTATCTACATGCGAGATTTTCGACGCAAACAACGGGGCGAAACGGCATGGAACAACTACACCGCCTATGAGATCCGGATAATCGGCGCCTTATTGAGGCTTGGAAAGCGAGCGGAGGCTCTGGAGTTATTGGCGTTCTTTCTTTCAGATCGGCGACCTTTGCGTTGGAATCAGTGGCCTGAGATCTCTTGGAAAGATCCCCGAACTCCCGGACATTTAGGCGACGTTCCGCACACGTGGATCGCTTCGGAGTACATGCTCGTATTCATCAGTTTGTTTGCTTTCGAGTGCGAGTCAGACGACACCATTGTAATCGGAGCCGGCATCGATGAAGCATGGCTGAAGAGCAAGAGGGGCATTGCTATTCAGGGACTTCCCACCACCTATGGAACTCTTGATTTGAAGATGAATCGGGAAGCAAATGGCAGTCTCAGAGTAGAAATCGGCGGCCAACTCAAGCCGCCTTCTGGGGGTTTCGTCATTCGTCCGCCGGGGAATGGCCGAATCAAGGTCCTGGAAGTCAATGGCAAAAGCGTTTCTACTTTTCATGACTTCGATGCTATCATCCAAGAGTTCCCAGCTTGTGCTGTAGTCACCTTTAAACGGTAGCCATCAGCGATCGCAGCAATCACTCAAGCTCAATCGTGAGTTGGTTGCCGTCTTCGGTGAGCGCGCTGAGAAATGCCTCCCTCTCCACCCGTGCTGCGCCTGTCCGATAGCGGTTCTTTTCGCGGCTAAACGGAAGTAGAACTCCATTCAAAAGAACGGCTGTTGGCCCACGACCGTGCTCCTGAACTCGATAGCTGATCTCCACCTGGCACGCAGCTAGAAGCAAATGCACCCGCATGTTGTTCAGGGCGGAAGGAATTAATGGGTCGAACACGAAAGCATCCTTTTCGATCACGATACCAAAAAAACACTGCATGATCAGACGCGTCGCAATACCCGCCCCGCTGGAGTAAACCCGCCACCCACCCTCTAAGGTGACCTCCCCACGATTGACTTTCTCGTAGGTTTCGTATGCCACATAGCGGTCCGCAAAAGCGGCATCGGAACTCGAATAGTAGCAATTGGCTTGGCGGATGCCCGCGCTGGTCACCACCTCACGAATTGCGATTGGATTGATTCGCTCGAGGGCGTCAAAGAATGCCTCGGCATCACCATATCGAGCCAAGGCCTCGCAGTAGCGCAAATGGGCGTGGGTGTACATGATGCCGATCTCCCGCCCAAAGTAACTCGCGCTTTCAGCTCTCTGAAAATACGTTTGAATGCCGCCGTGATAAGCCATCGGCCGATCAAACAAATGAGCTCCATCTGGCCCCAGCAGATAATAACGAATCAGAGTAAGGTGACTTTCTGCTTGGGCAGGCGTGAACATCTCATTGATGATCGCGTGGACCATCGGCAGCAGACTGTATGACAGGCCCGTCATGTGATCACTCGGATGCAGCAGGTGCTCCGTCTGGCGGTTGTCATGAAAATAGACCAGGCCAGAAAGCACATTGTCTACAATCAATATCGTCTGAAACTCCTCAAGAATGGATGCTGCTTGGGATTCAAACGCCGCCGCCCGTGCTTCGTTGCCAAGACGCTGGAAAGCCATGCTTAGCGTTGATAGCATCTGGTAGTTAAGAGTGACCGTCCACGAACTGCATAGCCGCTCCCTCATGTCAGATCGCGCCGGTTGAAGCGAATCGTTCCAGTCTCCGTGTCCATAAGCTGCAAGACGAGTGCCGGCAATGACCCGATCTTTGATCACCGCCAGTGCACGCTCCACGTGCTGCGATACGGAGCCCGTTTCCGCCTCTGCATCACCTTCCGCAAAATAGTAGGGAAGGGGTTCCTCCAACAGGCCAGCATCCCCAGTCACTGAAAGATACTGAGCCAGAGCGACAATTGGCCAGTAGACGATGTCTCCATGGGAATCTCTTGGCCGAATGTTTCGTTCACGATCGAAAAACATGAACCACTGTGGCCAATCGCCATCTTCATTCTGCTGTCGGAACACTCGGCAGAGCAGATCGCGAACCGGTTCGAACCGACCCAGAGCCAGCAGCAACTCAACAGGTCCCTGACAGACATCACGTGTGCCCCATCCTCCTCCTGAATACTGTTCCAACCCTCGCGGTGACAGATAGTGAATGAGTGCGTTGTGGACAAGCCACGGAAAAATCTCCATGGCCCGCGCCACACCCGGTCCCTGTGAACTCTCAGGGAGATGCGCTAGCTGCAAGCCACCTGTGATGGATCCCCAGAAATCATCTGCGCCTTTCACTGCTGCTTCAACGAGGCAGCCCTTGATTCGAAGTCTGACGCATCGGGACGCCGCTGTAACAAAACATAGAAATGGTTGCGCTCTGGATACGCCATCCGAAAACAGCCATTCATCTCCTCCCACTGCCTCGATCTGCGTCGCTTCATCCGGTCCGATGAGAAATCCGCCCTCTGGAAAGCGGCGCCCGACATCGCTATCCGCAATGGCTCGAACAAAGGCATCGCGTCCCATCATCTCGTATTGCACCGGCACAGATGAACTTCCGTCATCACCATTCATCGCAACGTGATGGGTGATCAAAAAGCGGCATGAATCGCCTTCTTGAACCTTCACTGACAAAAGCAACTCATGCTGATCGTCAGGTGCACTCGAGATCACCTCAATCAAACCTCCCGAGTGCCGGTAGATCCATCGACAGGAGTCGAGATTCATTTCAAAGGCCGATGGCAGACCCAGTTGGCACCATTCGCCATTTTGCTGAACAAACACACGTTGCCCGTGGCTGCGAAAGAGGCCCAAGTAGCTGTGACAGGTGGATAGGAAGCGATTGATGCTCACATGGCCCTGTGTGACCATGGAATGGAATACGCCGCCCATCCAAGTGGTGGAGGTGAGCGCAGATTCATCAGGGATCAGCGCGCCCCCAGAACGCAGCAGGTGACCGTGGGGACGCAGCACCTGGACTTCCTTCGCTTTGAGAACCACATGACTATGATTGCCGGTGAAAAACGAAAGCTTTTGGCCGCCCTCAGTCTCCACTTCTCGCAAATGATTCCCAAATAGCTCTCCGATCTCTGACTCCACTAAATCCAACGCCTCAAAGAACGGGGCTGAAGCAAACAAGGTCCGTGAGGGATTTGCCCCACCAGCATCTGCTGGCCACGGTGAACAAGTCGCTTCAGGCAAAGACAATAGCTCATCGATCCTGTGCACATCGCTTTCCAATGTCGCGGTGGGCTTGTCTGGTTCAAACCAACCAAAAAATCCACTCTGCCGCTTCCCTGCTGGTTCAATCACGACCGCTTCATCCTGAATACAAACCATCGAATGCTCATGCTGCATGCGTTTTCCGGGCAGGCCCGACGCTAGAGCAACGGGTTGAAGTCCGCTTCGAACGGCGAGCCCATTGAACTGCAGCGCATCCGTCGCAAATGACACGCCTTTGCCTAATGAACCGATCAACGTCCAAGGACAGCGACCTCCCATCGATTGATTCTGCCGAGAAGCCACCACTACGCCCTGGGTCGCATGCTGAAGCGGCGTGTGATCGACATACTGACTCACATAAAACTCATTCAACCGAACGGCGCCATAATCGGCCAGCGCGAGGTCTTGGACTTGAATCAGATCATATTCTAAGGCCTCCGAACCTTGGTTCTCTAACTCCACATGCCAGAACCAGGCAGGGGCAGACTCCGCCAGCACCAATCGCACTCGAAAAATCAAATCATCCCAACGGCCGATACCAATCAAACCCCGCTCGCTGATCTCAAAATGAGCCGGACTTAGGGGGCCAAGAAGGGGAATGGCTTCGACATCGTCCCCAAGTCGGCGGAGGTAAAGATTGGCGGGTCCACCCTCGACCTCGTTACCCAAATACATGTTGATCATGATGTCACTGCGATCAATTCGACGGATGGAACCATTGGAATTGAACTCAAATCGCAGACCTGCTTCACTGGTGATACCAAAGGGGAAGGGAAGGGAAGTCGCAATGGCCATAACAACATCCTACTCACCAACCCCAGACGTCTGCAATTCCTGTTCTAAAAACCTAGCTGAATATTGATCTCTGAGATGTGCTATGGCACCGAAAGGATGCTTCGCTGTGACTCCAATTGCTCCTGGCTCTGACCTAGTTCGAAGGTCGCAAGTCTGCCCACGTCCATGACCCATCTTCGTGCAGTTCGAGGCTTGCATCATGAAGCATTGGATCGGGCAGATTCCGGCTGAACTGAATACGCGTGATTCCACGCTCAGCCAAAAGCTTGTGAACACGGTACTTCGCAGCAATCGACAGCGCAGAACCCATCCGGTCCATCAACACATAGAAGGGCTTGGACAGAACAATTCGGGCCACCGCCAGCAGTTGGCGTTCTTCAAAGGAAAGGATTTCATCCCAGGGCCGCTCCTGTTCAAAGCCATCATGTTTGTTCAACATTCGGGAAAGCCCCAACTCCGCCAACACCTGACGGATCGCCTCTTTCAAATCGACCAAATCTGAATCGGTTGGTTGCAACAACTGAATCAAGGTGCTCGGTGGCAGATAGGGCTGTTCGGGTAAGAACGCGATGCTTTCGGCTGGAGGCCTTACGATGGTTCCCGTCCCAGCCTCATAAAGAGCCGCACAGGCCCGAAACAAGGCGTGTCGTCCGGCCTCATTTGGGCCCGTCACACACACACTCGTTCCAGGGAGGAACGCGGCATTCAGCTGATGGACGAGCGTCCGAGGCTCACCATGAATCGAATGCAGCGTCAAATCTTGAAACCGAAAGTGATCTGACTGTGTTTCGCAGCCGATGCACGATGCCTCATTTCGTTCACTCGCGTCCGCCACCGCATCTACAAACTCACCCAACCTGGCTACCACCGACGCATAGGCAGAGATCGATTGAAATTGGGTGACCACAAGAGAAAAGGCACCCAGTAGTGCAGCGAAAGCCATTGCCGATTGCCCAATGATACCGAACTCGACCCCATGACTCATAAACAGTGGCGCAACCAGCAGGACTGGAATCAGCTGGATCAAATAATTGTATCCAGTCGTGAAAAAGCCCAAGTTTCGATTCACCGCAATGATCCGGCGAAAGTTGGCCACGAACGCATCCACCCGGGACAACAACCGATCGCGAGTAAACGACTCACTTCCAGTCAAAGCGATTCCCTCGGCATGGTCACGCATCCGAATCAATTCAGACCTAAAGTTCGCTTCAAAGTCTGATTGTTGATAATTCAGCTTAACCAAAGGCTTGCCAAAGAAGATCGTGATAGTGGAACCGGCCGCCGCATAGAGCACCGCAACGGCGAAGAGCGACGGACTGATCGACCAAAGCACTCCAGAGAAGGAAATCGCAGTCATCGTTCCATTGATGAACATCAGTGCAAATGAGAGAGTGGAGTTAGTGAGAGCCCTGACGTCCTCGGACATGCGCTGATCGGGATTGGAAACCGAACCAATCTCCTCCAGGTGCAAGTAGATCCGCTTGTCAATGTAACCGCGAATGACCCGCTTCGTCAGCCATTCACGCCAGTGCAGTCCCAGGCGCTCCTCCGTGAAGCGGAAGAAAACCGCCACCACCGTCTGCATTCCGAACACGCCAGTATAGAGCCAGGCATAATGACTGAAGCCGGCCCAATCGCGGCGCTCAATCGACGACATGAAATACCTTCCGACATAGCTGTTGATGACATTGAACCCGTTTGTCAGCAGCATCAGCAGAAGAATCCCAGCGACCAACATTTTGGCGTGGCCTCCCGATGTCGATCCGAGAAACAGCTTCACCATGCCTCCAAGACGCCGGAACGTTTGCGCGTGGGAAACAGTTCTTTGTCTCATCGAAACATGGGGTCGGGATGCGGCTCAATAGCCACCTCGGATCAATACCTGTGCACCCATGCATTGTCTATCTTAACCGCTGTCAGGTCGATTAACCCCACAGGTGGGCGCACTCGCACCGATCTGTTACCAACCTGAGGTTCCAGCTTTCTGAATTTAAAAAGCAAAATAAAGAGTTTGGTAATTTAATAAATATATGTTAAATATCAGCGTTATCGAGCTTTCTGGGATTGGTGGTGAATTTGATTCGCTGATCTCCGGTCCTTGAGCCAGTCAAAGCGCCAACCTCAATACATTATGAAATCAACATCCCTCCTCCTCGCCTTCGTTGCCCTCACCGGCATCGCCGTCGCTGGTCCCATGTATACTCCGCCTCCAGTCATGCCTTCCGGCCCCGCTGAGCAACTCTTTGGTCCCGGCTTCCATATCGGTGGCCACGGTTTGTTTCTCACTCCGGATGCAGATCGCTCCGATGACACCTTCGGCGGCGGTGTGAATCTGGACTACTTTATCAGCCCCTGGGTGGGCTTTCAGGCATCCGGTTCCTGGGCAGACCCTGGCACCGACGAAATCTGGCACAACTACACCCTGGACCTTGTCCTTCGTGCTCCAATCGAGTCGGCTTACATTGCCCCCTATGCACTTGTCGGTGGTGGTGCGATCGTTGAAGATCAAGCCAACATCCTTGGGCGCGCTGGTGTCGGTCTGGAGTTCCGCCCCACCGCTTCGTTCGGAATCTTCACGGACTGGATCTACACTTTCCCCGGAGGCGGCGGCGGTGAGGACGACGTCGAAGACTACCAAATGATTCGCGCCGGCCTCAAGTTCGGCTTCTAATCCCGCACGTCTCTTCAAACTTACCGAATCGACGGCCAGCGCTCACCGGCGCTGGCCGTTTTCATTGGACAAGTAGAGCCCTCTCTATTTTCATTCGATTAACTCCTCAGTTTCCCCATGTTCGCCGCACGTCTCACCCTCATCCTGGTTGGCTCCATCATCCTTTTCAGCTCCTGCTCAAGCAAGAGCAATGAAGAACTCGCCCGCAGGCTGGACAAACGCAACGATGCCTACTTCAACTGGCAGGAGCGCCGCAAACTCCGTCAGCAGGCCCGTGACGAGCGCTACCAAGCCTGGTTTGATCGCATTATGGACTGATTTCAGGTTCCTTCGGTGTCCTCAACCCGCTAATTCAGCGCTTCCTTGCCATTCAGGCCACTTGGACCTCCTGTAGGCAATCAACACCGCAAAGCTGGCGGAAGGGGCGGGATTCGAACCCGCGGTGAGTGTTACCCCACGTTCGATTTCGAGTCGAGTGCCTTAAACCGAGCTCAGCCACCCTTCCGTCTTCGCTTTTGCGTTGAGCGGCTGAGGATAGCCGTTGCTGGAACCATTGCAAGCGGCAGGAATGCCCGCTTTTCAATGTTCCCCTCGGCCGCGCTCCACCCCAAAAACGTGTCCGATGGCCTTTCTCACCCGGCATGACGAATTGAATCGGTTCACCGCCGAAAAAAAGTACGGCTCAGGTTCCATTTCGAAACCCCCACGTTGCCGATCATCTTTACAGAGAAATCCGCAAAGGCTTGATTCATAAAGGACTGCGCACGTCTTGAGAATGATCTCGTTTTTGGCATGCCAAAGTGAGGTTTTAACGCAGAAAAAAAAAGATCGACGTGGAACGCCCCTAGCTACAACGAAAGCCTCAACAAACCCCTACCCATTGTGAAAAAGTATTTGGAGAAACACAACATCTTGTGCATGATCTAAACCGGGACATGGATATCTAGTATTTATCATGTTCGTGGCCGCTCCCAGTTCTTCCTCGAAATCCGCTTAAAACCCCTCAATTCTGTTACAAAATCGTCATGGACAAAACCTACACCATCGGAACCCGCCAGTTCGTTCTCGACCAAGACAAAGCCGAAGCCGCTTTTGCCGCCAAACGCATCATCAATGGTCGCCAGACCATGACCTTCAATCTCCTCCCCCTGAAGTATCAATGGGCCTACGATATCTACCGCATCATGAAGGCCAATCACTGGGAACCCGAGGACATTCAGATGCAAAAAGACGTCGAACAGTGGCGCTCCAATGACATTTCCCAGAATGAACGTTGGATCATCATGATGGCCATCGGCTATTTCTCCGCCGCCGAAGGCATCGTCGGAGACAACATCCAGCACGTCGTCCGGGAGCTCGTCACCGCCCCCGAATTGAAGCTCGTCCTCGGCCGCCACGCCCACGAAGAAAACATCCATGCGGACAGCCTCCTTTACATGATCTCCAGCCTCGGCATCAACCCGCACGAGTGCGAGGCCATGTTCGAGCAGATCCCGACCATCGTCCGCAAGAACGAGTTCGTCACCCGCCACTCGAACTCTCTTCGCCGCGCCCTCGACCTCACCCAGGTCGAAAACAAAAAGATCCTCGCCAAAAACATCTTCGTTTTCGGCCAGTGCATGGAAGGCACCCAGTTCTACGGCCTTTTTGGCATGGTCCTCAGCCTCTATCGCCAAAACAAGTTCCCCGGCATCGGCCAAATGTTCCGCTACACCCTCCGGGACGAGTCCAACCACATCGAAGTCTTCCGCAACCTGTTCATGGATCTCGTTGAAGAGAACCAGGAAATCTGGACCCCCGAGTTCCGCGAAGAACTCGTCGACACCATGCGCGAAGCCGTCTCCCTCGAAAAAGAATTCATCCGCGACTGCCTCCCCGTCAATGCCGTCGGCCTCAGCCCCGAAGAGTTCGAGACCTACATCGACTTCATCGCCGACCGCCGCCTCGCCGGTTGCGGTTTGCCGCCCATCAACCCCGGTATCTCCAATCCGCTCCCCTGGCTCGCCGAGATGATGGACATCCGCAAAGAGCAGAACTTCTTCGAAGGCAAAGTCACCGATTACCAAAAAGCATCCTCCCTCATCTCCGGTTCCGACGACGATTTGTGACCTCCACCGCCTCTCTGCCCAACTGGCCCGTGTTCACTCCCACGGGCTCGGTCGGGCAAAAGCGTTGCCGTGTCAAAAAATGCTTCCCATCTGCTAATCTTTCCCGTCAAATTCAGTCACACACACACCCTCAGCTCCCCCCCCGCCATGCTCAATAACCTGCTCCAAGAGGATGCGCATCTCAAGCGCATCGCCAACACTCCCAAAAATCAAAAACCCCAGTTCGAATGGAGTTCCCTCGCGTCCGGCGTCGTCGGCACTGGCGGCAAATCCATCAAAGTCCTGGTCGGAGCAGATGAACGCGACTTCGACGTCGGTGAAATCGCTGACACCGTTGGCGGTGCCATCACCGATCTCCTCCTCGCCCGTCAGAAAGAGCAGGACATTTACAACGACCACAACCGCCGCCTGGTGAAAAGCATCTCCCAGGCTGTCGTCGAGGAACTGCAATCCAAAGCCGGGGAGCGGGAGGCGTCGGGAGCGCCTTCCATCAACGCCCGGGAAATCCACGACGTCATCGAGCGCGCCCTCGTCCGGCAAAACGCCCACGACGTCGCCCGGTCCCTCGCTGAAAAACGCAAAAGCAGTGGCGACGAACTCCTCTCCGGTGTCCGCACCACCACCACCCCCCAGCCGATTTTCGTCAACGCCAAAGTCATCCGCCGCAGCGGCCAGCTCGTGCCCTGGAACCACGACAAAATCGAGATCGCTGTCCGCAAAGCCTTCCTCTCCATGGAGCTCGACTCCTCCCCGGCCGTCGCCGTCGCCGAAGCCGTCAGCCGCGCCATCTCCGAAGAAAGCAAGCAGTTCGTCCACATCGAGGACGTACAAAACCTCGTCGAAGAGGAGCTCATGAAACAAGGCCACTTCAAAGTCGCCCGCTCCTACATCCAGTATCGCGCCATGCGCAACACCCTGCGTGACGCCGACGACATCCAGGAATCCATCGCCGTCTCCGAAGAGTCCGAGCAGCAGCAATCCCTCATCCTCGTCCGCACCAACGACGGAAACTCCTTCCTCTGGGACGGCCAGGACCTCAAAAAACGCATCGACTTCGCCGCCCTCGGCCTCGATCTCTGCTTCAACCGCGCCGAAATCGAAATGGAGCTCCGCCGCTCCATCTTCTCCGAAATCACCGAGGACGCCCTCAAGACCACCATCATCCTCAATGCCCGCACCATGATGCAGCATGACGCGGACTTCGCCAAGTTCGCCGCCCGCATCCTGCTCACCTACATTTATGAGGAAGTCCTCGGCTGGGACATCGCCCGTGACGGCATTGAAGCCCTCCCCGCCTTCCACCGCCGCGCCTTCCGCCGCAACCTCGCCCGCGGCGTCGAAATCGAGCGCATCCACCCCCGACTGCTGCAGTTCAACCTCGACCGCCTCGCCGACGCTCTCGACCCCGCTGCCGACATGGACTTCGACTTCCTCGGCATCCAGACCCTGTACGACCGCTACCTCATCATCGACAAAAAAGCCCAGCCCTCGAAGCGCCTCGAAGCCCCCCAGCTCTTCTGGATGCGCGTCGCCATGGGCCTCTGCGTCGACGAAAAAGGCGATGCCGAAGAGCGCATCATCTCCCTCTACCGCCTCTACAAATCCCGCCGCTTCTGCTCCAGCACCCCCACGCTGTTCAACTCCGGCACCATGCACTCCCAGCTCTCCTCCTGTTACCTCTACAAGGTGGATGACAGCATCGAGTCCATCATGATCCGCGGCATTGCCGAAAACGCCTTCCTCTCCAAGTGGGCCGGCGGCCTCGGCGGCTCCTGGACCTCTGTCCGCGGCACCGGCGGCTACATCAAGGGCACCAATGGCGAGTCCCAGGGCGTCATCCCCTTCCTCAAGCTCCACAACGACCAACTCGTCGCCGTCAACCAGGGCGGCAAACGCCGGGGCTCCGGCTGCGCCTACCTCGAAGTCTGGCACAACGACATCGAAGACTTCCTGCAGCTTCGCGTCAACACCGGTGACGACCGCCGCCGCGCCCACGACCTCAACACCGCGAACTGGATCCCCGACCTCTTCATGAAACGCATGGAAGCCCGGGAAAACTGGACCCTCTTCCGCGCCAACGAAGTGCCCGATCTCCACGACCTCTTCGGCTCCGCCTTCGAAAAACGCTACGCCGAGTATGAAGCCAAAGCCGAAGCCGGCGAAATCTTCGGCCGCCAGATCCCCGCCATCGACCTCTGGAAGAGCATGCTCAAATCCATCTTCGAGACCGGCCACCCCTGGATCACCTTCAAAGACCCCTGCAACGTCCGCAGCCCCCAGGACCACGTCGGCGTCATCCATAGCTCGAACCTCTGCACCGAGATCACCCTGAACACCTCCGCAGACGAAACCGCCGTCTGCAACCTCGGCTCCATCCTCATCGACAACCACCTCGAGGAAAACGGCGAAATCGACCACGTCAAACTGCGCGACACCATCCGCACCGCCGTGCGCATGCTCGACAACGTCATCGACATCAACTTCTACCCCACCGAAGCCGCCAAGACCGCCAACTCCCGCCATCGCCCCATCGGCCTCGGCGTCATGGGCCTGCAATACGCCCTCTACAAGAAAGGCATCCCCTTCGCCTCCAAGGAAGGCGTCGAATTCAACGACGAATTCATGGAAGCCACCGCCTACTACGCCTATGAGGCCAGCAGCGACCTCGCCAAGGAAAAGGGCACCTACTCCACCTACAAAGGCAGCAAATGGGACCGCGGTCTGCTCCCACAGGACACCGTTGACCTGCTCGAAAAAGAGCGCGGTCTCCCCATCGAAGTCCCGCGCGGCGGCAAAATGGACTGGTCCGGCCTCCGCGCCAAGATCGCCAAACAAGGCATGCGCAACAGCAACGTCCTCGCCATCGCCCCCACCGCCACCATCTCGAACATCATGGGCAGCAGCCCCTGCATCGAGCCCCTCTTCACCAACATGTACACCAAGAGCAACCTCTCCGGTGACTTCATGGTGCTGAACCCCTACCTCGTCCGCGACCTCAAAAAACGCGGCCTCTGGACCCCCGAAGTCCGCGCCCGCCTCAAGTACACCGACGGCGAGCTCGCCTCCATCGAGGAAATCCCCGTCGACCTCCAGCGCAAATACGCCACCGCCTTCTCCGTCGACTGGTCTTGGGTCATCGACGCCGCCGCCCGCCGCCAGAAGTGGATCGATCAAAGCCAGAGCGTGAACCTCTTCTTTGGCGATACCGACATGCGCCCCCTCTCCCACATGTACCGCGCCGCCTGGCGCAAGGGCCTCAAAACGACCTACTACCTCCGCACCAAGAGCGCCTCCAACATCGAAAAAGCCACCAGCGAAGTCGAGAAAGAGAAGCGCGGCATCGTCGGCACCCACGCCGCCTCCGTCGCCGCCGCCGCCAAATTCACCGCCGAAGAAAAACTCGCCTGCTCCATCGAGGCGATGCGCAACGGCGGCGAGTGTGAGGCCTGCCAATAGAGACGCACCTGCTTCCAGCTTGTGTGAGGACGGCGGGCAGCTTGCCCGCCGTTCCTTTTTTAGCCAAAAACGCACCATCTGCCTTGTTTCACCATGCCGGTTGTCGTACGCGTCGGACCTTACCGCCTGTTCTTCTACTCGAGCGAGGGTACAGAGCGCATCCATGTCCATGTCGAGCGCGACGACAGGGCAGCCAAGTTCTGGGTGGAGCCCGTAACGCTTGCCTCTTCCGGAGGTTTTGGCGCAGCCGAGTTACGAAAAATTGAAGCCCTTGTGATTGAGCATCGGCAGTCTATAATCAACCGTTGGCATGAGCACTTTGACGAAGAATAGCCTCACGTTGCGAATCCGCCGCGTCACCTTCCAGGCGGACCTCATGCGCGTCCACCTGGAAGACGGACAGGTGCTGGTCGTCCCCGTAAGGCTCTACCCCCGCCTCCAATTCGCGACCATGCCCGAGCGCCGAAACCACCGCCTCATTGCGGGCGGCAAAGGCATCAACTGGCCAGACCTGGATGAGGACATCAGCCTGCAGGGTCTCCTGGCCCGACAACCCTCCTCGGAATCCGCCAAATCCGTGCTCAAGTGGCTCCAAGCCCGTCAGCTGAAACGCTCACCCACGCCAACCCTGCTCGCTGACATTCAGCTTCTGGCTCCTCCCAAGTGACATGAAACCGGAAGACCGCTATCACCGTTTCGTTCGCTGGTCAGATGAGGACCAGTGCTACATCGGCTACTGCCCGGACCTCTACCTCGGTGGCGTCTGCCACGGCGACCAGGAAGAGACCACCTATTCCGAGCTCTGCGCCATCGTCCGCGACGAAGTCGCCCACCGTCTCGCCAAAGGTGAACCCATGCCCAGAGCGCAGTCCGCGCCAGTCGCGACCTCGAGTTTGCAGTGAGCTAAGGATTGCGCTTTCCGCACACAGGGCTCATCACGATAAATAGTGCCAGGCGTCTGGCGCCAAATGTTAGTCCTTTTATTGTGCTCCCGTGAGGCGCTCAATCTACCCGGAAGCCTACTTCCGGCCGTTTTAGTGGTTCGCTGAGAACGCGGCTTTTAGCTGAATGGAACTCAGTTTCAGTGAGGATGCCGTTTGAGTAAAGGCGTTCCAAGTCTTCCAACAAGGTGGCAGGGTCGTTACCAGGTACATGTTCGGTGTGAGGTTTGAATCGTAAAATGCAGGTTCGAAGAGTGGTCACAAAACGAGCGAAAGACTCTGGATTGGGTAAGTTGCTATTCAAAACAAAAGCATCAGGTCCGCAATTGCGGTGGCTGTAGACGTGGAGATCAAAAGCCTCAAGGCGCAAACTTTGAAATGCATTCCACGTCCAGAATGCCATTGACAGAGCGATGCCGAAAAAGGCAGTTGAGGCAATGCCAAAGCCGGAACGCAAAGTTAAGGCCACCCCTGGAATAGAAAAGAGGAGAACTAGAATAACACCTGCCACTACCTGTTTGTCGATCATCCTACCCTTCGAGAAAACTTGCCTAGAGTCTTCAGAGATCTCCCTTAACGGAATGGTGCTGACTGTTCTAGAGTTTGGACCACGAACTTCAATTGTCAGTCGACCATCATCGCTGAGTTCAAATCTTCTGGTTATCGAACCGAGTTTTTGAGTCAGTTGATGCGGCATGGGAGTGTTTTGGGGAAGTCACACTATGTCTCAATTTAGTAGATTGGCTAAAGGGACTTAGTGGCAACAAAGAAAGAAGATGCTGGGCACATTTATCTCGGTTACATGAGGAAAATGTCAGCCGCGAAGCACCTTCATGACCTCATTTGGGCGATCAAGTGGGCATTAATCGTTTTTTCCGCGGGGGCGATTATCGTGTTTCTCGGCTTTTGTGTTCCAGGAATGCAAAAGATGCAGGAGAGCTTAAACAAGAATCAGGAAGGCGCTGAATTCCCACTAGCTGACGGTCAAACCGACCTCGCCCAAGAACTGAAACACCGATTCGCATGGACTGCGCTGCCGAACGGTTCGGTGAAAGGCTATTGGACCAACGGGTTCATCGACCGCAACAAACTGTATCGAATCCAAATGACCGAAGAAGTCTTTGAGCGAATGAAAACGGCGATCAGAACCACGCCGGCTCGAGGCTCAAAGGCCGGGGGATGGAATGACGATGACACGACCAAACATCCGTTCTCGGACTTGCCATCCCCATGGAAACCTGGGCAACCGCGTATTCCAAAATGGTGGGATGTCGACCACCGAACAGGATTAGACGTGGTAGAGTGGCATGCCCCGGCCTCTGCCAACGCCAATGGCTTTGGACTGTGGCTCGCCTACGATCCAACAGAGCAACTTCTCTTCTATTGCTCGTCCACCTATTGAATGAGGAAACGGGGTCAGGCTGCAACTGGCTGGCCAATTCACCGAATCAGAGAGCCGCAGCAGATGACCATGTCCGTCTAGCCGCAATCGACGTGTTCCAATCCCGGCACCAGCGAGCTCAATTCCCCGAACTCATCCGCATCGATCCCAATGGCCAGGAGATCAACCACCGGAACCTCTAGCGCCCCGGCTTGTTCGGGGACCCTTGGTGCCCAAACATCAGGCGAAACATCTCTCCAGGATGCAGACGGTCCATGGATCGCCTTGTGAACCAAGTATCTGTCCCCCTGTGCGATTTTCACCACGATGAAGATGGAATGACAGGCCTTGCCTGATAGGTCTCCGACTAAAGTCCGATACCTGGTCTCTGGGGTTGAAGGCATTTTCAGGTCGTTATGAAGACGTTCGTTAGCCTATCCCACTTCGTTCTCGTTCTCTTGCTCGGAGCAGCGTCGACCGCGCTTGGTTCGACAGGAAAGGTGTCGCCTCTGACCGTTCCGGCCAACGCTTCTTCGGGTCCTTGCGTGGTGACTTCATCCTGGACGGTGGTGTCCAATGATGCGGCAAATGTCACACTCGCCGGTGGGGAGGTGGTTCCTGGCGCGGGGGAAATGCTGGTCTACCGGAACACCACAGGCAAGTTGGTTCGGCGCCTCCGGTCTCCCACGCCCTTTTACGGCTCCAAATTTGGACGTGTCTTTGCGGCTTCGGGCGATCTTCTGGTGGTGACCGACGGCCTTTTTACTCTGAGGGCTTTCAACTTGGCCACAGGAGCCAGCCTGTGGCGGGCGGACTACCTCACCCTGGGGCTGCCGGACCACATCGCTGGGATCGCTACCGACGGGGATCAAGTCGCTGTCAGGTTTTTCAATCAAAGCATTATCGACACCCGCATCCTGGATGCGAAGTCCGGCGTCACGATCCGAACCGTACAAGAAGCTGTGAACACAGCCCTCTTTGATGGAGCGGCCGTAGCCATCAGCGGCCTCTGGACAGCCGTAGGCGTGCCCAGTGCGGCAGTGAGCGGTCGGTCCCAGGCAGGCTCGGTCCTGCTCAAACACGCCCACAGCTTGACGTCTCAGATATTGAACAGCCCGGAACTGGCCTCAACCCAGAGCTTCGGCTTTGCAGTGGCGATCAGCGACAACAGCCTTTACGTCGGCTGTGGGGGGCAGAGCAAAGTCTATCATTTTGATCTGCGGACCCGCGCTTTGGTGGAGACCATCCAATCCGCGAGTGTGGGGTTTGGTCAGGCGTTGTCGGTTAGTGGCCATCTTTTGCTCATCCGCTCCTTTGATGGCCCTTATCTATTCGACCGGCAGACGGGAAATTTGGAGCTTCTTTTCTCCGAGATTTCGGCTCCTTATGGCACCAAGGGCAGCATGGGGGGTCTGTTTGGATCGCTGGTCGTGTCTCCGATCGAGAACCAACTCTACCGTTCCGTTGGTGTCGGTGGTGGACGGTTGGACCTTTCCATCGCTGGAGTGACCAATCGGAGCGCAGCAGGAGTGACTGGGGCCAAATTTCAAGGGTTCTCCGACGTGGCGCTCAACGCAGCGGGGAACCCCTTGTTTGCCGCACGCCTGATCGGCAGCGGCATCACCGCCGCCAATGACAATGGCATCTGGAGCGGTCCGGCGGCCACCGGCAATCTGTTGCTGCGGGAAGGCAGCACGGTCGGTAGCACCAAGGTCACCTCGCCTTTTCGGCCCTTCTACAGTCAAGATGGTACGGTCGGCTACGCTTTCGCCCGTCAGGCCAATGGCACCCTGGGGCTGTGGAGACAAAATGGCGGTTCCCTTTCGAATTTCGTGATGCCAGGGGATTCCATCTTTTTGCAGGGGTTGAGCAGTTCCCTGCCCATCGCAAACGTGCATGGTGCCAGCGCGTCGTCGACCAATGCTGCGGTGGTCAATCTCAGTCTCAAGGCCGGCAACGGAGTCAGCCTCACCAACGACAACGTCATCAGCCGCCCAGGCCTGCTCTCCACCATCGAAGCCCGGGAGGGAGCGCCCTCCGGCCTGACCGATGCCCTGCACGGTCAGTTCAGCCCGCGCATCGCCTCCAGCCAGTCGCACATGGCCTTTACCTCCATGCTCACCAACCGCCCGAGCACCGCCAACGCCGCCGCATTCATGAAGGTCAGTGGCGGAGCCAAGGTGGTGGTTCTGGAGAAAGGCCAAGCCCCCGTTGGCACCGCAGGTCAGTTTCCGGATGCCAAGATCAGCAGCATCATCGGCGAGTCGGTGAGCGATGCCGTCACCCTGTTGCGAGCCACTTACAAAACGGCCGCCTTTACCGCCGATGGCCTGTGGTCCTACAATCATGGCACCACCGCCCAGCACTCGGTGGCCTGGGTGCGGGGCCAGGTTCCCGGCTTCGCAAGCGGAGTCACCTGGAAGCGCCTCCTCAAAGCGTTCGTCACCACCGACGGCACCACGCTCTTCCTCGCCCAGATGGGTGGCAAAGGCATCAACTCGGCAAATGATGTCGGCTTTTGGCGATGCCCGCTTGGCTCCAACGCCCCCACACCGCTCGTGCTCGAGGGACAAGTGCTGTCCGGCACCGGTGGAGTCACCATCGCCAGCATCCAGCAGGTGGACGCAAGCCTGGACGGCAGTTGGACGCTCTTGACTCGTCTGGGCAAATGCCCGGCCTCGGGAAACCAGGCGCTGCTCGGTGGCAACATCACCGTTGATTCCGGTTTCACCGTGGTCGCGCGCAAAGGACTCGTGATGGATCGCCTCCCCGCGCCTTCGCCATTGCTCAGCATCAGCCTGTCCACGACTCAGACGGACGCCTCCGGAATGGGCACACTTGGCAAGAGTCGCTCCGTTCATACCAGTTCCATCCTGCGCAAGGAAGTTTTCAAAGACGCCACCGAGTTGGTGGTCACCGGCATCTGGGGCTATTGAACTTCGGCGGAACAGGGTCAGTGGGCACCTCATTCATTCAACCTTCAAACGCCACTCGCTCCTGCCAGACCCCGTCCAGGCCCAACTCAACCCGGCCCCCTCAAAAACAATTTCCTAGTAGCCAGTCAGACGGATACAAACCAACAGAAAAAGATGCCAAGCATTTTCCGAAAAAGATGCCGCGAAAAAGATGCCGGGCATTTAGTGCGCTTCACATTCGACATAACGAGCCCCATCTCACTCCAATTCCCTGAAGATGAGGCGATTGCGTCTACAAAAAGCGGCCTTCTTTCAATGGGCTAAGTCTCCAGTTCGGCGGCGCGTTTCACTGCAAAAGGCCGCGTCCCGCGTGTCTTCCCCTGACCAGGCAAAATTAGGATGGCAGGCCGTTATTGGGACGGCCAGCGATCAATTCACCACCTTGAACACAGCTTTGGGGTCGTCGGCGTTGTGAAAGCTGCTCCAGGTGTAGTCGAACAGGTATTCCACCTTTCGTTCTTCGGACCAGGTGATGCGCACTCGATTGCCGGCCAGCGCTTCCCATTTCGGAGTGCCTTCAAACGGATAACCGAAGACCGTGTGATCGGCGTAGAATTGCAACTCGCCCTGCGCGGACTTCCAGCGGCTGCCCGGAAGCCATTTTTCAAGCTCTGACGCATCCTGTGGGCCGTAGAAGCTCTCTGGCAGCACATGCTCGTTCTCATAGCGGCGCACCTCGCGGCGCACACCGTCCTTCACATATGCGATCCACAGGCTCTTCTGCCAGTAGGGAATGGGATCCACGCCGAGCGTCGTGGGATCGACGGCAAACAGGGTCTTTTTCGTCTCCACGAATTCCTTTACCCGCAAGGTGACGTCGGCGTTCCGGTCACCGCTGCCAAACATGGCATACAGAATCTGCACCGGCCAGCGCGTGGGCGTAAGCGATGCATTCGGCGCCGGAGGCAATTTCGGGATCGAGATGGCTGGAGAGGACTTTACCTCGACCCCCGGCACGATGTATTTGGAAGGTAGCGTGACCGGCTTGGCAAAGTCTTTCGGCGCGACGAACTTGATCCACGTGGAGGCCCCACCGCCCCAGAGGGGCTTGCCTGGAAATCCTGCCCCCGCGTGCTTCCGCATGTGATCGTCACCCTCCCGCCACGGCTTGGCGATGGCCCCAGGGCGCACATCGGTTCCAGCGTCACGCTGGCGAATGAAATCGCGCACCTGGGCGGGATCATCACAGACGGACCAGGCATCCGAACCGGGATCTGAAACAAAGCCGAACTCGTTGTCACCCAAGCAGCCCGCCACCGCGAAATACTTCACCCCGCCCCAGCGCCGTTGATTGTTCACGACGTGAAACACCAGCCAGTCGCCGGGGCGCACCTCCACGGCCATGCGCTCGACTGTCGCGCCGTGAATCTCGTCCAGCAGCTTGCGCTGGTCGCCAGGAAGACGAACGCCGTTCTTGTACGCCTCGACCACAAAGTCATCTGCCACCGTCACAAGATGCGTTGCGGGAAGGCGACCGCGCGGAGGCGTCTTCTTCACGACCTTCTTGTTGGCTTTCGATGGCTCGATCGTCTCGCTGATAAAGGTCACGGTTGGATCAAAGTCATGCAGGAGGAGGTTCGCCGGAATCTCGCTCAGTTCAGCCTGCCCAGGAGGCTTCCAGCGCACCGTAATGCCACTGGCACCACGCCCGCCGACAAAGCCGGCGGACAGGATCTTCACCATTCCCTTCTTCAATGAGATCGTCGCCACGGTCTCTTCGCCATCGCGACACGGACAAACGGTCTTGTCGTCAATGATGAGCAGGTTGCGATCGTAAAAGCTGTTCGAGGTAAACTGATAGTCACCGTCGGCGTCGATCCGCAGCCAACCCCTCGCAACGGCATTGCGCTCCGGGTTCCAAGTCCACGGAGAAAGAGACTTGATGGCGACTTTCTGGCCGACCGGCTCTCCCAGTTGGTCCAGTGCCACCTGGAAGTGGTCCTTCTCATTCGCCTGCGACGCGTGACGCGCATACTCGACCCTCACCAGTCCAGGTCGGGGAGTCGGACCCACGTCCGCAAACACAGCGAGCGGAAGCCCCAGGCTAAGAACAAAAAGAAGCGTGTTTTTCATGTTCGGTGGCTGGATCGGTTGATTGAAGCACAAGACTATCATCCCCGTTGCCTCCTGACACGCTTTCTTTCCGCCTCCGCTTAAGAACAATGATGCCACAAAATCAGAAACCAAAAAGGGTGGCAGCTTTGGCGCGAAAGTTCTAGCCCCCGACCTTAAGAGTTCATTGATAAATCTGAACGAAGTGTCTGTCCCTTTAAGCGAAAAAATCGCGGCCTACCAAAGCGAACAACCAGACGCATTACCGTTGAAATGGCGTCCTGAAGGCTGTCCTTTTCAATTCTCCCCCAAGTCTCTTCAACGCACTTTCCCGACAGCCATGAAACGCCTGCTCGTTCTGTTCCCGCTTTTTCTTGCAGGTTTGTCGCCAGCACGCGCTGTGGATGAGCCGGCGCCTGCCATCATGGCCTTCGCGGAAAAACTGGAAGGCATCACGTGGAACCTTCTCGGAACGAACAGCCTCAAGAAGCTCCGCTTTGATGGGGAAGCGATGCATCCGGTCGGTCAAAATGGTCGGGAGGGCACGGCCTACGACACGTCCTTCATCGATGTGGGCATCGTCCGCCTGGATTTCACAGGAAACAACACCGGCTGGTATTTCTTCGATGCGGACCTTCGCTTCATCACACCCTGCACCGTCTCAACCGAACTCGTCTTCGAACTTGGAGCGGGCAAAGCGCCGCGTGCGGTGCAGCGCTTTCCGGACGATGTCACCGGCGTGGCCTACCAACTCGTCAAAGATGAGCGCGGCCTCCATGCCACTCAACTCCGCTGGAGCGGCACGCAGCTCGAACTCGCCGTGCAGCAGCCCGATCAAAGCTGGAAGATCGAAAAAATGACCGGCACCGTCGCCGGAGATCGCGTGATCGAAGCGCAGCTTCAGGGCAAAACCGTCTGGGCCGTCTTCGGCAGCGATGGACAAGAGGCATGGCTCATCGAACTCGAAAACATCTTCGGCGGTGAACGCGAGGGAGTTCCCGGCTCTCCAGCTCCAGCAATCACCGGACTCACCGTTCAGCAAAGCGAACTTCTAGGCCACATCACCGCCCTGAAGACAGCCGGCGACAAGATCCGCGCCGCAACCCTGGAGCGACAGTTGCTGCGTTTGCTCGCCGGAAACGCCAAGCTGCTCCAGGAAGTGGAGCAGCATCTCAAACAAACCCGTTGAGACGCACAGCAAAGCAGATGAACAAGAGGCAACGTTCGTGCCCCAGCCTACTCAGGAAGGTGGGGTGACCAAGAAATCGTCACGCCAATTGGAGCGATGTGGCGCGCCATCGCTTCCTGGCCACTGTCTAAACCTTCCAATCCGAGGACCCGGGACGGTGTCGACCGTTGAAACTGAGAAGCCGACTTCCATCCGACTTTGGTCCTACTCCATTGGTCGGATAGCGGTCAGGCGCCGTGTGACGCAGAATAAGGATGGCAAATCTGAGATTCTCCATGAACACGTCCTCACTCCTCAAGCCCGCTGCGTTCCTTTTTCTGGCCGCTTCGGCTTTCGCCATTGATCCCACGGTCGATGGTTATCTGAAGGCTTCCAACACCCGGTTCGGCTCCTACTTTGGCAAGGTGGTGGCCATGTCAGGCAGCACGATGGTGGTGGGCGCGCCTTATGAAGACGGGGCTAGCACGGGCGTCAATGGGAACCAGGACAACTTCAATGGCGATGACGTGGGGGCAGCCTACGTGTTTGTTCGCGTGGGCACGGAGTGGGTGCAGCAGGCCTACCTGAAGCCCTCCCAATACAACAGCGACGATCATTTCGGTGCCAGTGTGGCCATTTCCGGGGACACCATCGTGATTGGCTCACCAGGGGAGGACAGCAACGCCAGCGGGGTCGCTGGAGATCAAACGGACAACACGCTGAGCAATTCGGGCGCGGCCTACGTGTTTGTGCGCCAGGGCAACAGTTGGGTGCAGCAGGCTTACCTGAAAGCCTCTAATCCAGGGGAGGGAGACGACTTTGGATTCTCCGTGGGGGTGGATGGAAACCTCGTCATCGTGAGTGCGCCGGAGGAGGACAGCTCCGGCCGCGAGATCAATGGCGACCAATCCACCAACAATAGCAGCAACAGCGGCGCGGTGTACGTTTTTGCCCGCAGCGGCGCCACCTGGACACAGCAGGCCTTCTTGAAAGCGGCCAATGCGGACATGGGTGACGAGTTTGGTCACTCGGTCGCCATTTCCGGAGTCACCGTGGCTGTGGGTGCGCCATTTGAGGAAAGTCGCGGCACCGACCCAACCGACAACAACGGCAACCAGAATGGCGCCGTGTATGTTTTCGCCAGAGACCCTTCGGCAGGGTGGAAGCAGGAGGCCTATGTGAAAGCCGGTCAATACTCAGATACGCTCGATCAGTTCGGCTTCAGCGTGGCCATCTCGAAAGATACGGTCGTCGTGGGTGCGCCGGGAGAGGATGGCAAAGGCACCAAAGTCAATGGTCCGGAATATGATAACTCAGTTCAAGTCTCAGGGGCGGCTTATGTGTTCCATCGTCAGGGCACGACTTGGAGTCGTCAGGCCTACCTGAAGTTGGGCGGCGTTTTGTTTTGGGAGTTGGATTCGGGTAACGAGTTGGACAAGTTCGGCACCAGTGTGGCCATCTGCGGTGAGCGCGTGGTGGTGGGCTGCCCTAACTACAATCAGGAGGTTCCTAATAACACGGACATTGGTGCGGCTTTCCTGTATCAGAGGCAAGACGCGAATTGGAAATACGTGAGCGAGCTTTATCCCAAGCGGCCAACGTACTCGGGCTACTACTACGATGAGTTCGGGGAGTCCGTGGCGATATCGGAGAATTTCGCCGTGGTGGGCGCGCCCAACGAGGATAGCCGATCCAAAGGCACGCAGGGTGACCCCAGTCTCGCGGGTGAAACAGATTCCGGGGCGGTGTACACTTTCCTTGTGGGTCCGCAGGTGGAGGGCATTGCCAGGTCAGGAATGCCCGCTCCCGGAGGGCCGAGCATTGCTTTCGGCAAGTTTGGCCAAGTTTGCATGGATGGGTCTGCGCTTGGCCAGGTGCTGTTTCAATCGAGCTTGACCGGCCCCGGCGCCTTAGCAGGCCAAACACAGGCGGTGTTTGATGTGGAGTTTCTTTCCGGCCTGTTGTGGATGTCCATGCGCACCGGCAGCCACGTTGGGGGAATCCTGGGCCTGCCCTCCACGGCGAAGGTATCCGCTTTTTCCAACCCCGTGAACATTGGGGCCTACCATCATGCCTATTACCAGGCCCAGGTGGGCACCAGCAAAGTGGTGTTCATGGATGATGGCGCCACGGTGCAGCCGGTCTTCCGCACCGGGATGCCGATGCCTGCGTTGAACAACGCCAGCATATCCACCATCCAGGATCTGCTGCCCGCCAGCGGCGAGTCTGAACTGGCCGTGCACTACAAACTCGGCGGCGTCACCTCAGCTACGGACAGCGGATTGATCACGATGGATCACACGGGTGCGGTGCTTAATGCCGGACTGCGTGAAGGCGGCAGCTTCTTTGGCATGGGCACGGCCAAATTTGGCCAGATGGTGCGCGTGGCCCGTGGGTTCGGCGGTCCACGCTGCATCGTCAAGATGCTCCCCGGAAATGGACAGGCCGCCAAGGACACGGTGTGCTCACTCACCCAAGCCATGACAACGATTCAAGGCGATCCCGCTGGCGACACCACTGCGGGCGAGCGCTACGGGACCCTCACCGGCATCGGAACCATGGGGGCATTCAGCCTGGTCAAAGCCACGCTGAGCAACAGCCCGGTGGCCACCAATGAAGGCTTGTGGCTGGACAACGGCGTCCTTGTCGCACGCAAGGGCCAGGACATCGGCGGCGGAGTGAAGATTGCACGTTTCATCCGCGTGTGGGCCAATGATGCGCCGCATTACTTGCTGCATGTCGTGCTGAGCGGTCCAGGCGTCACCGCAGCCAACAATGTGGCCCTGCTGCTTAAGCCGCACTCCAGCCCCAACTTCCAAACCCTCGTTCGTACCGGATTCCCGGTGCCGGGCATTTCAGATCCCTCGCTCAAAGTGCGCAGCATCAGCGCGATCGACACTGCGTCAGCAGGGGGGCACTACATGGTGCTCGCCACGATTAGCGGACCCTCTTCCACCAACCAGGTTCTGCTGGCTGGGCGGACGGTCTTGGGCGACAACGTGAACTATGCCTTCGAGCGCCGTCCCCAGTTGCTGCTGCGGAAAGGGGACAAACTCCATACCGCCTCAACGCCTAGCAGCATCGTGACCAGCATTTCCATCCGCCCGGTGCTCCATCCTAGCGGTGTCGGCAACTACGGCGAACGTCGCCAGGTCAACGCAGGGTTTGCCGCGGCCGTCGTCACCACCAGCACTGGCGCCCAGGAACTGCTGCGCATCGCCTTCTAACGCACGCATCCGACTAAAGTCCTACGCCCTTGGTCTGATAGCGCTCCGAGCCGACTGAAGGCACCTTTGTCACATCCGAATCACCGCTCCTCTTCATGAAGACCCTTGCCCCACTCATCCGCTTGCTGCTGGTCTTGCCGCTCACGAGCACCGTGACGCAGCTGCATGGGTTTGAACCTGTTTACGCCAACGACGAGCCCTTTCTCAAAGCCACCAACACGGCTGCGGACAGCTTCTTTGGCCGCGCGGTTGCCGTCTCTGGCTCCACTCTGGCAGTTGGGGCTCCGAAGGAAGATAACAGCGCCACCGGCATCAACGGCAACCAGGCGCTCGGGACCGCCAGCGACTCTGGAGCGGTCTATGTGTATGTCAGAGATTTGCTGGATCCTTCAAGCTGGCGGCTCGAGGCCTACATCAAGGCTCCGAATGCCGAAGCCGGAGACGGCTTTGGCAATGCCGTGGCACTCTCCGGAGACACCCTCATCGTGGGGGCCTCACTAGAGAGGAGCAATGGCAGCAGCCAGACGAACAACAGCGCGACCTCAGCAGGCGCGGCGTATGTTTACCAGCGTGTCGCCAACTCATGGGTGTTCCAGGCCTACCTCAAAGCTTCCAACGCCCAGGCATTCGATCTGTTTGGCCAGTCCGTGGCCATCGATGGCAACACCGCGGTCATTGGGGCCTACGGTGAGGACGGCGGTATAGGCGGAGTCAATGGAAACAGCAGTGACGAAAGCCAGCCCGGTTCCGGCGCGGCTTACGTTTTTGTCAGAAAGGGTTCCGTTTGGAGCCAGCAGGCCTACCTCAAAGCGGCCACGCCCCTTGGCGGCGATTCGCTCGGCCTGAGCGTGGCCATCTCCGGCAACACAATCGTAGCGGGCGCCTATCAGGATGACGTTAGCGGCAGTGACTCCGGCGCCGCTTATGTCTTTGTCCGCACGGGCAGCACCTGGACCCAGCAGGCCAAACTGAAAGCCGCTGCGCCTGATGCTTTGGACTACTTCGGTTGGAGCGTCAGCATTTTCGGCGACTCGATTGCGGTGGGAGCACGCGGAGAGGACAGCAGCACCCCGGCCATCAACGGCAATCAAAATGATGACAGCCTCTCATCCGCCGGCGCGGCCTACATCTTCACCCGCACCGGAGCCACCTGGGCGCAGGAGAGTTACTTGAAAGCCCCCACACCCCTGATGAACGGTTACCTTGGAACGGCGGTCAGCCTCCACGGTGACAAAGTACTGGTGGGCGCTCCGGCGGATCCTGCTGGCACGGGCAACGCGGAATTGTTTCTTCGCAGGGGAGGTTTGTGGACATGGCAGAAGACCATCAGCCATGTGGATCCTAACGTCGGCGATGCACTCGGCAATGCTGTGGCCTTGGGTGAAAACTGGTTGCTCGTAGGGGCGGAAGGTGATGACAGCAGCTCCATCCAAGGCCCAAACTCGGAGGAATACAGCGCGGGGGCCACCAATGCAGGCTGCGGATTTGTGCATCCCTCAGGGGCCACGATCACCGGATCAAGCAAAGCGCGGCTACCTGCTCCCGGAGCCGTGGACATCGCCTTTGGCAACGCCAGGGAGACCGCCGTCGGTCCAGGTGAGAATATCTTGTATTCCAGCCAACTCACCGGCAAAGGAGCGGCCAATGGGGGTGGCACCGGTTTGTTCTCCCAGTTGCAGGGGACAACAGAAATGGTCATGCAAACCGGCACCTTCATGGGCGGTGCCATGGGACTGCCCGCCACCGCCAGAGTGAGCAGCATCTCGCGACTCTCAGCCAATCACGCCAGTGCTGGTAGCGTATTCTTGGGCACCCTGAGCGGCAAGGGCATCACCGCTGCCAACAACAAGGTGCTGTTTGTGGACTATGGAACGCATGTTTCACCGCTGTATCGCACCGGCCTCCAGCTCGGCAGTGTGGGTGTGCCGGATCAGTTCCTGGACTTGGTGCAGGCACACAGTTTGGATCGCCTGTCGCTGATCTATCGCCTCGGCGGGGGCGTGCTTCCAGATGCTGACACCGGGCTCGTCATGCTCAATCACGTGGGTGCCATCATCCTCTCCAGCTTTCGGGAGGGAACCGCGGCACCGGGCGGTGGTCTGATGGGCCAGTTCGTCCGCAGCACTTATGACGGGACTTTCTTCAGCTATCAGGCCAAGTGGATCGCCTCCTCCGGAGAGACGCCCAAGGATGCCCTTTTTGGTCTCAGCGCCCGGCATGTGCCACTCCAGGGTGACCTGGCAGGCGGCACCACCGCAGGCGAGCGTTACGGCACCTTCACCGGCATCACCCGCCGAGGCAGCGAATCCATCATCCGTGCCACGCTGACCGGCAGCCCCAGCACCACCAACGAAGGTGTGTGGAGCCAGACGGGTGCTCTGCTTGTTCGCAAGGGCGATGACATCGGGGGCGGGGTGAAGCTGGCCAGGCTCCTTCGTGTTTGGGGCACCGATAGCAATCAATTGCTCATCCACGCGGTGCTCGCAGGCACCGGAGTGAGCCAAGCCAACAATCAGGCCGTACTCTGCAAGCCTGCCAGCGGCGCCTTCCAAGTCCTTGCCCGCACCGGCAGCCAATGCCCTGGCATGCCTCCAGGCTGCCGTCTGAGGAGCCTCTCCGGCGTGGATGTGGACCCTATCAGCAGCCGCTACGTTATCCTCGCCAGCCTCAGCGGTGTGCCTGCAGCTTCCGCCCAAGCTTTGCTCAGCGGACGAACCTCCTTTGGCAACGACACCCTTCTCTCCGGACTTCGCTTGCCCAATGTCATCCTTCGCAAAGGCCAAGCCTATCACACCGCCTCCAGCATCACTGACACCATCACCAGCATCGCCCTCAAACTCACGCTGGACCCCGGAGGCGTCGGCGGGCGTGGCCTTGGGCAAGTCATCGCCTCAGACGGAAGCATCGTGGTCATCATCAAGGGCCGCAATGGCGCTGAAGAAGTCGTGCGTCTGGCCCAATGAGGACGCCTGCAACCGCTGTCGCTGATCCGGAGGCGTTGTTAAAACTTCCTGCTTCGTTCTCGGTTAGGTGACCATTTGAGTGAGACCGTTCCAGCTTGTTTCTGTTAGGTGAGTGGGAAAGCCTAAGGTTGCCTGCGAGCGGCTTCTTCGGCGGCGCGGCGGGCTTGTTCTTCGGCCTGACGTTGGGCCATTTCCTGTTGCTGGCGCATTTGCTCTTCGGCGGCGCGGCGGGCCTGCTCTTCGGCCTGACGTTGGGCCATTTCTTGTTGTTGGCGCATTTGCTCTTCGGCGGCGCGGCGGGCCTGCTCTTCGGCTTGACGTTGGGCCATTTCTTGTTGTTGGCGCATTTGTTCCTCGGCGGCCCGGCGGGCTTGTTCCTCGGCTTGACGCTGGGCCATTTCTTGTTGCTGGCGCAGTTGTTCTTCGGCGGCGCGGCGGGCTTGCTCTTCGGCTTCGCGTTGTGCCATTTCTTGTTGTTGGCGCATTTGCTCCTCGGCAGCGCGGCGGGCTTGCTCTTCGGCCTCGCGTTGGGCCATTTCCTGTTGCTGGCGCATTTGCTCCTCGGCAGCGCGGCGGGCTTGTTCTTCGGCTTCGCGCTGCGCCATTTCTTGTTGCTGGCGCAGGGCGTCTTCCTGCTGCCGTTGCATCGCGACAGCTTCGGCGTCTTGACGTGCGCGTTCGGCCTCAGCGGCGGCCCGCTCTTCGGCCATGGCGCGTTGTTGGGCGGCCAGTTCTTCCTGCTGCCGTTGCTGCATGGCCTCTGCATTTGCTTGCAGTTGGGCGCGTTCGGCCTCGGCAGCGGCTATGGCTCGATCCGCTTCCGCTCTTTCTGACATGGCGCGTTGCTCTGCGGCTGCCGCCTGCTCGAGCGCCATTCTTTCTTCCGCGGCGCGTTGCTGGGCGAGTTGTTCTTCCTGCTGGGGAACAAGTGATTCAGCCATTGCGGGTGCGGTCGGCAGGGCTTGCTGCGCGGGTGGTTGGGGGGCGGAAATCTCGCCTGAAACAGGTGGGACGGCAGGCGGCGCGCTTTCAGCCACAGCGGTTGGAACTGGAACCGTCGGCTCCGCAGGCATCACGACGGTGCTTGGACGTGTGGTTTCTTCCGGATCGGTCGCTGCGACCACGGGTGGCATTGCTGGTGCGGCGACGTCGGGTTGAATGGTAGGTACGGCCGTTGTGATTTCGGTTGCGGTCGCAGGCTGGATCATCGGTTGTTCCTCATTGGCCACGATTGGACGCACAGTCTCGGTAGCGACTGACTCGACCGCTGGCGCATTGACCGGAGGAGCAGGCGGTTCCGCAGTCGGAGCGGTGAAGGTTGGCGCTTGGGGTCCAATCACCGCCACAGGCCGCTGAACGGCAGCTGTTTGCCCCTCGGCGGAGATCATCTCACGAATCTCCACCGCCTCGCGCTG
>Ga0164292_10000139_pt1 | contig 49364 bp, 46 predicted proteins | sample GEODES117metaG_FD_111486 | JGI IMG/M metagenome (GOLD analysis project Ga0164292, IMG submission 111486) | Eutrophic lake water microbial communities from Lake Mendota, Wisconsin, USA - GEODES117 metaG | ecosystem: Environmental > Aquatic > Freshwater > Lake | place: USA: Lake Mendota... | reverse complement strand
CTAAGGTACTAAGGTACAAAAGTACATAGAAGCAATTATTACTAATAATCTAAATTTGAAAAATGTTATTAATACTTCAACCATTTATAAAGTTCTTTCCAACTTGGTTTTTTGCCGTACATTAAAATTCCGACCCGGTAAATTTTTGCTGCAAACCAAACCACAAATAAAAAGGTTGCATACAATAAAACCATGGAAATGACTAATTGCCACCAAGGTACACCAAACGGAATTCGCATCAGCATTACAATGGGCGACGTTAATGGTATAATTGAAAATACGGTCGCTACAGTTCCGTGCGGATCATTTAAAACTGTGAAAAAACCAATATAAACTCCTAAAATTAACGGTAAAATAATCGGCAATAAAAACTGTTGCGAATCGGTTTCATTATCAACTGCAGCTCCAATTGCTGCGTAAAACGAACTGTACAAAAAGAAGCCACCGATGAAATAAATCACAAATGAAATTAGCAACGTTGCTAATGGCAGCTCTTTGAACTCATTAATATATAACGGTAGTTTTTCTGCAAAACTACTTGAATTCGCCGAAGCAACCATTTCGGGTGTAACAGTAGCTGGAGCTCCCATTTGCATTCCAAACAAAGAGGAAAAAACAAAAAACAAGACCAATCCCAAGATGGTCCAAATTAAAAATTGTAAAATTCCTGCCAATGAATTTCCAATGATTTTTCCCATCATCAATTGAAACGGCTTCACCGAAGAAATAATGATCTCTATAATACGATTAGTTTTTTCTTCAATGACACTTCGCATGACAAAATTGCCATAAATCACAATAAACATCATGATTAAATAACCGAAAATACCACCTAAAAACAACTTGATTTCATTGAGACCTTTAACCGTATCTTCTCCTGTTGACTTTTTTAAGACAATGTCTACTTCTGCTTTTGCATTGTTGATTTTTAATGTATCCAAACCTATTTTTTCGTAATTGGCTTGGGTTAATTTTTTAGCGATAATTTCTTCAATGTCAATAATGTAATCTATTGACGGACTATCATTTGAAATATATTGCACGTTTTTCTGAACTTGTGCTAAACTATCCACTTTTGGAAAATAAATCAATCCTTCATATCGTTCGCTGATGATACTATCCTTCACAAAATTCACATCCATTTTTGACAAATCGTGATAAGAAAATTCAGCATCATTTTTAAATTCATTCACAAAATAACCGCTTGCATCGTGAATGGCAATTCGTTTCAAATCGGCTTTCATCGAGGCTAAATAGCCTACAAAAACTGCAATTCCTACAAATAAAAGCGGACTCAAGAAAGTCATAACAATGAATGATTTGTTACGAACTTTCGCAATAAACTCTCGTTTAATAATTAAGGTTAATACACTCATTACGATTGGCTTACGGTTTTTATAAATATATCATTGGCTGTGGGTATCTTTTCGACAAAATGCGTCACTTGACCTCTTTCAGTCAAAATTTGGAGCAACTCATTTGGTGTGGAAGTCCCAATAGCGATTTCAAGCTTTAAATCATCATTCAATGATTTAAATTGAGCTTGATCAACCGTGAACTTTTGAGTTAAATCGTACATCAAACCTTCGATGTTATTGGTTAAAATCCCTACTTCAAAACTATTGGTTCGATGTTGTCGTTTTACATCGGTCAGTTTTCCTTCGATCAGCTTATTTGATTTATGAATCAAAGCAATATCGTCACATAATTCTTCTACACTTTCCATGCGATGCGTCGAAAAAATAATAGTGGCTCCATTTTTTTTCAACTCCAGAATTTCATCTTTGATAATGTTCGCATTGACAGGATCGAAACCGGAAAAAGGTTCATCAAAAATAAGCAACTTAGGTCGGTGCAAAACCGTCACTACAAATTGCACTTTTTGTGCCATCCCTTTCGATAATTCTTCAATTTTTTTATCCCACCATCCTTTGATTTCCAGTTTATCAAACCAATAATCCAATTGCTTTTTGGCGTCTTGTTTAGTTAATCCTTTGAGTTGAGCCAAATACAAACATTGCTCGCCTACTTTCATCGATTTATACAATCCTCGTTCTTCAGGAAGATACCCAATATGTTGAATGTGATGGGGTTGCAACAATTCACCGTCAAGTAAAATTGTACCGCTGTCGGGCATGGTAATTTGGTTAATGATGCGAATTAAAGAGGTTTTTCCGGCTCCATTTGGCCCTAATAAACCATAAATACTACCTTTGGGAACGGTCAGCGAAACGCTATTTAATGCGGTAAATTCGCCATATTTTTTAACCACTTGGCGTACTTCCAGAATGTTGCTCATACCTTTTTGAGTTTTGGTAAATATACGGAATTAGAATATTTTTAGTGGTATTTGTTACAAAAAAAACCACCCTTATTGTGACACAAGGATGGGAAAAATTGCTATGAAAAAGAATCTACTAGTTTTCAAAGTCCCAACTTAGGTGCAAAACAACAAAAATTTAATTACATCGTTATACGTAGAATTAAAAAGGATTAAAAACCATATGAAAATACTATTTCTTTTATTAATTCCTCTCGTTGCTTTTTCTCAAAATGAAAGTATTGAGAAAATGAAAAAACTTCCTAAAGCAGAATTTGAAAGAGCTTTTAACGATAGTATTCAAAATTTAGAATCATTAGAATTGTGGAACTTTATTAAGAACGCAAAAGAAAGCGAAATAGATTTAAAAGATTTTAATTCAACCTTTTTAAAGAGATTTGAAACAGTTGAATCGGCAATTGAAATGATTTTTCTTTTAGAAATACTAATTGATCAAAAAACTGAAAAATCAATAATTGAAAATACTTTAAACAATAAAAAAGAAATTTGGGATAAAGGAACTTGGGCTGAAAAATTCTGGAAAATCATTCGAGAAAATGATTTTAAAATTATAGAAAGTAATCATTACACCATCAATAAAAAAGGAGAAAAAAAATATAACGTAAAACTTTTTATTGAAGAAAAAATAATGCAAAATGAAATGGGTGAAAATCCGCTTTTAGAAGTTGACTATGTCATAACTAATTATTCAGAAAATACACTTTTAGAAACACTTGAAAAATTAACCATTAAAGACATCCAAATTATTCCAAAACAAAAAAGTGTTGGTCTATTTGGAAAAAGAGGTGTTGATGGAATGATTAAAGTGTTGACGAGTTAGAATTTACTTTACTCATCACAAAAAATCCAACATTGCAACAAAAACTAATCAAAATTAACTTTGCTTTATCGAATCAACTACGTACAATATCAAATCGAATCGTTTTTGTATTTTATAGTATATTTGCCATTGTGGAAGAAAGATATTTATATATAATTGCTGGATGCAATGGAGCCGGAAAAACAACGGCTTCTTTTACAATCTTACCTGATATTTTAGATTGTAAAGAATTTGTAAATGCTGATGAAATTGCGAAAGGTCTTTCGCCTTTCCAACCTGAAAAGGTAGCCTTTGAAGCAGGAAGGATTATGCTTCATCGAATTGATGAACTTCTTTATCAGAAAGAAAATTTTGCTTTCGAAACCACTCTTTCAACAAAAAGCTACAAAAACAAAGTTCTTGCAGCGAAAAACAAAAATTATAATGTAACATTATTATTTTTTTGGTTAAAAAATCCTGAGTTAGCCAAAGAAAGAGTAAAAACGAGAGTTTTAGAAGGCGGTCACAATATCCCTGAAGATGTTATTGAACGAAGATATGCTAGAGGAATTATAAACTTGTTTGAAATTTACATTCCAATTTCAGATCAAGTTCTTATCTTTGATAATTCAGAAGGTCAACATCAATTACTAGCTGAAAAATCAGGCAATGAAGAATTGAATATTCTTGATGAACAAAAGTTTAACGAATTAAAAACTATTTATGACACCAGAAGCTAAAATAGAACGCCGAAACAAAATTATAAAAGGTCTTGAAAAAGCTTATGAGAAGATGCTTGTTTTTAAAAAAGAACGTAAAAGCGAACTTGTGATTATACAAGATAATAAAATTGTAAAAATAAAATTGTAACTAACTATTTTTAATTTTTTACAGAAACCTCCTTCCTTCAACTCTTCTTATCAAAGCAAAAAAATCCAAAAACTAAAAACCAAAAAAAACCCACCCTTATTGTGACACAAGGATGGGAAAAATTGCTATGAAAAAGAATCTACTAGTTTCCTAGTAAAGTTCAAATGTAAATAATTTTTTCAAATTATGAAAACATATCTTTAACTTTTTCAAAAAAAGATTTATCTGTTTTTTCAGGGTTGGGAATAAAGTTTTCGTCGGTCAACATTTTCTCAAAAAACTGTCGTTGCTCCTTGTTTAATGTCCGTGGTGTCCAAACATTAATATGCACCAACAAATCACCATTTCCATAGGAATTCAAACTTGGAATTCCTTTGCCTTTTAAACGCAAAATCTTGCCGGATTGGATGCCTTCTTCTAGCTTGATTCGAACTTTTCCACCCACTGCTTCAATCTCTTTGGAAACACCTAAAGCAGCCTCGGCTACACTGATATATAAATCGTAATGAAGGTTTTCACCTTCACGTTTTAAAAACTCGTGTTCTACTTCTTCAATGGCAACAATTAAATCACCGGGAATTCCGTTACCCGGAGCATCGTTTCCTTTGCCTGAAACTTTCAATTGCATTTCATTGACTACACCTGCCGGAATTTTGATAGAAACTGTTTCGTCTTCCAAAATCATTCCTTGGGCATCAGCATTAGCCGGTTTAGAACTGATTGATTGACCGGTACCTCCACAAGTAGGACAAGTAGTCGCGGTTTGCATTCTTCCTAAAATGGTGTTGGTCACTCGTAAAACCTGTCCCGAACCATTACAAGTACCACATGTTTTATAAGAAACTCCTGGAGCCTGCACTTTGCGTTTAACTTTTACTTTTTTCTCAACTCCGTTGGCAATTTCCTCCAGCGTTAATTTTACTTTGATGCGAAGATTGCTTCCTTTCATGCGACGCTGACCGCCTCCTCCAAAACCGCCACTGAATCCACCGCCAAAAGCACTTCCGAATATATCGCCGAACTGACTGAATATGTCATCCATATTCATGCCGCCTCCGCCACCAAATCCGCCGTTTCCGTCGAATGCCGCATGACCGTATTGATCGTATTTAGCTTTTTTATTGGGGTCGCTCAAAACCTCATAGGCTTCCGCTGCTTTTTTGAAATTTTCTTCCGCTTGTTTATTTCCCGGATTTTTATCAGGGTGAAACTCAATTGCTTTCTTGCGATAAGCCTTCTTAATTTCCTCAGCTGATGCACTTTTTGTAATGCCTAATATTTCGTAAAAATCTTTTTTCATGTTTTAAAATACCAAAATTTATTCAGTTCATTTTCCTATTTTAATTACTTCTTACGGATAGGTCGCGAACTGTCTCTATTGACCGATAACAACTTTAGGAAAACGAATTATTTTATCACCCAATTTATATCCTTTTTCAACGACATCAACAATTTTACCCTTCAAATCATCCGATGGAGCAGGAATTTGAGTAATGGCTTCGGCAAAATCAGCATTGAAAACATCTCCAACACTAATTTCCACTTGTTCTAATCCTTTAGAAACTAAAGTAGACTTTAATTTTTCATGAATCAATTCAACACCTTTCAACAATAATTCATCCTCTGTTGTAGAAATTTGAACCATTGCTCTATCAAAATCATCCATTACTGGCAACATTGCAACCAAAACTTCTTGGTTAGCAGTTTTAAACAAATCTATTCGCTCTTTAACAGTTCTTTTTTTGAAATTTTCAAATTCTGCGAAAAGGCGTAAAAATTTATCTTTTTCTTTAGCTAAGTCTTCCTGTAATTTTTCTTCATTTGTCAATTCAACAACAGGAATTTCAATATTTTCCTGACTTTGTTCTGAAGTTGATTCGTTTTCAAATATTTCCTTTTCAATATTTTCAGTATTCTCTTGATTCATATGCTTAAAAAATTTTTTGAACATTTATCTTTTTGTCTTGGATTGCAAAAGTACTGCCAATTGTTTAAAAATGTCAAATTGTCAGCGTAAATAATTTTTTTAATCGATTTTCTTCAAAATCAATTTGCCAAAATTTAATATTTCTTTATGAAAAATATGAGTGTTGGTTTTCTATTTTTGTTCAAACTTAAATCTAAAAAACTATGAAAAAAATCATTTTATGCTTAGTAGTCTTAACTACACTTTCTTTAACCTCTTGTAAAAATGAAAAAGCGGAAACTACTGATTCTGCTGACGCGGCTGTTGCAACAGAAACCGCAACTACTTTCAAAGTAGATGCTACCAAATCTACCATCGAGTGGGTTGGCTCTAAGCCAGCCGGAAAACATAACGGAACCATTGCTCTTTCAAACGGAGAATTGGCTTTAAATAATGGAAAAGTGGAAAGCGGTAAATTCACTATTGACATGAACAGTATCACTGTTTTGGATTTAAAAGCCGGTGACGGAAAAGAAGACTTAGAAGGTCACTTGAAAGGATTAGGAAAAGAAGAAGATGCCGATCATTTTTTCAACACTAAAAAATTCCCCGAGGGATCTTTTGAAATTACTGCTGTTGCAACGGTTGATGCCGTTACCACTGTTTCCGGTAATTTAACTCTAAAAGGAATTACTAAACCAGTTTCTTTCCCTGCTATGATTTTAGTAGATGGAAATACAGTGACATTAAATAGTGAGACATTCAAAATTGACAGAACACATTGGAATGTAAATTATGCTTCAAAATCTGTGTTTGACAACTTAAAAGATAAATTCGTAGATGACGAAATCGAATTAAAAGTTAGCATTACTGCAACAAATTAATTATTATTTTATCTTAAACTTTATAAAAAGCTCCTCAATTGAAGAGCTTTTTTTTATGACAACAAATTGTGTAATGTCTTGGCTAAATCACGGTATCGAAATTTAAAACCATTATTTTCAGCTTTTCGAGAGCTAACATATTGACTGGAAAAAAGCAATTGGTGCATTTCGCCTAAAACTAATGACATCACAAATTTTGGAATATTTGGCATAAACAAGGGTTTATTAACCGTTTTAGCAATAGTTTTAATTAATTCTGAATTGGTTACAGGATTAGGAGCTACAGCATTATACGTTCCATACCATTGGTTTTGAACAGCATAAAAAAACATGTTAGCTAAATCTACCACGTGAATCCACGATTGAACTTGCTTTCCTGAACCAAATGTCGACCCCAATCCTATTTGAATTGGCTTTAGCATTTCTAATAAAGCTCCTCCTTTATTTGATAAAACAAGGCCTATACGGAGCTTACAAACTTTTATATTGAGTACTTTAAAAACATCAACACTTTTCTCCCATTTTACCACTACATTCCCAAGAAAACTATCGTCTGAAGTTGTGTTATCTTCGGTATAAACTTGAGTCAAACTACTTGGATATATTCCTATGGCAGAAGCAGAAACTAATTGCTTCACTTGATTAGGATGATTTTTTATGCAATTATACAATAATGAAGAGGAAATAATCCGACTCTCTATTATTTCTTGTTTATAATTGTTCGTCCATCGTTTCGAAACCGTTGCTCCGGCTAAATGAATAATTGATTCTACGCCCATTAAACAATTTTCATCGATATAACCTTCTTGAGGATTCCAATAGAAACCATAATAATTTGGTTTATTTATTATTTTGTCTTTTGAAGTTGTTAAGTAATGGACCGTTATTCCATTTTGTAATAACAGGGAAACCAGTTCTTTACCAACCATTCCTGTTGCACCTGTAATTAATATTTTCATAATCAATTTTTATACAAAGTTACGTTTAAGTCCTAAAAATCAATATTAATTAGCATTAGTTTAAGTGTTGTTAACTTAAGTGAAATCAGGTTTTTGCTATAATCATGTTGGATACTTTTAAACTAAAATTGATATTAAAAAAACAAAATAATAAAAAACATAAAATACTTATGAGTATAAGCAACATATATATTGTATGTGATTTGGTAAACTTATATATTTGCATTCCATTAAAAAACAGAAGGAATGATAAAGATTACGCTGCCGGATGATTCGGTAAAAGAATTTAGCTCAGGTGTAACGCCAATGGATGTTGCTAAAAGCATTAGTGAAGGTTTAGCCAGAAATGTAATTTCTGCTTCTTTCAATGATACAACTATTGAAACTGAAACTTCTTTGACCACGGATGGAGCACTTGTTTTATTTACATGGAATGACAAAGAAGGTAAAAAAGCTTTTTGGCATTCTACTTCCCATGTTATGGCTCAAGTATTAGAAGAATTATATCCTGGTATTAAATTGACATTAGGTCCGGCAATTGAGAATGGTTTTTATTATGATGTTGATTTTGGAGAAAAAAAAATTGTTGAAGCAGAATTTAAAGCGATTGAAGACCGAATTTTAGAAATTGCCAGAGAGAAACACGAATTCAGAATGAGACCGGTTTCTAAAGCTGAAGCATTATCGGTTTATAAAAATAATGAATACAAAACAGAATTAATTTCAAATTTAGAAGACGGAACTATAACCTTTTGTGACCATTCTAATTTCTTTGATTTATGTCGTGGTGGCCATATTCCTAATACCGGAATTATCAAAGCAATTAAAATCATGAGTGTTGCCGGTGCTTATTGGAGAGGTGATGAGAAAAATAAGCAATTAACGCGTGTTTACGGAATTTCGTTTCCGAAGCAGAAAGATTTGTCGGAATATTTAGAATTGCTGGAAGAAGCCAAACGCAGAGACCATAGAAAATTAGGAAAAGAATTAGATTTATTTGCTTTTTCTCAAAAAGTTGGGCAAGGTTTACCATTGTGGTTACCAAAAGGAGCTGCTTTACGTGACCGTTTAGAACAATTTTTGAAAAAAGCTCAGAAAAAAGCTGGCTACGAACAAGTGGTTACTCCACATATTGGTCAGAAAGAATTATATGTAACGTCGGGACATTATGCAAAATATGGTGCCGATAGTTTTCAACCGATTCATACGCCGGCAGAAGGTGAAGAGTTTTTGTTAAAACCAATGAATTGTCCTCATCACTGTGAAATTTATAATACAAGACCTTGGAGTTATAAAGATTTACCGAAACGTTATGCTGAATTTGGAACCGTTTACCGTTATGAACAAAGTGGAGAATTGCATGGCTTAACACGTGTGAGAGGTTTTACTCAGGACGATGCACATATTTTTTGTACTCCGGACCAATTGGATAGTGAATTTAAAAAAGTAATCGATTTGGTTTTATATGTTTTCAATTCATTAGGATTTGAAAACTTCACAGCTCAAATATCCTTACGTGATCAGGAAAACAGAGAAAAATACATAGGTTCTGATGAAAATTGGGAAAAAGCAGAAAATGCCATTATCTATGCTGCCAGAGACAAAGGTTTAAATACCGTTGTAGAATATGGCGAAGCTGCATTCTACGGTCCGAAATTGGATTTCATGGTAAAAGATGCCTTAGGAAGACAATGGCAATTAGGAACTATTCAAGTGGATTACAACTTGCCGGAACGTTTTGAATTGAGTTATAAAGGAGCTGATAACGAAATGCATAGACCTGTTATGATTCATCGTGCACCCTTTGGATCAATGGAACGATTTATAGCCATTTTATTAGAACATACAGCAGGAAACTTCCCACTTTGGTTAATGCCTGAACAGGCTATAATCTTGTCTTTGAGTGAGAAATATGAAAATTATGCTCAAAAAGTTTTTAATTTGCTAGAAAATCACGAAATTCGCGGTCTGATTGACAACCGCAGTGAAACTATTGGGAAGAAAATCAGGGATGCCGAAGTAAAGAAAATTCCGTTTATGATTGTTGTTGGTGAAGAAGAAGAGAAAAACGAAACCATTTCAATTAGAAGACATGGTCAAGAAGGAAGAGGTAACAGTATTGTTACCATTGAAGAATTTGCTAAAATTGTGAATGATGAAATTAGCAAAACATTAAAAACATTTGAAGTTTAACTTAAAAAAATAAAAAGTCATAGCAATTAGAAACAACAGGGGATATCAACCCAGAGTAGAAAAGAAGGTAGCACATAGAATTAATAATTTAATTCGTGTTCCCGAAGTACGATTGGTAGGTGAAAACATCGAGCCGGGGGTTTACAAAATTTCTGAAGCTTTACGATTAGCTGAAGAATTCGAGGTGGATTTAGTAGAAATTTCTCCAAATGCGGAGCCGCCAGTATGTAAATTAATGGACTATGGGAAGTTTATCTACGAGCAGAAAAAAAGAGAAAAAATGCTCAAAGCCAAATCGACTCAAATTGTGGTGAAAGAAATTCGTTTCGGACCACAAACTGACGAACATGATTATGAGTTTAAAAAGAAAAATGCCGAAAAATTCTTAAAAGAGGGTGCTAAATTAAAAGCATTCGTTTTCTTTAAAGGGCGTTCCATTATATACAAAGAACAAGGTCAAATTCTTTTACTACGTTTAGCTCAAGATTTAGAAGAATTGGGAAAAGTAGAAGCTTTACCGGTATTAGAAGGGAAGCGAATGATTATGTATCTTGCTCCTAAGAAGAAAAAGTAAGTTGCTGAGCAACTGAGGTTCTGAGTTGCTGAGATTATACTCCGTTACTTAGCTTCTTAGCTACTTAGAAACTAAAAAATAGTAAGTAAGTTGAATCACAAATAAATTTGGGAAATTATGCCTAAAATGAAAACAAAATCCAGTGCTAAGAAGCGATTTAAATTAACTGGCTCTGGAAAAATTAAGAGAAAACACGCTTTTAAAAGTCATATTTTGACTAAAAAATCTAAAAAGCGTAAGTTAGCTTTAACTCATTCGACTTTGGTTCACAAAACCGATGAGAAAAGTATTAAACAACAATTAAGGATCATCTAATTTAGTTTGCAGTGATCAGTACTTAGGAAGCAGTTTTAGAACTGAATACTAAAAATCTGAAAACTGAACACTTTTTTAAAAATTCTTTAGGTTAAAAAAATTTTAATAACCTTGGAGTATGGCCAATAAGTTCCCTTGATTAAATTCGGGACGCCTTCTACAAAAAACAAGAAAATTATGCCAAGATCAGTAAATTCTGTTGCTAAAAGAGCACGAAGAAAAAAAGTATTAAAGCAAGCCAAAGGTTTCTTTGGTAGACGTAAAAACGTTTGGACGGTTGCTAAAAACGCGGTTGAAAAAGCCATGGTTTATGCTTACCGTGATAGAAAACAAAACAAAAGAAACTTCCGTTCTTTATGGATCATGCGTATTAACGCTGGTGCTCGTTTGGAAGGAATGAGTTATTCTCAATTTATCGGAAAAGTAAAAGCTAACGGTATCGAATTGAACCGTAAAGTGCTTGCTGATTTAGCAATGAATCATCCGGAAGCTTTTAAAGCAATTTTGAATAAAGTAAAATAAACGTTTTAACAATCCGATTTTAACTTACTTACATAGAAAATCCCAATCGAAAGGTTGGGATTTTTTTATACCTGTTTTATTTACTTGAAAACCTCGGCCTTTTCTCCATCAAAACTAGCATAGACCATACTCGGATGAGAATCCATATGAAAAATAGTTCCTTCTCTATCAATAGCAATTGCTCCTGCAAAACCATCAAAGTGTTTGAGTTCGTTGAAGGTTTTTTCAAATGCAGCTTCTAAAGTGAATCCATCGGTTACTCGTGTAACAATTTTTGTAGCAACAGCCCCACTTACAATATCTTCTCCTATTCCGGTCAAACTTACACCACAAAATTCATTGGCATAATTTCCGGCAACGGTTGCTGAATCCGAAATTCTGCCCGGAATCTCAAAGCCTTTTCCGCCAGTTGAAGTAGCTACTGCTATTTTTCTATTAGAATCTAATGCAACGCAACCCACAGTTCCTATTCCCGTAGCTTCTAATTTAGCTTCATACTCTGCTCTTCTTTGTGGAATTTCTGTTGAAAAAGGTTCAAATCCGTGCTTTCTGGCAAAACTGGTTGCTCCTTTCCCACCCAAAACTCTATCGTCAACATTCAACAAAACTTCGGCTACTTGAATTGGGTTTTTCACTTTTTCAATATTGATTACACCACTCATTTTCAAAGAAGTTCCATCCATTATTGCGGCACTCATTCTGATTTTTCCATCGTTTTGAATTTGTGAACCAATACCTGCATTGAACAATTCGTCATCTTCTAATAATGATACAGCATAGACAACAGTTTCTAAAGCCGAATGTGAAGTAAGGTATTCATAAGAATCCTTAACAATTCGCAATAAAGCCTCTTGCTTTGCAATTTTAGTTTCTAGATTAGTGGAAGATTCCGAGAAAAAACCTCCGTGGATAATTATTTTAGCCATAACTGTAAATTAAAAATGGACACAGATTAGAGAAATTTTAAAAATTTATATAATTTCTATAATCTGTGTTTCAAAAATATTTCAAAATTAAAATTATACGTATTGTGACGAATGAATGTGCATTTTGTAGGTTTCTAAATCAAATGTATCATGCATACTCATGACATGCGTAACCAAATGATTGATTGAAATTGGCTGACCTAATTCTACTTGTGTTAAATTGGTATCTTTAATTTCTCGCCCATCAACTAAAATAACTAATCCGGAACCTATGGCTTCCATTTTAGAATTGTGTGTAATCAAAAGTCCGGTGTCTTCTCCCAAGCCTATTCCTAACACTTTTGGGTTTCCAACAACCGCTTGAAATAAACGTCCAATACGACCTCTCTGCACAAAATGTGTATCAATAATCACATCATCAATTAACCCTAAACCACTGGTGATTTTTACTTCTCCTTTTAAAAGTGCTTCATGACTACTTCCCTGATATATCATATTATTAGAGGCTGCTGCAGCTCCTGCCGAAGTTCCGGCATAAATAAAAAGTTCATTTTTATATTTATCCAATAAAATATCGTGAAATTTTGTACCTCCTAAAATAGAAGACAATCTCAATTGGTCTCCACCGGTAAACATAACAATGTCAGCTGCTTTTAAACGTTCTATATTTTCTTGTTCACTAGCTTGTTCACGTCGTTCAATATGCAAAACATCAACGTTGGTTGCATTTAAATATTGAAATGCTTTGGCATATTCCGGTCCAACTTCTCTCGGAATCTTTGAAGCTGTCGTGATGATTTCAATTCTTGATTTTTCTTTATATTTTGATTCGTCTATGATTCGTTTTAAAATTCCTTTTTCAAAGAAATTCATGTTTTTAGAAACATCTTGGTCAAAACTCGATTCAGTAAAACTGCCTTTATCAACAGCTCCACCAATGATAATTAATTTTCCTCTGCTATTCATTTTGTAAAAATAGTAAAATCTATATAGGCAACACTATTTTTGAGGTATTTTAAGGCAAAATAAAACCGACAATCCAACTAAATCAAATCACAAAAAATATACTTAATGCTTTATTTATGAAGTAAATAATAACTCCCTTTGAATGACACCATAAATTTTCCATATCAATTCAAATAAATTTTGGCATAACATGCAAAAAAAATACAGTAGCAAAGTAAATATTTCATATTTTTAACAAAATCATTCACAAAACAAAAACTAATTTTTCCAATCAATTTCAAGTTTTATGAAAATATTAAAAGTACAAGCACTTCGTGGTCCAAATTTATGGAGTATTCAACGCAAAAAATTAATTCAAATGCGTTTGGATTTAGAAGAAATGGAAAAAAAACCAACCAATAAAATAGACGGTTTTAGAGAAAGAGTTGAAGCAATGTTTCCTACCATGATAGAACACCGTTGTTCAGAAGGTGTCCGAGGTGGTTTTTTTATGCGAATTGAAAAAGGAACGTGGATGGGTCATGTCATTGAACACATAGCTTTAGAAATTCAAACCCTTGCCGGAATGGAAACCGGTTTTGGAAGAACCAGAGAGACTAAAACTCCCGGAGTTTATAATGTGGTTTTTAGTTACACGGAAGAAAACGTCGGAATGTTTGCCGCTGAAAGTTCAGTGAGGATTGCCGAAGCTTTAATTGCCGGCACGGATTATGATTTAGAAGCGGACATTAAAAAAATGAAAGAAATTCGGGAACGTGTTCGTCTTGGTCCTTCTACCGGAAGCATTGTAGAAGAAGCCGTTTCGAGAGATATTCCTTGGATTCGATTGGGTACAAACTCCTTAGTCCAATTAGGTTACGGAGTAAATCAAATGCGTTTTCAAGCAACAATTACTTGTAAAACTAGTAACATCGCAGTTGATATTGCTTGTAATAAAGAAGAAACAAAACGAATGTTAGAATTAGCTTCCATTCCGGTGGCAAGTGGTTCGATTTGTGTAGATGAAGAAGATTTAGAACTTACTATAAAAAAAATTGGCTATCCAATTGTAATAAAACCATTAGATGGCAATCATGGGAAAGGGGCTTCTATTAATGTGGTAACTTGGGAAGATGCCAAAAAAGGTTTAGAATACGCTAAGAAATACAGTCGCCGTGTTATTGTTGAAAAATTTGTTACCGGATTTGATTTTCGGGTTTTGGTCATTGATAATAAATTGGTTGCTGCCGCTAAAAGAGTTCCTGCACATGTGGTGGGTGATGGAAAAAATACTATTCAGGAGTTGATTGACATTACCAACCTCGACCCAAAAAGAGGTTATGGACATGAAAATGTATTAACCGAAATAACTGTGGACCGCGATACTACTGATTTATTAGGAAAAATGGGTTACACATTAGAAACCATACCAAATAATGGAGAAACGGTTTATTTAAAATCAACAGCTAATTTAAGCACCGGTGGAACTTCAGTAGATGTAACAGATATGATGCATCCGGAAAATATCTTTTTAGCCGAAAGAATTTCTCGAGTAATTGGCTTAGACGTTTGTGGAATTGATATTATGGCTGAAAATTTGACCCAACCTTTAAAAGAAAATGGCGGAGTTATTTTAGAAGTGAATGCTGCTCCCGGTTTCAGAATGCACTTGGACCCTTCTGAAGGTTTAGCAAGAAATGTAGCTGCTCCGGTAATTGACATGCTTTATCCTCCGGGAAAACCTAGTCGTATTCCAATTATTGCCGTTACCGGAACAAACGGAAAAACAACGACTACCCGATTGCTAGCTCATATTGTTAAAAATAATGGCTTCCGAGTAGGTTTCACCACTTCAGATGGAATTTATATTCAAAATCACATGTTGGAAAAAGGTGACACAACTGGACCTTTGAGTGCTGAATATATTTTGAAAGATCCAACCGTAGAATTTGCCGTTTTAGAAACTGCTCGAGGTGGAATTTTAAGAGCCGGTTTAGGCTTTAGTCGATGTGACATTGCAATTATAACAAACATTCGCGAAGACCATTTGGGATTAAATGACATTGATACGCTAGACGATTTGGCTCGTGTAAAAAGTGTAGTTGTTCGAAGTGTGAAAAAAGATGGTTGGGCCATTTTAAATGCCGAAGATGATCAGTGTATGAAAATTGCCAACGATTTGAATTGCAACATTGCTTATTTCTCTATGGATGAAGAACATCCGGTAGCAAAAAAATTAAGCAAAGAAGGTAAAATTGTTGCTGTTTATGAAAATGGTTTTGTAACCATTAAAAAGGGAGATTGGAAAATTAGAATTGAAAAAGTATTGCATATTCCATTGACTTTAGGCGGAAAAGCAAAATTCATGATTCAAAATGTTTTAGCAGCCACACTGGCCAGTTACTTGTATGGTTTTAAAACCGATGACATTAGTTTATCACTTCAAACATTTATTCCTAGTGTAGCACAAACGCCAGGTCGAATGAATATTTTTGAATTCAAACGATTTAAAGTCATGATTGATTTTGCTCATAATCCGGCCGGTTATTCAGCTATTGAAGATTTATTGAGTAATATTGATGCCACCCGAAAAATCGGAATCATTGCCGGTGTTGGTGATAGAAGAGATGAAGATATTCGAGATTGTGCTGAAATTGCGGCTCGAATGTTTGACCATATCATTATTCGACAAGAAAAACATTTAAGAGGTCGAACTGAACAAGAAATTATTAATTTGATTTTAGAAGGAATTCAATTGGCAAATAGAGAAGTTACCTACGAAATTATTCCAAAGGAAATTGAAGCTATTAAACATGCCATCAATATTGCAGATGAAGGCACTTTTATCACTGCCTTAAGTGATGTGGTTACCAACGCTATTGGTATTGTTCAAGAATATTTAGATAAGGAAAATGAAGAGAACTTGAGTTAAAATCATAATGAATTAAAAAAAACCGAAAGAAAAATCACTTTCGGTTTTTTTAGTTAAGACAACACTTTATATAAGTTTACATTATGTTTTCTGTTTCTTTTTCTTAGCGGCAGGAAAAAGTACATTATTTAAAATCAATCGATAACCCGGTGAATTAGGATGTAAATCTAATACAGTAGGTGCATCGCCAACCAAATGCTGATAATCTTCCGGATCATGTCCGCCAAAATAAGTAAACATTCCTTTTCCTTTTGTTCCGTGAATGTAACGAGCTTCACCATTAAATCTGTTTTCTCCCATGACCAACACATGTGATTTAATTCGTTCACTATCAAAAGCAGTGGTTTGACCCATAAAACCTTTGACTAATTGTGTATGATTTTGACACAACATACTTGGAATTGGATCCCATTTAGCAGAATATTCCATCAAGGTAAAATAATCTTTTTCCATCGGCATTTTGCGTTTGGTAGTCATATCAATATCCGAAAACTCATACACGGTTGGCGATCTTTCTAAAATATAATCTTTAAAAGCGAATGTTCTTGAATAATCAATTTTAGATTGATAGTTGGCCTCACTTTCATCACCATCAAACATAGGCTCACAAATATCAACCCCTTCAGATGACAAGGCAATATCAAAACTATCTGTTGCAGAACACATCGCAAACATAAAACCACCTCCAATCACAAAATCTCTTATCTTTTTGACCACAGCTAATTTCTCTTCAGAAACTTTAGAATATCCTAATTTTGCAGCTAAGGCTTCTGCTTCTTTTTTCTGTTCAATATACCAAGGTGCATTTCGATAAGCTCCAAAAAACTTACCGTATTGCCCTGAAAAATCTTCATGATGCAAGTGCAACCAATCATACAAGAGAAGTTGATCCGTTAAAACTTCTTCATCATAAACTGCCTTAAACGGAATTTCAGCATACGTTAAAACCAACGTTACAGCATCATCCCAAGGTTGTTTTCCTTTTGGAGTATAAACGGCAATTTTAGGTGCTTTTTCCAAAACAACCGATTCCATATTTTGCGATGGACTACTGATTTCATCTAAAATTTGATTTGCTTGTCCATCAGAAAGAATTTCAAAAATTACGCCACGAATTTGACATTCTTTCCTTATTTCTGCTGCATCTGGAAGCAAAAAAGAACCTCCTCGATAATTAAGCAACCAACTGGCTTTGAAATCTTTTTCTAAAGCCCAATAAGTAATACCATATGCTTTTAAATGATTTTGCTGAGTATTTTCATCCATTGGTATTAGAATAAAACTGGCTTTTACCGAAAAGGAAAATAAAAAGAGTAAATAATATAGAATCGATTTTTTCAAAGTCTTCAATATTTTAGATCATCAAAATAAGTTGTAAAGCCAAAGATAAACGATTTTATGTGAAGAAAATGATAAAAAATTATTAACCATATTTGTCAAATAAGATTCATTGCCTGCTTGTTTGAATAATATGGTTAATACTAAATTTTAAAAGGGTACGTCTGAATCTTCTTCTTCTGTATTCATATTACTTCCAAAAGCATCGTTTACAGAAGGAAGATTTTTCGTAATAAAGGTAGTTTCTTCGGCATTCATTCTTGATGGTAAATCATTGAAACCGGAGGAATAATCATCTAAATTATCAAATTTACCAAGGTTTCCGATGAATTTTAATCGGATATTTTCTAAACTTCCGTTTCGGTGTTTAGCAATTATAAACTCCGCTTGACCTTCTGTTGGCGAGTGTTCATCGTCATCCCATTCGTCAATTTTATAATATTCCGGACGATAAATAAACGACACAATATCGGCATCTTGCTCAATTGCACCAGATTCACGAAGGTCGGAAAGTAAAGGTCTTTTGCTGGAACCACGTGTTTCAACAGCACGGGAAAGCTGTGACAAAGCAATCACAGGAACGCTTAATTCTTTGGCTAATGCTTTCAAGTTACGTGAAATGGTTGAAATTTCTTGTTCCCGATTTCCTCCTCCTTTTCCACCACCTCCGGCCGTCATTAGTTGAAGGTAATCGACAATAATTAATTTGATACCGTGTTGAGAAGATAAACGTCTGGCTTTTGCCCGTAAATCAAAAATGGAAAGTGAAGGGGTATCATCAATATATAACGGAGCTTTTTCTAGGTTTTTTACTTTCACACTTAATTGTTCCCACTCATGTTTTTCAAGTTTTCCGGTACGTAATTTCTCTGAAGACAAGCCCGTTTCTGAAGATATTAAACGAGTAATTAACTGAACGGAAGACATTTCCAAAGAAAAAACAGCTACAGGATGGTTATAATCAATAGCCATATTTCTTGCCATAGATAACACAAAGGCTGTTTTTCCCATACCCGGACGAGCAGCAATAATAATCAAATCACTAGGTTGCCAACCGGAAGTTACTTTGTCTAATTTATCAAATCCGGTAGCTATGCCGCTCAATCCCTCTTTGTTGGCTATTTCTTCGATCCGTTTTTTTGCTTGAATAACTAAACTTTGTGCCGTTTCTGAACTTCGTTTAATATTTCCTTGTGTAACTTCATATAATTTTGATTCAGCTTTGTCTAACAAATCAAAAACATCGGTGGTTTCATCATACGATTCTTCGATAATTTCAGACGAAATTTTAATCAAACTACGCTGAATAAATTTCTGTAGAATAATTCTGGAATGAAATTCAATATGAGCAGATGAAGAAATTTTTTGTGTCAATTGAATGAGGTAAAAATCACCACCAACTAAATCCAATTTAGCATTCTTTTTTAATTGAGCCGAAACGGTTAATAAGTCAATAGGTTGAGTATCTGTAAATAGTTGAACAATTGCTTCAAAAATATTTTTGTGAGCTTCTTTGTAAAATGCATCAGGTTGCAAAATATCTATCACTTCATCAACCCCCTTTTTATCAATCATCATTGCACCCAAAACGGCTTCTTCCAAGTCTAATGCTTGGGGTGGTAATTTCCCTTTTTCAAGATTGATAATGGTAGTTTTATCGACTTTAATCGGGTTAATATTTCGTAAATTTTCCATTGTGCTAAAGTAACAATAATATAAAAAAATGCACTATGTAGTTGTCAATAAATAACTGTTAACAACTAAATATTATTGTTGATAACCAAAAAAAAATCCGAAGTTTCAAGGCTTCGGATTTAAAATTTATAATGTAAGAATTATTCTTTAAATTCACCCATCTTACTGTATTTGTCCATCCTTTGTGCAACTAATTCAGTTGTTGATAAATCTTTTAATTCATTATATCCTTTAATAATATATTGTTCAACTGTTTTAAAAGTTGTTTCTCTGTCATAATGAGCTCCTCCCAAAGGTTCTGGTACAATTTCATCAATTAACTTTTGTCTTTTCATATCATAGGAAGTCAATTTAAGTGCTTCGGCTGCTTGTTCTTTGTATTCCCAACTTCTCCACAAAATAGAGGAACAAGATTCCGGTGAAATTACTGAATACCAAGTGTTTTCTAACATATACACTTTATCTCCTACCCCAATTCCTAATGCTCCACCTGAAGCACCTTCACCCACAATTACCGTAATGATGGGTGTTTTAAGACGAATCATTTCCAAAATATTTCTTGCAATAGCTTCTCCTTGTCCCCGCTCTTCTGCTTCTAAACCTGGATAAGCTCCCGGAGTGTCGATTAAAGTAACAACAGGGATACTGAATTTTTCAGCCATTTTCATCAAACGAAGAGCTTTTCGATACCCTTCCGGATTGGCCATTCCAAAATTTCTGAACTGACGAGTTTTGGTATTGAAGCCTTTTTGTTGACCAACAATCATAAAAGATTGACCACCAATTTTTCCTAATCCACCAATCATTGCTTTGTCATCTTTAAAATTTCTATCCCCAAAAAGTTCTAGAAAAGTATTCCCGCACAAAGCTCTTACATGATCCATCGTATAAGGACGACTTGGATGACGGGAAAGCTGAACCCGTTGCCAAGCAGTAAGATTTTTGTATATTTTTTTTTTAGTTTCTTCTAATTTTTTCTCAATTTGTTTGCAAGTAGAGGCTACATCAACATTAGATTCTTCACCAATAATTTGGCATTTGTCTAACTGATCTTCCAACTCTTTTATGGGAAGTTCAAAATCTAAATATTCCATAGGTTTTGATAAATTTAAGTTTGTTTGAAAAGCAAAGATAGAATTTTATCTTATTAAGAGAAGCTATTCTTAATGTTAACTTTTAAACATTTCTAGAAAATTGGAAATAGAAATCACTAGGAACTATTTCTATTTCTAAGTTTATATTTAATTACTCCATTTAAAATGATTGTGATTAATATCAAAATGGCTCCAAAATAAAATTCAGAACTCATTTTTTCTTTGTCTTTAAAAATTAATAACGCTAATATGATTCCATAAACAGGTTCTAAATTTATGGTAAGCATTACAGTATAAGGACTTATAAACTTCATTACTTTCACCGAAGCAATAAAAGCATAAGCAGTGCAAATCGAGCTCAAAATCAACAAATAAATCCAATCTGAAGGTTGAAGAATAAAAAATTCTTTTGAAAAACTATTGGACAATAATAAATAGACGGAAAAACACAAAACACCTCCGGTTAACTCATAAAATGAAATAACCGTTGAATCGTACATTTTTGCATATTTCCCATTAATTACAGAAAAAAGTGCCGATAAAAATGCTGAAATTAAAGCTAAAATTATTCCTAAATAATAATCCCCTTCAACATTAAAAATGATATATAATCCACCCACTACAACAAGTCCAAATAAAACTTCATACCAAATCACTTTTCGTCGGTATAAAATTGGTTCTAAAAAAGAGGTAAAAAAAGCACCTGTTGATAAACACGCTAAAGTGACAGAAACATTAGAGACTTTAATGGCTTTAAAAAAAGTCAGCCAGTGTAAAGCAATGACCAATCCTAGAAGTAAAAACCCAAAAATTGTTTTTCTTGGCACAACAAAATTTGTCTTTTTATAGGACATAAATAAAATAATAAAACCTACGGCTAATAACATTCTAAACCATACCAAGGGTAAAGCATCCAAGGTGATTAATTCCCCCAGAATGGCTGTAAATCCCCAAATAAAAACAATTAAGTGAAGATGTAAATAACTTTTAAGGTTATCGTTTGGCATTTTTAAGTAAATAAACGGCTAATATACCAAAAACAAAATTTGGAAACCAAACGGCTATAAAAGGAGGAATACTGGACTTTTCAGCCATGGTGCCAAAGATCTTATCGAAGAAAATATAAGTAAAAGCAAGAACTATCCCGATGGCTAAGTTCACTCCCATTCCGCCACGGCGTTTCATGGAAGAAACAGAAACTGCAATTATCGTTAAAATAAAAGCAGTAACCGGCAAACTGTATTTGCGATACAGCACTACTAAATAGGTATTTATATTAGCGTTGCCTCGTGCTTTTTCTTTTTTAATAAATTTATTTAACTCTGGTAAAGTAAGCGTTTCCGCTATGTATATCACAGGCGTTAAATCTTCTAAATCAAAATTAAAAATGGTGTCTTTTTTCTCTGATTTTTCTAAAATATCACCGTAAATTCCAACTTTTCTTTTTTGGTATCCAAACATGGTATATGTGCTATCTTTTTCATTCCATTTCAATCTGCTGGCTAAAATTTTGTATTCCAACTTTTCCCCTTTAAATTTCTCTAAAGTAAAATTAAAAGCCGTTTTCGAAACTGAATTAAAATTACTGACATAAATAAATTCATCATCACTAATTTGCCTGAAAACATTTGAATTTTCTCTAATTTCAGCATTGTTTTTTAAATAAGTATACCTAAAATCATTAAAACCTTTACTGGCTTTTGGCACAAGAAAAAAGCCCATGATTAAGGCAAAAACTGAAACCATTGTTGCACCCAATATATACGGTCTCAAAAATCGGGAAAATGAAATTCCTGAACTTAAAATAGCTATAATTTCAGTATTATTTGCTAATTTGGAAGTAAACCATATAACAGATAAAAATAAAAAAATAGGAAATAATAGATTTGCAAAATAAATTGTAAAATCGAGATAATAGATTGCTACGGCTTTAAAAGGCACTTTGCTCTCTAAAATTTTATTAATTTTTTCAGCTACATCGATTACAATCCCAATAGGAATAAAAAGCAATAACATGACCACGAAAGTAGCTAAGTATCTTTTTAATATGTATTTATCGATGATTTTTAACATCCTATTTCCAGTTAATTATAATCTTTGACTCATTTGTTTAACCATTTGTTCTTTCCAAACCCTGAAATCACCTGCTAAGATATGTTTTCTCGCTTCACGAACCAGCCACATATAAAAACCGAGATTATGAATGGTCGCAATTTGTTTCCCAAGATACTCATTTGCTGCAAATAAATGCCGTAAATAAGCTTTGGTATATTCGGTATCAACAAAGGTAATTCCCATTTCATCAATAGGCGAAAAATCATCCTCCCACTTTTTATTTTTGATATTTATTGATCCATGAGCTGTAAACAACATTCCGTTTCGGGCATTTCGGGTTGGCATCACACAATCGAACATGTCAATTCCTAAGGCTATATTTTCTAATATATTGACAGGTGTTCCTACTCCCATTAAATAACGGGGTTTATTTTGTGGTAAAATAGCGGTTACGATTTCAGTCATCGCATACATTTCCTCAGCAGGCTCTCCAACTGAAAGTCCACCAATAGCGTTCCCTTGAGCTCCGGCATTTGCAATATATTCCGCTGATTCCTTTCTTAAATCTTTATATGTACTTCCTTGAACAATTGGAAAAAAAGTTTGCTCATAACCATATTTAAAAGGAAGATTTTCTAAATGATTAATACAACGATCTAACCAACGGTGCGTCATGTGCATGGAACGTTTGGCATAGCGATAATCACAGGGATAAGGTGTGCATTCATCAAAAGCCATGATAATATCGGCTCCAATGGTTCGTTGAATTTCCATCACATTTTCCGGAGAAAAGAAATGATAGGAACCATCAATATGGCTTTTGAATTTTACACCTTCTTCCTTAATTTTTCTGTTTGAAGAAAGTGAATACACTTGATAACCACCACTATCAGTCAAGATATTTCTATCCCAATTCATGAATTTATGTAAACCTCCTGCTTTTTCTAAAATTTCTGTCTGTGGTCGAAGGTATAAATGATAAGTATTTCCAAGAATAATATCCGGATTGATATCGTCTTTTAATTCACGTTGGTGTACTCCTTTAACAGAAGCAACCGTTCCAACCGGCATAAAAATAGGAGTTTCAATTACGCCGTGATTAGTTTTTATACTTCCGGCACGGGCTTTCGAATGAGGGTCAGTCGTCAATAAATCAAACTTCATATATATTTTTTACAGAGGGCAAAGATAAAAGATTTCACTTTTCTGATGGTTGTTTTGGGAATTATTTATGTTTCTAATTAACGCTGTTTACTAACAATTTATCTTGAAAACTTTAACAAAATTCTAATTCTCTCTTGAAACAAAATCTAATATTTGATTTACCTTTGCCCTAGTTTAACATTTATCATTAAAATGAAACCTAACACACAACAACTAAACGACTTTGTAATACAAGTCAGAAGAGACATTCTTCGAATGGTACACGCCGTAAATTCGGGACATCCCGGAGGTTCTTTAGGATGTACAGAATTTTTTACAGCTCTTTACCAAGTCATTCTCGACAGAAAAGAAGGGTTTAACATGGATGGGAATGGCGAAGATTTATTTTTCTTATCAAATGGTCATATTTCGCCTGTTTTTTACAGTGTTTTGGCCCGCAGTGGTTATTTTCCAATATCAGAATTGGCTACCTTTAGATTATTAAATACACGTTTACAAGGACATCCAACCACTCATGAGGGTTTACCCGGTATTCGTGTAGCTTCCGGCTCATTAGGTCAAGGCATGTCCGTTTCTATTGGTGCTGCCTTAGCAAAAAAATTAAATGGTGATAAACACTTGATTTATTCACTTCACGGTGATGGCGAGTTACAAGAAGGCCAAAATTGGGAGGCTATGATGTATGCAGCAGCCTATAAAGTTGATAATTATATTGCAACGGTTGATTTAAATGGTAAGCAAATAGATGGAGCAACGGATGAAGTTTTACCCATGGGTGATATTAAAGCAAAATTTACTGCCTTTGGTTGGGATGTATTAGAAATAACCGAAGGAAATAACATTGAAGCTATCTTAGCCGGAATGTCTGAAGCTAAATCCAGAACCGGAAAAGGAAAACCCCTTTGCGTTTTGTTGCATACCGAAATGGGAAATGGTGTTGACTTTATGATGCACACGCATGCATGGCATGGAAAAGCTCCCAACGACGATCAATTAGCAAAAGCGTTAGAACAAAACCCCGTAACTTTAGGTGATTATTAAATTGCTTTTTGCACTATGCTCTAAGCCTTATGCTTATTGCCTAATGCCTGAAGCCTATAGGAAAAAAAATGAAAAAATATACCAATACAGGAAGTAAAGATACTCGTTCAGGATTTGGAGCAGGAATGACCGAACTCGGACAAAAAAACGAAAATGTGGTTGCCTTGTGTGCCGACTTAATTGGCTCGTTAAAATTTGATGATTTCAAAAAAAATCATCCGGAACGTTTTTTCCAAATCGGAATTGCAGAAGCCAATATGATTGGAATTGCAGCCGGATTAACCATTGGTGGTAAAATTCCGTTTACAGGAACGTTCGCCAACTTTTCTACAGGAAGAGTGTACGATCAAATTCGTCAATCGGTTGCTTATTCAGACAAAAATGTAAAAATTTGTGCTTCTCATGCCGGATTAACTTTAGGAGAAGACGGAGCAACACACCAAATTTTAGAAGACATCGGTTTGATGAAAATGCTTCCCGGAATGACAGTAATTAACACTTGTGATTACAATCAAACCAAAGCTGCGACCTTGGCCATTGCCGATCACCACGGTCCGGTTTATTTACGTTTTGGTCGTCCGGTAGTACCAAATTTCATGCCTGCTGACGAACCATTTGTTTTAGGAAAAGCAATCCTTTTGAATGAAGGAAGCGATGTTACCATTATAGCTACCGGACATTTAGTTTGGGAAGCTTTGATTGCGGCAGAAAAACTGGAAGAAAAAGGAATTTCTGCAGAAGTTATCAATATACATACTATTAAACCATTAGATGAAGAAGCAATTTTAAAATCGATTGCTAAAACAGGTTGTGTAGTTACTGCAGAAGAGCATAATATTTTAGGAGGTTTAGGAGAAAGTGTTGCCCGAACTTTATCTTTAAATAATCCAGTTCCTCAAGAATTTGTAGCAGTAAATGACAGTTTTGGTGAAAGTGGAACTCCTGACCAATTGATGGAAAAATACCAATTAAATCACCAAGCTATTATTGCAAAAGCAGAAAAAGTAATTAAAAGAAAATAACCATCCTTTTTTCCTCAAATAAAAAATCCCGATTGCTCGGGATTTTTTTTATTTATTGATGACAGCTAGGGTCAAGGTATCTTTTTAACCTAATTGGATTGGTTGTGTTTCCACTACAATCCGGAATAGTTGTAAAATCATAATACTCTTGTGGGTCAGTTCCTGAAATTTTGAATTCATTTCTGGTTAAAAAACCATCCTCATCATCATCGGTATCTAAAAAATCAGGAATTAAATCACCATCTGAATCTTGCATAAAGTAATCCGTTTCCGTTCCATATAATTCCATATAAGATAAAATTCTATCCGAATCATGATCATTAAAGTTTAAACTTTTTAATTTTATTTGGAATACTAAATTCGAATAACTCGGTAAATTAACCCCTTTGGGTATGTTAAAATAACCTAATCCAGAAGGAATAAAAACCAAACAATTACCAAAATTTAAATAATTTAGAGTTCCATCACCATTTTCAGAAACACTCTCAGCAGTTTTCATTTCAGGTAAAATTTGTCTGAATCCAGAAATAAAAACATTAGAAAGAGGAAATGATGTCCAAACCGGAGTTGAAGTTCTATCAAACTCAACATTATCTAAATTCCAACCTTTATAATCTACAAAAGATGAATCAATTGTAAGTGGTCTTTCACCCCCTCCCTCGTTTAATACAATGAAATACAATTTATATTCCACAGGATCATCAATTCTTCCATCTGTTCGCAATGTAACTCTATCATCATTTTTTACAGTTATACTTTGCAGTGGAAAATCCGTTTGATTCCAAATTGAAACTTGGCTTCCTCCGGTAGGAATTTTAGCAATAGTAGCATTCAACTCACTATCTAAAGTTAAATAATTTGTTTTTAAATAGTCTTCTATTTCTCCAATATCAACTGCATATTGTTCAGTTCTGTCATTAGGTGGAACTCCAACAGGTATATTATCATCATCTTTACATGAAAAAAACAATACCGAAAAAACGACCATCAATACAGATGATTTTAAATTTTTTAATAGCATATTTAACTAATTTTTGTTGTATTTATATTACTTATTTAGTTGAATACTTTTTCTAAAATAAGTGCTGCAAGATACAATTTTGATTTATTTTTGTATAAAAATTAACGTAGAATTCTGAATAAAGTATGAGAGTCGATAAATATTTATGGTGTGTTCGTTATTTCAAAACCAGAAACATGGTTACTGAGCTTTGCAAAAAAAACCATGTTACAGTAAATGGTATAGTAGCGAAACCCTCTCGTGAAGTTTTTCCATCCGATGCTGTTACATTTAGAAGAGACCAAATCACATATAAAATAAGGGTGTTAGCAATACCGGAAAACAGAGTTGGAGCTAAATTGGTTGATATTTATCGAAAAGATGAAACTCCCGAAGAAGCTTTTGCACATTTAGAACTACTAAAATTATCCAAGGAACATTATCGAAAAAACGGTGAAGGGAGACCAACAAAAAAAGACCGAAGGGATATAGAAAATTATACAGAAGATACTAATGAAACTGAATAAAGATTATTGGGAAAACAGGTATCATTTGAATGAGATTGGATGGGATATCGGAACCGTTTCTACACCTTTAAAGGAATATATCGATCAGATTGAAAACAAAGAGTTAAAAATATTAATCCCGGGTGCAGGAAATGGATATGAATTTGAATATTTATACAATACCGGATTTCAAAATGTGTTTGTTATAGATATCGCTAAAACACCTTTAGAAAATATTCAAACGAGAATGCCTCACCTTGATGATAAACACTTAATTCATAAAGACTTTTTTGAGCTAAGTGATACTTTTGATTTAATCATAGAACAAACTTTTTTTTGTGCAATAGCACCTGATTTGCGAAAACAATATGTGTCAAAAATGGCCTCTTTATTAAATTCAGGTGGTAAAATAGTTGGCTTACTTTTTCAATTTCCGTTAACTGAAAAAGGGCCACCTTTTGGTGGAAATGAAAATGAATACCGAGCCTTATTTCAAAATCAATTCAATATAAAAACATTAGAAACTGCTCATAATTCAATAAAACCAAGAGAAAACAACGAACTCTTTTTTATCTTTGAGAAAAAATAAAACTTATGTCACAAAACATTATACTCACTCATCAGGAAATCGAACATAAAATCAAGCGGATAGCTTATCAAATCTATGAAACTTTTGTAGATGAAAAAGAAATTGTAATTGCAGGGATTGCTAAAAATGGGTTTATTTTTGCCCAAAAATTAGCCAAAGATTTAGAAAAAATAGCAGAATTCAAAGTGACATTGTGTGAAGTGCATGCAAATAAACATAATCCTTTTGAACCTATCATCACTTCCTTAGATAAAGCAGCCTATGAAAACAAAGGATTGATTTTAGTGGATGATGTTCTTAATTCCGGGACTACTTTAGTTTATGGAGTGAAACATTTTTTAGGTGTTCCGTTAACAAAATTCAAAACTGCCGTTTTAGTAGATAGGAATCATAAAAAATACCCTGTAAAAGTAGATTTTAAAGGAATTTCACTATCCACTTCATTTCAGGAACATGTTCAAATTGTTTTCGAAGAAGGAAATAGTTATGCTTATTTAAGTCAGTAATTTAATAATCTCCTGAACTACTTCCTTTTCCGATTTATTATCTGTAGAAATGAAATGCTGAGCTTGGTGATAATAGTAACTTCTGTCAAAAAGGTGTTTGGTTATAAACTCTTTTAGTTCATCCTCATTCATTTGAGCAATCAAAGGTCTTTCTGCTTTACTTTGCAATAATCTTTTGGATAGCTCCTCAACAGATGTTTTAAGGTAAATTGAAATCACCTCTTTCTCTTTTAGAAATAAGTGATTATTTGCATAACAGGGTGTTCCCCCACCGACACTCAACACAAAATCATCTTGCGATTCCATTAAATCTTTAAAAACTGTATGTTCAATTTTTCTAAAATAAATTTTACCATCCGTTTCAAAAATTGAATTGATAGATTTTCCTTTTTTTTTTTCTATAAGTTTATCCAAATCCAGGTGTTTTTTTTTCAAAACATCAGCTACTAGAGAAGCGATTGTGGTCTTACCTGACCCCATATATCCGAGTAAAATAATTTTTTTCATTATAATAATTCCTTGTACAGTAAGGGGTTAAAAAAGAATCTGCCAAAAAGACAAATTTAAGACAAAATTGCTTTGAAAAATAAATAATAAGGACGTATATTTGCACCCGCATTCAAGAAATTGCATTTGACTCGATAGCTCAGTTGGTAGAGCACATCACTTTTAATGATGGGGTCCTGGGTTCGAGCCCCAGTCGGGTCACAATTTTTTTGAAATTTTTTTGATGCTAATGACTCGATAGCTCAGTTGGTAGAGCACATCACTTTTAATGATGGGGTCCTGGGTTCGAGCCCCAGTCGGGTCACAAGTAAAGACGTTGCATGCAACGTCTTTACTTTTTTTATTATCAGGCCACGTGGAGAAATTGGTAGACTCGCCATCTTGAGGGGGTGGTGCTGCAAGGCTTATGGGTTCGAATCCCATCGTGGTCACGAATGAATACTTCAAACGTAAAAACACTCAGTTTACTTGAGTGTTTTTTTGTTTTAAAATACCATTTCAAAAAAAATATTTAAAAACCCATAAAGATTATTTTATTTGTTTACTTTTGTTTAACAAATAATACTAAAAAATGAACAATGTAAAAAATGTTTTTAGCATCAAAGATTTAGAAAACCTTTCCGGCATCAAAGCACACACCATTAGAATCTGGGAAAAAAGGTATAATGTATTAGAACCGATGCGTACAGAAACAAACATTCGTTATTATGATTTAGTTGCCCTCCAAAAGCTACTTAACATTACCTTGTTACATAATCACGGTTATAAAATTTCAAAAATTTCAAAACTCTCTCCCGACAAAATTAACGTAATGATAAGGGAAATTGTGAATGAAAAGAGCGTTAAAAATCATGCAATTAATGCCTTTAAAATGGCAATGATGAATTTTGACCAAGTGCTATTTTTCAACACCTATTCAAATTTACTTTCAGAAAAATCATTTCGTGAAGTCTTTTATGAAGTTTTCATACCGCTTATGAATGAAATTGGATTGTTGTGGCAAGCAGAAGCAATCACTCCTGCTCATGAACATTTTATAAGCTACCTAATTAAACAAAAGCTATTAGTTATCACCGAAAAAATACAGCTATTAGAACCCACTCGGACGGATAAAGTTTTTGTGCTCTTTTTACCGGCAAACGAAATTCACGAATTAGGGTTAATGTATCTCAATTATGAAGTTATATTAAATGGCTATAAAACAATATATTTAGGAGAAAGTGTTCCCATTGATAGTTTAAAAGATATAAAACGTTATTTCGACAATGTAGTCTACATTTCATACATGACAGTTGAACCTACGAAAGACAATATATCAGATTATATGAAAGAAATTCATAAAGAGATTCTTGAGGGAGAAAATTCTGAATTATGGGCAATTGGTCGCATGACGGAATTCATTAAACCAAATCAAAATTCTAAAATTAAAACTTTCAATTCAATACTAGAATTATCCAAAGAATTATAATTTTTTCATAATCCTCTGTTTTGTTTAGCTTTTTTACTATTTTTGTTAAACATTATGAAGAAAGATATACACATTATTGGTTCCGGGTTTTCTGCATTAGCAGCAGCTTGTTATTTAGCAAAAGCAGGGCATGAAATAACGGTTTTTGAAAAAAATTCAACAATTGGCGGCCGTGCTAGACAATTAAAAAAAGAAGGGTTCACCTTTGACATTGGTCCAACTTGGTATTGGATGCCTGATGTTTTTGAACGATTTTTTGCTGATTTTGGAAAAAAACCTTCTGATTATTACGAATTAATAAAACTCTCTCCCGCTTATCAAGTTTATTTTGGAATTATTGATTTTGTTACAATTGCTGATAATTTACCTGAAATAATCAACACCTTTGAGTCGATTGAAAAAGGAAGTGGTAAAACACTTGAAAAATTTATGGCAGAAGCCAAAAACAATTATGATATTGCCATTAAAGATTTAGTTTATAATCCGGGTGTTTCCCCGCTGGAATTAATAACTTTAGAAACTGCTAAAAAAGTTGGTCAATTTTTTTCTACTATCAGTAAAGAAGTTCGAAAACGGTTCAAAAATGATAAACTCATCCAAATTTTAGAATTTCCTGTTTTATTTTTGGGAGCAAAACCAAGTAATACTCCTGCTTTTTATAGTTTTATGAATTTTGCAGATTTCGGTTTAGGAACATGGCATCCAAAAAATGGAATGTATAGTGTTGTACTTGCAATGGAAACTTTGGCAAAAGAACTCGGTGTAGTTTTTCAAACAAATGCTTCAGTGGATAAAATCATTGTTAAAAATAAAGCGGCCATTGGCATACAAATAAATGGTAAAAAACATTTTTGTGACATTGTTTTAAGTGGTGCTGATTATCATCATACAGAAACATTATTGGACAAAAAAGACAGAGTTTACACTGAATCTTTTTGGGAAAATAAAACATTCGCTCCCTCTTCACTTCTATTTTACATTGGATTTGACAAAAAAATTGAAAATGTAGAACACCATACATTATTTTTTGATGTCTCGTTTGAAAAACATGCAGAAGCTATTTATGACAATCCAAAATGGCCGGAAGAACCCTTGTTTTATGCCAGTTTCCCATCAAAAACAGATTCATCCGTAGCACCATCAGGAAGAGAAGCAGGAATATTTTTAATACCATTAGCACCCGGAATTGAAGACACTGAAGCAATCAGACAAAAATATTTTGAAAAAATAATTACCCGTTTTGAAAAATTAACACAACAAAATATAAAAAATAATATTATTTTTATGGAGTCATTTTGTGTAAACGATTTCATTAAAGACTATAATTCCTACAAAGGGAATGCTTATGGAATGGCGAATACACTTATGCAAACAGCTTTTTTGAGACCAAAATTAAAGAGTAAAAAAGTGGAACATCTCTATTTTACCGGTCAATTAACAGTGCCCGGTCCTGGTGTTCCTCCCTCTTTAATTTCAGGGAAATTAGTTTCAGAATTAATCGAAAAGTATTCTTAAATCAAGTTATAAATTACCGGTATGAAATCAATTTTTGACCATGTATCCTTTGAATGCAGTAAGTTAGTAACTAAATCTTACAGCACGTCTTTTTCTTCTGCCGTAAAAATGCTTGCCCCAAGTATTCGGGAAGATATTTATAATATATATGGATTTGTTCGATTCGCAGATGAAATTGTAGATTCGTTTCATCAATATGATAAAGAACTTCTTTTTGAATTATTTGAACAGGATTTAGAAAAAGCATTACATAACAAAATTAGTTTAAATCCAATTTTAAACTCTTATCAACATACTGTGAATCGTTATGAAATCCCAAAAGATTTAATTGACGCATTTATGAAAAGTATGAAACAGGATTTATATAAAAAAGAATATCAAACTACCGCTGAATACCAAGAATATATTTATGGTTCTGCAGATGTAGTTGGCCTTATGTGTTTAAAAGTTTTTGTGAAAGGAAATGAAGTTTTATATGAAGAATTAAAGCAAAGTGCCATGCGATTGGGTTCTGCTTTTCAAAAAGTGAATTTTTTAAGAGATTTAAAGGCTGATTTTGAAGATTTAAACAGAACTTATTTTCCTAATACTAATTTAAATCAACTGGATGAAACTTCAAAACAAGAGATTATAGCAGAAATTGAATCAGACTTTGCGGCAGGATTTGTAGGGATTCAAAAGCTTCCAATTGAAGCTAAGTTTGGTGTTTATACGGCTTATATATATTATAAAAAATTGTTGTCAAAATTAAAAAAGACACCTTCATTAGAAATAAAAAATACCCGTATTAGAGTACCTGATTATGAAAAAGCAGGACTTTTAGCAAAATGTTATCTTAATTATCGATTGAATATTATTTAAACTTAACTTATTATGTGGATTCATATTCTCATTTTTTTTGCTACCTTTTTCATGATGGAATTTATGGCTTGGTTTACCCACAAATATATTATGCACGGAATTCTATGGCATCTACACGCCGATCATCACAAAAAAGAACATGATTCTTGGTTTGAACGCAACGATACTTTCTTTATATTTTATGCTATTGTTAGCATAAGTTTTTTTCTCTTGTGGAAATATGAAATTTTAGAAATAGGTCTGGCAGTTGGCTTAGGAATTTTAGCCTACGGATTAACTTATTTTTTTATTCATGACATCTTTATTCATCAGCGATTTAAACTTTTCAGAAATGCAAACAATATATACGCAAGAGCATTAAGAAGAGCGCACAAAATGCATCATAAGCACATTGGTAAGGAGCATGGAGAATGCTTTGGCATGCTTATAATTCCCTTTAAATATTTCAAATAAACAGTATTAATTTGCTGTTTATCTGTTTATAATTTCAGTCTAATTTTTAACAGATTTATTCTTAAGTTATTCTTATAAATCATAGTTTTTCCTATTTATTTTTATTTAATTAGCGGAAAATTATTTTTATGAATATCAAAGTAAATTTACTTCTTTGTCTTTTTATCGGCTTTTCAGTTTTTGGACAAAAAAATATTGATCCTACTCCTGCTGATATTGACCTTGCAAAATCGATTAGAAGTAAATATGAAAAGTCAGATGTAGCAATCCTTGAAAGTACGGAGAATATCACATTCGGTTACAATAAATCTACTTCAAATGTAACAGTAGATTTATCAGTAGATGAATTACTCATGAATATCAACCATCGGGCAGATATTTTCAAGTATGAATTTTATGATAGCTCTTCAAAAATTGAAAATTTCACTATCAAATACCGCAATGATAAATTAGCCTATTTTGCCGTTCAAGATGAGTTTTACAAAGACAACGATTTATTTTATAATGATGCCCGTGTTAAACATGTAAAAATAGACTTCCCGGTTCAAGGGTATACTTATAATTATCATATCGATAAGAAATTTGAAGATGTAAAATATTTCACTTCTATCTATTTTAACGATGAATTTCCGGTGATTAAGAAAAAAATAAAAGTCACTATTCCAAAATGGTTGAATTTAGAGTTAAAAGAAATGAACTTTCAAGAACATTCTATCGTAAAAACCCAAACAACTGACGCCAAAAAAAACACGACAACATTTGTTTATGAATTTAACGACATCCCTGCTTTAATTTCAGAAGAAAACAGTCCCGGCCGTTCTTATTTATATCCACATCTTTTAGTCATTGCCAAATCATATGAAATGAATGGTGAAAAAACTACACTATTCAATTCAACTGCAGATTTATATAAATGGTATAAATCACTTATTGATCAAATGAAAGATGATCCGGAGCAATTAAAAAGTAAAGTAACTGAACTGACTGCGAAAACTAAAACTGACGAAGAAAAAATAAAAAACATTTATTATTGGGTACAAGATAACATACGATACATCGCTTTTGAAGATGGTATTGCGGGTTTTAAACCTGACGATTCACAAAATGTATTCAAAAAAAGATATGGTGATTGTAAAGGAATGGCAAACCTCATCAAACAAATGATGATTATTGCCGGTTTTGATGCTAGGCTTACATGGATTGGAACAAAGCATATTGCTTATGATTATTCCATACCCTCACTTTCAGTTGACAACCACATGATTTGCACAGTACTATACAAAGGAAAACAAATCTATTTAGATGGTACTGAAAAAAATATTTCTTTAGAGGAATATGCTGAAAGAATTCAAAATAAAGAAACCTTAATTGAAAATGGTGATACTTATATAATCGGTAAAATTCCAACCGTACTAGCTAGTCAGAACAAGGAGACTTTCCGTGCAAAATTAGTAGTAGATGGTGAAAAATTAAAAGGCTCTTGTAAAAGAACCTATTTAGGAGAAAGTCGCACTGAATTTCAAAACATTTATAATAGTTTTGAAACGGATAAAAAAGCAGAAGCATTAGAACGATACCTTTCTAAAAACGACAAAAATAATCATGTAACTTCCATTAAAACAAGTGATTTAAAGTCAAGGGAACAAGCTCTAACAATTGATTATGAACTAGAATCTGAAAATCGATTAAGTAACTTTGATGGCGAAATGTATTTGAACTTTGAATTCATGAATGAATATAAAAAATTCACTTTAAAAGATCGTAAAACAGATTATGAACTTGATTATAAAACCTTATATGATTCTGAAGTTACTATTTTATTACCAGCAGGATACAAAGTTGTAAAACTACCTGAAAATTTAACCCAAAAAGAAGAAGACTATCAAGTGGAAGTATCTTTCTCACAAAAAGGCAATGAACTTCTTTATCGTAAAGTTTTTATTTTCAACAATGCAATTTTACCAAAAAACAAACAAGAAAAATGGAATACCACTCATAAAAAACTTGTCGAATTTTATAATTCATCCATCACTTTAATAAAATCATAATTTAATGAAAAAAATTTTTATTCTTTGCCTTTTAATTGCAACCACTATCAATGCCCAAGATAACTTAAAGATTCGCGACTTCTTTTGGGGAAAACAAGACACTAATTCAAAAACGGTGGCTATTCCTGACAAATGGAAAAATGAATCAGCTGTTATTATTTATAAATTTGATTTTTATGATTACCATAAATTCGGTAAAAATGTAAATTATACTTCGGCTAAACGAATCAGGGTAAAATTATTGGATGAAGCAGCTGTAAAAGAATTTTCTGAATTTACTTTTACCGAACGTTTTTTGTCCAGTAAAGGTTATGCCATGAAAAGAGGCACTAATTCAATTGGTATAAAAGTAATAAAACCAGATGGCAAAGAAAATATTTTGGATGTTAGTAAGGAATCTGTAGTAGCTGACAAAGAAAAAAAGATAGCAATTCCAAACTTAGAAATTGGTGATATCATTGATTATTACCTGCATTCAGAAGAACCTTTCAAATCTATCATTGAAGTGGGCTTTGATCCGGTAGAAACAAATTTGGGAGATGTATATCCTATTATGGACTACAAACTGACTTTTCAAACAGAAAATGATTTCTTTGTAAATTTTAACACCTATAATGGTGCTCCAAAATTAACGCAAATACCAACCAAAAGTAGTGGCGAACGCATCTATGAATTAGCCGCAACTAATCTTGATAAAAACGATTTCCCACGCTGGTTTTACCCTTTAGTTGAATTACCCTGCTATAAATTCCAAGTGTTTTTTGCCCGTTCCGGTAAATTCGAGGAAAGAGCAAAAGCCTTTTTGTCAGAGAAAGAAAAAGACGTAAAATCAACCGTTACAAAAGAAGATATTTTTAACTATTATGATTCAAAATTCCTTGCGGAAGGAAATGTTTCTCAAATAAATGACTTCTTAAAAGGCAAGAATTTTAAAGATGACGAAGAAAAAATAAGAGAAGTATATTACTTTACCAGACATCAATACTTCACTCAATATGTTGAGGCATTTGTAGCAAAAGATGCCAATATTTTTTATCCTTTTGAACTATATCCCAATGCAATATTTTTTAATACGGAAGAACATTTTATTAGACATTTTATGTTCTTTTTAAAGAAAAATGACATTTCGTATGATATTGTGGTAGGAACAGATCGTTATAACGGGGATATTAAAGATTTATTAATTCAACAGAATGTTTCAATTTTACTAAGAGTAAATACGCCTAAACCTATTTTTCTGGAATTTTTTACTCCTTTTACGAGTGCCGACCAATTTGATTTTAATCTTGAAAACACAAAAGCCTATTTGTTACAGGTTTCTAAAGGCAAAAAAATTATTGATGCAGAATCAATTACGTTGCCAAGTTCAACGAAAAATGATAATATTAACCGATCGGTTATCAAAATCAGTTTAAAAGAAGACCTAGCCAGTTTTGATATAAATCGTGAACAGTCATTATTTGGACATTATAAAGAAGGTGAACAGTCAGATAAATTATACTTTTTTGATTATGTATATGAAGATTATAAAAAATATGGCAATACCCCATTAATGGAGCTTGTAAAAAACAAAAAACAAAGAGCTCAGTACACAAAAGAATTCGATGCCTTGATTGCAAAATCAAAAGAAAATCAAAAAGAAAGTTTTATCAAATCTGTAAAAGAAGAATTTGAAATTGACATTGAAAACTATTCGATGGAAATAAAAAAAACGGGCAGATTTGGCAGAAATGAACCAATGCAATACACGGAAAAATTTACCATTACTGATCAATACATCAAAAAAGCCGGAAACAATCTAATGGTCGAATTAGGTAAATTTCTAACATCGCAAATTGAGCTTTCTAAAAAAGAAAAAGAACGTACAAATAACGTTTATATGACGTTCCCTAGACAAATTGAACAAGAAATTCAATTTGAAATTCCGACTGGTTACACTATCTCCGGACTTGAAAAATTCAATAAAAAAGTAGAAAATGAAACAGGAGGTTTTGTCAGCACTGCAACACAAAACGGGAATCTGATAACTATTAAAACGACTAAATATTATACCAATTATTTTGAACCAAACAGCAATTGGAAAAAAATGGTTGACTTTTTAGATGCTTCTTACCAATTTACACAAGAAAAAGTTTTATTGAAAAAGAATTAAATCTAATTTAAATAAAGTGAGCCCGATAAATTTAGGGTTTACTTTTATTACCTTATAAAACTGTTTAATATTTTGGTTGAAGTTTACTTTAGCTATTGTGTATTTATTTTAAAATACTCTGTATAAATTAAAACCAAAAGCAATTTCACCTTTACTCCAATCACCTGAAGTTTGACCTAAAAATCCTGCTTCATTAATTGCTTGTGCGTTAGTAAAAAGCATTTGAAACACATGTCCGCCCGTTTCAAGATCAAAACCAATAGCTAAAGGGTTTTTGTAGATAGATTCACTCGCTCTGTTTAAATGTGCAGCATAATCAATGTTAACTGACCATCTTTTAGCAAATTTATATCTTCCACCCATTCCAATAGCAAACTGACTATTATCTTGAGGATTGGGGAGAATGATTTCACCTTCCTTATTATAAGTATCTCTTAAAGTATTTTCATGAAAATAAGTAGGTGACAATTGTAAAGATAACTTTTCGGAAAATTTTCTTGAAATTAATGCTTGCGTAACATAACTGAGTCTGTTTTCAAAAGTAATGTTTGGATAATCACTTTCTTTAAACTCAGTATTAACAGCTACACTTGTAAAACCAACAATGGCCACCGGAAAACCATCTGTTTCCTGTTGCTTTAAACTGAACTTACCTCCTACTTCATATGTTTTTTGAAAACCACTACGAGCTATTTGTAATGTCATCCACTCATTTACCCCATATAAAAATTTAATTTGTGTATTGGCATTATCAATTCCAAAAAAATCTTCAAATCCATTTTCTACATAACCAAAACGATGAGCAATCATCAAATAAAAATCACCTTTGGCAGCAAGTTTTGTCGACTCAAGATTTACAATTTTTAAGGCTTTAAAAGCCGACTGAACTGTTTTATTTGAATCTATAGTGTCTATTTGACTTAACAAATCATTTTCCTGCGAAAATATTACTAAGGGGAATAAAATAAAAAAAAGTAATTTCTTCATAATAAAAAAATAAAAACTATTACTCTAAGTTAAAAAGAGTAATAGTTAAAAAAAGAATAATATTTTTAATGAATTAAAATTTTCTTCCAAGATTTCTCGGAAGCATTTTGTAATTCTAACAAGTAAACACCAGATTGTAAACCTTGTAAATCTATTTCAAAAGATTCAAGGGAACCTAAGCCTAAATTAATTGTTTTAACCAAAACTCCGGTTTGAGAATACACATTGATAGTTTCTAATGTAGTTTTAGTTTCAATTGTAAAAAGTCCTTTTGAGGGATTTGGGAAGATTTCCGTTGATCTTAACGAAAAATCACTAACACCAAGTGTTACTAATGGAACATTAACGGCAAAACCAGCACTTGAACTTCCTCCGTGTGAACCTACCATCATATTATTTGCTGTAGGTGCTCTAACCCCTCCAAAACTAATTGAATTGGTAGATGCATAAGGAAGTTGAAAATCATTTGAGTCATTATTTGTTAAAGCTCTTCTCAAAGTTAATGTTCTTACCGTACCTGTTATAGAGTTTGAAAGAGTAGTCCAACTTTGCAAGGCATCTTGTGGTGGGTTAACTCCTCCTACGAAGTTTCTATCAGTTAAATTTGGAGTAGTAGCTGTAGTAAATACAATAGCATCACCAGATTCCATTCCAAAACCGGATACAATTCCAATACCTAAACCAAACCATCTGTCTGAAGGCCCAGTAAGAATTAAAGTAACTTCAGATGTTGCATTATCTAAAGTGAAATTCGCTGTCATTGGCACCCCATTACTCAGTGCAATTGTTCCCGTGGACTTTTGCTGTGCAAACCCTCCAGCACAAAATAATGTCATTAATAAAAAAGTAATTTTTTTCATAGTTTTTATTTTAATAAGTTAATAATTTCTGAATTTCCCGAAAAAACGGCATGTTCAAAAGCTGTTTTTCCATCGTTATCTTTATGTGTTTTATCAGCATTGTTTTCAAGTAACAAAGGCAATATCTCATCATTATTAAACACAACAGCATATATTAAAGCCGATGTGCCGTTTGCATCAATGCTGTTTACATTCGCCTTTTTTTTAATTAACAGAGTCGCAATCTCATTATTACCCTTAACAATTGCGGCCATAAGAGCTGTTCCCATTGGACTATTCTCATCTATTACAGCTCCATTTTCAATAAAAAAAATAGCTACTTCATTGTTCGAACGATAACATGCTAAAATTAAAGGTGTATAACCTTCCGCATTTTTTTGATTAATACAATTAGGTTGTTTTTTCAACAATTCTACTACTTGCTCAACTGAACCGGAACGAGCAATATTGAAAATGGTTTCTTGAGAGAAACATAAACTAAAGTGCATTAATACGATAGAAACAAAAATAACTCTTTTCATCAATTATTTAATCAAAATACACTGGTCCATTTTTAATTCTTCCATTAAATCATCGTAGCCTACAAACCTACCTTTAATTTTTACTAATTTTTGTGGTTGTATATCCAACCCATCCGTAGAATTAAAAGTTAAAAATAATTTTTCGTTTAAAGTCATTGCTTTATTTATCTTATCAATTGAGGATACCAAACCTGAAACTAAAATAGTTTTATCAACATAAGTTGCATTTGCCAAGCTATCGTTTGTTTGAAATTGTCTGTGTAATTCGTTTACCGACATCGTAAAACTTGCCTCTTCTTGACCAATATCCCGATGATCTTTATAGACATAAAAGAATAAAATACTAACAATAAAGGTAGCACTTAATACCAAAAGTATAAGAATAGTATTTCTGTTTTTTTTCATAACGCTTTTACAAATCTATAAAAAAATAACATTAGTTTTGTAATTATTTCTAAATTTGAATAAATTCTAGCTATGAATAAATTAAAAAAACTCCCATTATTAGTTATAGTTTTGGCTATTTTCGGGTGCACAAATGATAGTGATTCTGATTTATTAAAAACTTCTGAAAATGAAAATATCACTTATACTGAAGTTATAAAGACCATAATGGATCAAAAATGTAATTCATGCCATGGAGCAACTCCCTCTAATGGTGCACCAATGTCTTTAAACACATATGAAACTGTAAAAGAGGCAGTTTTAAACCGTGGATTGATCGAACGAATTTCTCTTGTAGAAGGCCAGTCTGGATTTATGCCTCTTGGTGGTTCAAAATTACCTCAAACTCAAATTGATGCAATCATCCAGTGGCAAAATGATGATTTCCCACTATAATTTATAAAAATATGAAAAACCAATTACTACTATTCATTTTTTTATCAATATGGAAAATATCCGCTCAAGATAAAATGATTACCAAAAGTGGTCAAATAATTTTTGAAGCTTCAGTACCCTCATTTGAAGAAGTAAAAGCAAAAACCGAAAGTGTATCTTGTATTTTAAACACCAAAACTGGAGAAATTGCTTCTTTAGCTCTTCAAAAAAGCTTTCGTTTCAAAATAGCTTTAATGGAAGAGCATTACAATGAAAACTATGTAGAAAGTGACAAATACCCTAAAGCCACATTTAAAGGTAAAATTGAAAACTTTGATTTAACTAAAATTGATAAATCCGGGAAAACTTATTCTATTAATGGTATTTTAGAAATGCACGGAAAAAACAAACAAATTAACATTAGGGCAACAATTAAAAAAGCAGAGGGCGGTTTAGAAATTAAATCAGATTTTGTTGTAAATACTGATGATTTTAATATTGAGATTCCGAGTGTGGTAAGTAAAAAAGTTTCCAAGAAAGTAAATGTATCTTTCAATTTTCTTCTAAAATAAAAGTCCCAAATGGGACTTTTTTATTTATTTACTTAAATACATTTTACGTCTGGAATATAATTCGTAAAATTGATCATCTTTCAAATCATCAATAAACAAAATACTTTCTCCGGTTGATTTCATTTCGGGTCCAAGTTTCTTGTTTACACCATGAAATTTGCTAAAGGAGAATACCGGTTGCTTAATGGCATATCCTTTTAATTGAGGATTAAAAGTAAAATCGGTAACTTTATTATGACCCAACATCACTTTTGTTGCATAATTTACATAAGGTTCTCCATAGGCTTTTGCAATAAAAGGAACTGTTCTGGACGCTCTTGGATTCGCTTCAATGATGTATACAACATCATCTTTTATGGCAAACTGTATATTTATTAATCCTACTGTTTTGAGAGCTAAAGCAATTTTGTGAGTATGATCTTTTATTTGTTGCATCACAAATTCACCTAAATTAAACGGTGGCAATGTGGCATTACTATCTCCGGAATGTACACCACAAGGCTCAATATGTTCCATTATTCCGATGATATAAACATTTTCACCATCACAAATTGCATCTGCTTCCGCTTCAATAGCTCCATCTAAATAATGGTCTAATAATAATTTATTCCCGGGTATATTTTTTAATAAATCAATAACATGCTCCTCTAATTCCTGCTTATTGATTACGATTTTCATTCCTTGTCCACCTAAAACATAAGAAGGTCTAACCAATAATGGGAAATTCAAAACATCTGCTAAAGCAATAGCCTGATCAGCATTTTCTGCTACACCAAACTCAGGAAATGGTATTTTCAATTCTTTCAATAATTCTGAAAAACGGCCTCTATCTTCCGCTAAATCTAAGGCATCAAAACTGGTTCCTAAAATCTTAATTCCATATCGATCTAATTTTTCAGCTAATTTTAAAGCGGTTTGACCACCTAATTGAACAATTACGCCTTCCGGTTTTTCATGACGGATGATGTCGTAAATATGTTCCCAAAAAACAGGTTCAAAATATAATTTATCCGCGGTATCAAAATCGGTTGAAACAGTTTCAGGATTACAATTAATCATTATTGTTTCATAGCCACATTCTTTAGCCGCTAAAACGCCATGCACACAGGAATAATCAAATTCAATTCCTTGCCCAATCCGATTTGGACCGGAACCCAAAACAATCACTTTTTTCTTTTCAGAAACTACACTTTCATTATGAACGTATCTTTCCCCTGTTGGAGTTTCTATATCTGCTTCAAAAGTCGAGTAATAATAAGGTGTTTGTGCTTTAAATTCGGCTGCACAAGTGTCTACTAATTTATAAACACGATTCACGGAAAGTTCTTCTCTCTTTTTATAGACTTGACTCTCCAAACAACGGATCATGTGGGCAATTTGTCTGTCAGCAAAACCTTTTTGCTTTGCTTCTAATAACAATTCTTTGGATAAAGTATCAATTGAAAAATTTGAAATCTCTTTTTCCAGTAGATAAAGTTCTTCATATTGCTTAAGAAACCACATATCTATTCTGGTTATTTCATGAATTCTACTTAATGGAATTCCCATTTGAATAGCATCATAAATAACAAAAACCCTATCCCAACTGGCATAAGTCAGTTTTTCAATTATTTGTTCATAATTTTTGTACCCTTTCCCATCAGCACCTAATCCATTTCGTTTAATCTCTAAAGATTGGGTAGCTTTATGAAGAGCCTCCTGAAAAGATCGACCAATTCCCATAACTTCCCCTACTGATTTCATCTGCAATCCTAATGTTCTGTCAGAACCTTCAAATTTATCGAAATTCCAACGTGGAATTTTTACAATCACATAATCTAAAGTCGGCTCAAAAAGAGCTGAAGTTGATTTTGTGATTTGATTTTGCAATTCGTCTAAATGATAACCTAACGCTAATTTGGAAGCAATTTTTGCAATTGGATAACCGGTTGCTTTAGAAGCTAAGGCAGAAGAACGTGATACGCGTGGATTGATTTCAATAGCAACAATATCCTCTTTTTTATCTGGTGAAACGGCAAATTGCACGTTACAACCTCCTGCAAAATTACCAATACTACGCATCATTAAAATAGCCATATCTCTCATTTTCTGAAAGGTTGTATCAGATAAAGTCATCGCTGGGGCAATGGTAATACTGTCTCCGGTATGAATTCCCATCGGATCCATGTTTTCGATGGAACAAATAATTACTACATTATCATTTTGATCTCGAAGTAACTCCAATTCATATTCTTTCCAACCTAATAAAGCTTTATCAATCAAAACTTCGTGTATAGGCGATGCTTCTAAACCACGTGTTAACAGTTCATCAAATTCTTCTTTTGTATGGACAAACGCTGCTCCAGTTCCTCCTAAAGTGAACGAAGGACGGATTACTAAAGGAAATCCAAATTCTTGAGCAATTTCTTTACCCTTCAAGAAAGAAGTGGCAATTTTTGCCGGAGCTGCACCTACACCGATTCGTTGTAACAATTGTTTAAATTGTTCTCTATCTTCCGTAATGTTAATGGCATTAATATCAACTCCGATTAATCGTACGCCAAAATCTTCCCAAATTCCCTTTTCATCCGCTTCTAAACACAAATTTAATGCAGTTTGTCCACCCATAGTAGGAAGAACAGCATCTATATTTGGGTGCTTTTTTAATATTTGAATAATTGATTTAGTCGTTAATGGCAATAAATAAACATGATCGGCCATGGATGGGTCGGTCATAATAGTAGCCGGATTGGAATTAATCAAAATTACTTCTATTCCTTCTTCACGAATGGAACGGGCTGATTGTGAGCCTGCATAATCAAATTCACAGGCTTGACCGATTACGATTGGACCTGAACCAATAATTAAAACCGATTTGATGGAAGTGTCTCTTGGCATAATGTTGTGATATAGTAGTTTAATTGTTTTGTGTCGACAAGTTATAAAAAAAGGCGTTACTAAAAAAAGTAACGCCTTAATATTTGATTATTACTAATCATTATTTTTTGTGTCTTGGTTCGCAGGAAACAGTTAATTTATGTCTTCCTTTGGCTCTACGGCGAGCAAGGACTTTCCTACCATTTGCAGTAGCCATTCTATCCATAAACCCGTGTTTATTTCTTCTTTTTCTTTTCGATGGTTGAAACGTTCTTTTACTCATTGTGATGTATCTTTAAAAATCGTGTATAATATTCATTCAGGTTCCTCAAAAAACCGAGTGCAAATATACAAAGACTTTTTTTTCTAACAAGTGGTTTTCTAAAAATATTTTCAATTCCTTTTATTACCTTTGCAAACACAAATAATAAAGTCATTATGTTTCACAAAAATATCAAATTAGTTCTTGCTGCAGTATTGATTGCCCTTGGTATTTGGCAGTTCACTGAAAATAACATCGGAAATGGAATATTTCTTATCTTATTAACTTTTTTTCCAATTTTTTTATATTTCAAAAATGAATTTATCTTACTAGCCTTTCTAAGACTAAGAAAACAAGATTTTGTAGGAGCAAAAAGGTGGTTGGATAAAATAAAAAATCCGGAAGGGGCTCTAGTTAAAAAACAACAAGGCTATTACAATTATTTGCATGGATTGATGGTCTCACAAACCAATTTAAACCAAGCAGAAAAATTCTTTAAAAAAGCAATTGAATTAGGATTATCTATGGATGTGGATTTAGCGGTAGCCAAATTAAATTTAGCGGGAATAGCCATGTCTAGAAGAAGAAAAATTGAAGCAACCAATTTACTTAACGAAGCAAATAAATTGGACAAACAAAACATGTTGAAAGAACAAATTACCATGATGAAACAACAATTAAAAAAGATTTAGAAATTATTCCTTTAAGTATTAATATTTTCAAATCAATTTTTAGTTAGTTTAAAAAAATTACTTGCAATTATAATTTATCAAATTCATAAGCGATTTTTAAATTGGTTATGAATTTTTAATTTTAAGTCTTTGATGTGGTAATAAAAATTACATTCCATTAGGAAAATGAAATACAGTTATCAATATAATTTTTAAACTTTATATTTATTGAATAGTAAACATTATATTATAAAAAAACTTTGGCATGAATTAAGTTATAAAGTAGCTATTATTTTATAATGAAAGCCGAAATAACACCCAAGAAAACGATATAGTTGTTAAAAAAAACTATACATGAGCTATACATGAGGCAATTCATATAAGAAAATATGGTTTGTAATAATATTAGATTTGGCAAGAAACCCTTTGTCCAATTGGCAAAATAATGAAATTAGAAATAAAACAGCTTGTATAGTTTATTTATAGTCTATTATGATATCCCTAAAATATTTAATTGATAATTTTGTATTAATAGATTATTAACTCAAAAATTACAAATTATGAAAAAAATTACTTTTTTAATTTTTATTATGTCAAGTGCGTTAAGTTTTGCTCAACAAGTCGTTATACAAGACTTTGATACACCTGCTACATACACTTTTGCAGGTTTTGAAGGATTAGGCAGTGCTACAATTCAACCAGATCCGGTTTCAGGCGGAACTAGATTGAATGGATTAAGATTGGTTAGTGTTTCAACAGGAAATCCTTGGCAAGGTGCTGAGGTAATTCAGTCAGCAACTAGTGCTAAATACAAGTTAACAACAGATAAGACAATGAAAGTTGATGTTTATTCTACTCAAGCATTTACAATGTTAGCTAAAGTTGAAGTGGGTGGACCTAATTCCGCAGCTTCACAGGCTTATACAACGCCAAACCAATGGCAAACATTAACATTCAATTTTACACAAAGTTTAGATGGAACAACCGTTGCCAATGGAATTTATGAAAAAGTTGTGTTTTTCCCAAATTGGAAAGCGACAAATGATGGCTTCGGCACACCGGCTAATTTCACTATTCATGTAGATAATGTTACTAGTGAGAATGGTGTTACACCACCAATAGCAGCACCAACTACAGCAGCACCAACACCTCCTAATAGACCAGCAGCTGATGTTAAATCAATATTTAGCAACGCTTATACTCCAGTTGCCGTATTAGGTTATGCTGGATCAGATAATGACAATACTTATGACACTACTTGGTGTGGAGCTACTACAACACTTGTTTCAATTGCAGGTAACGATACTAATAGAATCACTGGATTAGGCTGTGAAGGTATTTCATTTTTATCTGGTAGATTTGATGCTTCAGACTTTACATTTTTCCACATGGATATTTGGACTGCTACTCCAACGCAAGACAAAAGCTTTAATTTTAAATTTTCCAATTGGAATGGTGGTACGGGTGAAGCAAACGCTTTTCAATATTCTGCAACTAATGCTAACATTTTACCTAGCACAAATCCAGGCACTTGGATTTCAATTGATATTCCAATGTCAAGCTTTCAGTGTATTAATACACCACCAGGAAATGCTTGTCCAAGCAAAAATGATTTTACACAATTCGTTATTACTTCAGATTTAGGAACTGTATATTATGACAATCTTTATTTACATAAAAATACATTAGGTGTTTCTAGTTTTGAAACTTCAAAAATTAAATTGTATCCAAATCCTGCTACTACAAACTTCACAATAGAAGCACAAGAAGCAGTTGAAAAAGTAGCTGTTTATAATATGTTAGGTCAAGAAGTAATCGCTCAAAATACAAATAGTCAACAAGTAACAATTAACATTTCTACTCTTCAAGTTGGAGTATATGTTGTTAAAGCAACTATAAATGGAGCTGTTTCTACATCAAGAATCATTAAAGAATAAACTCAATAAGTTTTAAGTTAAACTTAAAAAGGCTGTCTGATAAGACAGTCTTTTTTTTGCCTTGTAAATTTTTATAATATTGAAGCATAATACTCCTATCACCAAGAATTAATATAATTACATAATTGCCTACTACTTACTTTTACTTATAATATCTAAAAAAATGGCTAACCAAATTAGCAAAATCGGACCCCAATTAAACAACAATAACTTGGTTGAGAAATAATAGCTAAAATTCAATTCAATAGTTAGTGAAAAAAGATTTTGTATTGGTTAAATAAAATAATATGAATTTTATTCAACCAAAGATTCCATATGTACTAATTTATATTTAGGCAAAATTTGTTTATTTTATTTGAAGCAATCAAAACTATAGATTTAAATTCTTCTCTAAAGATAAAAAGGGTTTAGCTTTCATTCAAAGCTAAACCCTTTTATGTTTTATTGATTACACTTTTTAGAAAGTGTATTGCTTCAATAGTACAATCTATTTTACTATTAATTTCTTAACGCTTCTTTTATTTCCGGAGTAAACAGTCAATAAGTAGATTCCCTTAGTTAACTTCATTACATCAATTCTAGCAAATCCCTCGGATGTACTCAACACCAAATTACCAACCATATTATATATTTCAACTTTATCAAGTGACATTTTCGTTTCAATAGTTAGAAAATCATCAACCGGATTCAAAAAAGAAAATTGATCTAATTCAGAATAGGTTGCTAGTTCTAGAGCACAATTATTACCTACAACATAAGAAATATATTTTGTGACAGATAATCCTCCTGCATATGCAAATTTAACTGCATAACTAATGGTAGCACCAACAGTTTGTCCAGTAATAGTCTTGGTAAAAGTATTTCCGGAAACATTTGTCATTTGAGCCTCACTGAATGGAGTTTGTTGCCTTAAAAAAGCAACTACCCCAACTTTATCCGTATCCAACAATTGAAAGGTTATTTTCACATCTGTTCCTAAGGTTTCGAAAGCATAATTGTAACCTATAGAGAAAGTGCCTTCTTGTGCGTCAGCATCTGTCCCTGAACATCCTATAACGCTCGTAGTTGTTGCATTTACAAGGATAGGATTATCAACAGAAGAATTTCCGGCCAAATCACTTGCAGTCACCGTAAAACTATAGCTGGTATTAGGCAATAAATTTGGAACAATGACCGATTTTTGAACCCCGGATGGATTCGCTAAAGAAATAGTATTACTACCATAAGTAATATCATAAGTTACTGTACCGGAATTGTCGGTTGCATTAAGTAATAATTCAATTGTAGAACTTGTTACCGTACCAACAGTTGCTGTAAAATTTATTGGAGCGGTAGTGTCTAACATCGCATTTTGATACACTCGCACATAGTCAATTTCCATAGAAGCTTGCGTAAAATTTGAAGGTATTGTTCCGGCAACTCCACCCATTGCTATATTTAACAAAAGATATTGCTCAGCATTAAAAGGCCAAGTAGAAGCATTTTTAACTGCTGGATTATAGGTGTAAAATGCAACACCGTCTAATAAAAAAGTAATCTGAAATGGCGACCAGTTCATGGAATAAACATGATAATCTGTGCCTAAATTAGAGGCAATTGTTCCCCCATGATTAATGGTATTCCCAAAAGAGGAAGGAGTATGAATAGCACTTTGCACATAGCCCGCAGGTTGTGATTGAGTAATTCCATGTTCCATGATGTCAATTTCACCACAGGCAGGCCAATTAGTTGTGCCAAATTGTGCATCAAAAAAACCTCCATCTTCATTAATATTTTTCCCTAATAGCCATAATGCAGGCCACGTGCCTTGATTGGTTGGTATTTTTGCACGAATATCAACGCGACCATATAAAAAAGCAAATTTTGAATTTAAACGAGCTGAAGTATATTGTTTTGTTATACCTTGATCTGTAAAGGGTTCTTTTTTAGAAACAATATTTAAAAAACCGCCATTAACAAATGAGTTTGTTAATTGATTGGTATAATGTTGTACTTCTCCATTAAACCAACTTCCACCAGCAGGTAATTGCGTTTGGTGGAACCATTTGGTTGAATTTACAGCTCCATTATTATCAAATTCATCAGACCAAACTAAATCGGTATACACAACATCAACTTGTGCTATACTGGATTGAGAAATTATAAAAAATGATAAAAAGAGAATAAAGACGGTGGTTTTTTTCATAATAATTAGGTCAACTTTCATAGCGTTTTTAATTTTTTAAAGGTTAAACCTTTAACTTGATTTTTATTTTTATAACTAACTTGTAAACTTATATGACTTATTTGTTTAATTTCTAAGAAATTATAAAATTTTTATTTTTCATTCTGATATTTTAATTCTTCATTTTTATCCCATAAACCCCAATAAGCACCAACTTCGCCTTCCGGACCTACTTTCCAACCTTCGTCAAACGATGAGAAATAGAATATTTCAATATCCTTTTGTTTGGACCAATTTTGGGTATCAATAAAATACTTCATAGCATTTTCATTCGATGCAAGCGCACCTTTTAGTGAACCTCCTTGACTTGGCCACCCGGTTTCGGTAATAATCACCCGTTTTCCCTTTCCGACATGTTTTGCAGATTCAAACATACTTTGCATGTGGTGAAAAGAATATTCAATCGGACATCCTTCCCAATAAGGGTAGCAATTGGTTAGAATCACATCACAAGCCTCAGTAATTCTTGGACGAT
>Ga0164292_10000136_pt1 | contig 49968 bp, 48 predicted proteins | sample GEODES117metaG_FD_111486 | JGI IMG/M metagenome (GOLD analysis project Ga0164292, IMG submission 111486) | Eutrophic lake water microbial communities from Lake Mendota, Wisconsin, USA - GEODES117 metaG | ecosystem: Environmental > Aquatic > Freshwater > Lake | place: USA: Lake Mendota... | reverse complement strand
TGAGAACCGAATTCAGTGAGCACAGCCGGCCGGCGCGCTGCCGAACACGAACCCATCGCCCGGGTGCTGCCGATGCTTTCGGTACCGCACCTGGACCGGGAGTTCGACTACCTGGTGGGCGAGGAGCACTCCGACGACGCCCAACCGGGCGTGCGGGTGCGGGTCCGTTTCCACGGCCGGTTGGTCGACGCCTTCGTGTTGGAGCGCCGCTCCGACACCGACCACGCGGGGCAGTTGGGCTGGCTGGACCGGGTCATCTCGGCCGAGCAGGTTCTGACTCCCGAGGTTCGTCGACTCGTCGACGCGGTCGCTGCTCGGTACGCCGGCACCCGCCCGGATGTGCTGCGGCTGGCCATCCCGCCCCGGCATGCCGGAGCCGAGAAGAGCCCACCGGCCGCCCCGCTGCTGCCGGTGGTCAACGCTGTCGACCCTGCCGGTTGGGCCCGCTACACCCGGGGTGCGGCGTTCCTGGACGCGCTGGGCGACGGGCGCGCCGCCCGGGCGGTGTGGCAGGCGCTGCCCGGCGAGAACTGGTGTGAACGGCTGGCCGAAGCGGCTGCCGCGGCGGTGGCAGCCGGGCACGGTGTGCTGGCGATCGTGCCCGACCAGCGCGACGTCGACGCGCTCTGGCAGGCGGCGTCGGCGTTGATCGCGGAGTCCGCTGTGGTGGCGTTGGCCGCCGGACTGGGTCCCTCGGCCCGGTACCGGCGCTGGCTGTCGGTGTTGCGCGGGCAGGCCCGACTGGTGATCGGGACCCGCAGTGCGGTCTTCGCTCCGGTGGACCGGCTCGGCCTGGTGATGGTGTGGGACGACGGCGACGACACCCTGGCCGAACCGCGCGCCCCGTACCCGCACGCCCGCGAGGTGGCCATGCTGCGGGCCCATCAACTGCGGTGCGCGGCTGTCATCGGCGGATACACCCGCACCGCTGAAGCCCAGGCCCTGGTGGCTGGCGGGTGGGCGCACGATCTGGTGGCGCCGCGGCCGGTGGTCCGGTCCTGTGCGCCACGGGTCGTCGCACTGGAGGACGGCGGGTACGCCGAGGAGCGGGATCCCGCCGCACGCACTGCGCGGCTGCCGTCGATGGCGTTGCGGGCGGCTCGTTCGGCGTTGGAACGCGGTGCGCCGGTGCTGGTTCAGGTTCCGCGCCGCGGCTACTTGCCGACAGTGGCCTGCGCCCGGTGCCGCACCATCGCGCGATGCCGGCACTGCATGGGCCCGTTGTCGCTGTCCGATCGCGACGCCGACGGAGCAGTGTGCCGGTGGTGCGGCCGCATCGACCCCGCGCTGCGGTGCCGGCGCTGCGGCGCCGACGCCATCCGGGCGGTGGTCGTCGGGGCCCGGCGCACCGCCGAAGAACTGGGCCGGGCCTTCCCCGGCACCGCCGTCATCACCTCCGCCGGCGATTCGGTGCACCCGGCAATCGGCCCGGGTCCGGCGCTGGTGGTGGCCACCCCGGGCGCTGAGCCGCGAGCCCCGGACGGATACGGGGCCGCATTGCTGCTCGATGGCTGGTCGCTGCTGGGCCGCCAGGACCTCCGCGCCGGGGAAGACGCGCTGCGACGCTGGATGGCCGCCGCCGCCCAGGTGCACTCGCGCGCCGATGGCGGGGTGGTGGCCGTCATCGCCGAATCGACCATTCCCACCGTTCAAGCCCTGATCAAGTGGGATCCGGTCGGTCACGCCGAAGCCGAACTCGCCGGCCGCACCGCCGTCGGGCTGCCCCCGGCAGTGCATATGGCCGTCGTCGACGGAGCCTCCGATGCGGTGGCCGCCTTCGTCGCACAGGCCGTCCTGCCCGACCACGCCGACCTGCTCGGTCCGGTGGACCTGCCGCCGGGGGTGCGCCGCCCACCGGCTACCCCGGCCGATGAACCCGCCATCCGCATGCTTGTCAGGGTGCCTCGGCAGGAGGGTCTGATTCTGGCCGGCGCGCTGCGCGCCGCGACCGCGGTGCACAGCGCCCGGCACGACCACGAAGCGGTGCGGGTGCAGATCGACCCACTGCACATCGGCTGAGCAACCGGCTTAGGCTCAGACGACCACCACACCTGGAGGTGCAGTGAAGGGGCGCGTGTTCGGACGGCTGTTCCTGCTGCTGCTCGCAGGCCTGGGACTGGTGTGGCCCGCGCTGTTCAGTGGCACCAGCCAGGCCTGGGACTGGTGTGGCCCGCGCTGTTCAGTGGCACCAGCCAGGGCGCGCCGGTCTCCGACCCGGTCACCATCACCTCGCTGCGCGCCGACTTCACCGTCGACCGGGACGGTCTGATGCATGCCACCGAGACGGTGACCGCCGAATTCCCCAGCGGCCGGCACGGCATCTTCCGATTCTGGGACATCAGCAATCCCAACGACGCCCACGTGCGACAGACACCGGACGTCCTCGACATCACCCTGGACGGCCAATCGGTGCCCTACGACATGCTGACCGAGGACAAACTCGCGTTCGCCCGGCAGTACTACAACGACGCCGCCGCCACCGTGAACAAGCTGCGCAGCACCATCCCGTGGATGTTTGTGGCCGGTATGGCCGGTGTGGGTGAGCGCGAGTTCTATAAGGTCCCCCAGTGACCCCAGTGACCCCGGGGACGCCCGGGAACCGGACGGCGGGCTAGTCGAATGCGAATCGTCTTCGCCGGGACCCCGGGCCCGGCACTACCGTCGCTGCAGCGACTGATCGACTCCGGCCACCACGATGTCGTCGCGGTACTGACCCGCCCCGACGCGGCTGCGGGTCGGCGCGGCAAGCCGGCACCCTCACCGGTGGCCGAACTCGCCCTCGACGCCGGGATCCCGGTGCTGCGCCCGGCCCGTCCGAATTCCCCCGAGTTCGCCGCCGAGTTGGCCGAGTTGGCTCCGGATTGCTGCGCGGTGGTGGCCTATGGGGCGCTGCTGAGCCCCGAACTGCTGGCCGTGCCGACACACGGTTGGGTCAACCTGCACTTCTCCCTGCTGCCGGCGTGGCGCGGTGCTGCACCGGTCCAGGCGGCGATCGCCGCCGGCGACGCCGTCACCGGCGCTACGACATTCCTCATCGAGCCGGCGCTGGATTCCGGGCCGGTGTACGGAGTGCTGACCGAGACCATCCGCCCCACCGATACCGCCGGCGAACTCCTGGAGCGACTGTCGGTGGCGGGTGGCGGTCTCCTGGAGGCGACCGTGGACGGTATCGCCGACGGGGCGCTGAACGCCGTTCCGCAACCCGGCGACGGCATCAGCGTGGCACCCAAAGTCACCGTCGAGCAGGCCCGCGTCCGCTGGGACCTGCCCGCGCAGGTGATCGAACGCACGATTCGGGCCTTCACCCCGAACCCGGGCGCCTGGACGATGATCGCTGACATGCGCATCAAACTTGGCCCGGTCAGCGTGGATCCGGACTCCGATCCACTGGAGCCCGGGGCGATCCGGGTCGATCGGGCCGCGGTTCGGGTGGGTACCGGTACCCACCCGGTACTGCTGGGTCAGCTTCAGCCGCCCGGCAAGAGGCCGATGGCTGCGGCGGACTGGGCGCGCGGGGCACGTCTGCCGGCCGAGGTGCGGGCCTCATGAGTACACCGCCCCCCGGAGGTCGGGCCGGTCGCGGACACCGGCGATCGGGGGAGACGGCCGCGGGTCCGCCGCAGCGGCGCCGGCGCCCGTCGCGCACCGAACTGGATCCGGCCCGGAGGGCCGCCTTCGATGTTCTGCGGGCGGTGGTTGAGCGCGACGCCTACGCGAATCTGGCACTGCCTGCACTGCTGGCCGAACGCGGAATCACCGGCCGTGACGCCGCATTCGCGACCGAACTGACCTACGGCACCTGCCGCTGCCGCGGTCTGCTCGACGCGATCATCGCCGCCGCATCCGGCCGCCCGGTTGACCAGATTGACCCCGTGCTGCTGGATCTGCTTCGGCTGGGCGCCTACCAGTTGCTGCGCACCAACGTTGCGCAGCACGCCGCGGTATCAACCACCGTTGAGCAGGCCGGGATCGAATTCGATACAGCCCGTGCGGGATTCGTCAACGGCGTCCTGCGGAGCATTGCGCGCCGCGACGAGAGTTCCTGGGTAGCCGAACTGGCACCGACCGCCGCCACCGACCCGGTGGGTCACGCCGCGTTCGTGCACGCACACCCGCGGTGGATCGCACAGGCCTTCGCCGACGCGCTGGGCTCAGACGCCGGCGAACTCGACGCCGCACTGGCCGCCGACGACGCCCGTCCGGGCGTGCATCTTGCGGCACGGCCGGGGGTTCTCACCGCCGCCGCGCTGGCCGAGGCGGTGGGTGGGGAGGTCGGCCGTTACTCGCCCGACGCGGTGTACCTCAGTGGCGGCGACCCCGGCCGACTCACTGCCATACGAGACGGGCAGGCACTGGTCCAGGACGAGGGCAGCCAACTGGTGGCCCGGGCGCTCACCCTGGCGCCGTGCGACGGCGACGATGGCGGCCGCTGGCTGGACCTGTGCGCCGGCCCCGGCGGCAAGACCGCGCTCATCGCGGCCATCGCCGCCCAGCAGGGAGCGACAGTCACCGCCGTCGAGCCCAATCCGCGTCGCGCCGAACTGGTCGAGCAGAACACCATCGGTCTGGACGTGCAGGTCCTGCGGGTCGACGGCCGCGAATTGTCGCTGCCCGCAGAGAGTTTCGACCGCGTGCTCGTCGACGCCCCGTGCACCGGACTGGGTGCGCTGCGCCGTCGGCCCGAAGCCCGATGGCGCCGGACCCCCGCCGATGTGCCGGTGCTGGCCAAACTGCAGCGCGAACTGCTCGCTGCCGCGATCAGGCTGACCCGGCCGGGTGGGGTGGTGCTGTACGCGACATGCTCTCCGCATCTGGCCGAGACCGTCGGCGTGGTCTCCGACGCAATACGACGGCACCCGGTCACCGCACTGGACACCCGCGCCTTGTTCAGTCCGGTCGATAACCTCGGGGATGGCCCGCATGTCCAGCTCTGGCCGCACCGGCACGGCACCGACGCGATGTTCGCGGCGGCGCTTCGAAAGGGTGCGGTTCCTCAGGAATAGCGGCCGCGCCAGGCGTTCTTGCGGACCTGCCAGATGTCGCTCAGGAACGGCTTGAGGTGGCGCGAAACGTCGAAGGTTGACTCACCGCGGAACTCGACCTCGACCGGCAACTCGATGATTCTGGCCCCGAGGCGCCGAGCCAGGTAGAGGACTTCGATGTCGAAGGCGAATCCGTCGATCGTTGCCCTGTCGAATACCCGCTGTGCCCACTGCGCCGTGAAGCCCTTGAATCCGGCCTGGGTGTCCCGAATGACCGGCAACAGCAACCCCCGCCTGCTTGCCTGCACCGCCGCCCCGGCAGCCAATCGGGTGAGGCTGCGCTCGGTCTCGGCGTAGGAGGCCAAGCTGCGCTTGCCAGTCACCAGGTCGGCATTGCCGTTGCGCAGCATGGCCAGTGCGGGATCGACGTTGACCGGGGCGATGTTCATGTCGGCGTCGACGTAGAACCGGTAGTCGCCGGTGGCGGCGAGCATGCCGGAGCGCACGGCCCCGCCCTTGCCCTGGTTCTGCGGCAGCCGGTTCAGCCGAATGCGGGGATCGCGGCTGGCGGCGGACTCCACCAGATCCGGGGTGCCGTCGCGGCTGCCGTCGTCGGACACCACAACCTCCACCGACCCGCCGAAACCGTCCATCCAGGCCGACCAACCCGCCAGGGTCGGGGTCAGGCGCCGCTCCTCGTTGTAGGCGGGAATCACTATGGAAAGGTCCATGAGTGGATGTTTCCAGAACTGGCGCCGTCGAATGGGGCTAATCGTTGGCGGGGGTCATCGTGGGCAGGCCTACAGTGACTGCCATGGCAACACCGACGCGGCCGATGATCGCGCCGTCGATCCTCTCCGCCGACTTCGCCCGCCTGGCCGAGGAGGTGGCGGCCATCGAAGGTGCGGACTGGGTGCACGTCGACGTGATGGACGCCCACTTCGTACCCAACCTGACATTGGGCCTGCCCGTGGTGGAAAGCCTGCTGCGGGTCACCGACATCCCGATGGACTGCCATTTGATGATCACCGATCCCGGCCGCTGGGCACCCGGCTACGCCGAGGCCGGCGCCCACAACGTCACCTTCCACGCCGAGGCCACCGACGACCCGGTTGCGGTGGCCCGCGACATCCGTGCCGCCGGCGCCAAAGCGGGACTGTCGATCAAACCGGGCACCCCGCTGGAGCCCTACCTGGGGATCCTGCGCGACTTCGACACCCTGCTGGTGATGTCGGTGGAACCCGGGTTCGGCGGGCAGAGTTTCATCCCCGAGGTGCTCTCGAAAGTCTCTGCAGCGCGCCGACTCGTCGACGCCGGCGAGTTGACGATCCTCATCGAGATCGACGGCGGGATCAACGCTGACACCATCGAACAGGCCGCCGAAGCCGGAGTGGACTGCTTCGTGGCCGGCTCGGCGGTCTACGGCGCCGGGGATCCCGCCGCGGCGGTGGAGGCGCTGCGCCGTCAGGCCGGCGCGGCCTCGCCCCATCTGCGGGTATGACCGCGCCGGTCCAGATCGCCGCCGCCATGGCACTGGCGGTGCGTCACGCGCAGACGGTCAAGGGACGCACGTATCCCAATCCTCCGGTGGGGGCGGTCATTCTCGGTGCCGACGGTGATGTCGCCGGCGTGGGAGCCACCGAACCCGCCGGCGGCGCGCACGCCGAAGTGGTTGCTCTGCGCGCGGCCGGCGACCGGGCGGCCGGCGGCACCGCGGTGGTCACCCTTGAGCCGTGCAACCATCACGGACGTACCCCGCCGTGCGTGGACGCGCTACTGGACGCCGGCGTGGCAGCCGTGGTGTACGCGGTGGCCGATCCGAACCCGATCGCCGCGGGCGGAGCGCGTCGATTGCACGGGGCGGGTGTTGCGGTCACCGGCGGAATGTCCGCCGAGGAGGTCGCCGCAGGCCCGCTGCGGGAATGGCTGCACAAGCAGCGCACCGGTTTGCCTTACGTCACCTGGAAGTTCGCCACCAGCATCGACGGGCGCAGCGCCGCGGCCGACGGTTCCTCGCAGTGGATCACCAGCGCGGCTGCACGCGCCGACGTGCACCGGCGGCGGGCCGCCGCTGATGCCATCATCGTCGGTACCGGGACGGTGTTCGCGGACAATCCGACCCTGACCGCCCGGCTGCCCGACGGGTCGCCAGCCCCCCAGCAGCCACTGCGGGTGGTTGTCGGGCAGCGTGAGGTTCCGCCGGAATCCAATGTGCGCAATGGTGATTCGCCGACCGTCATGCTGCGCACCCGTGATCCGCACGAAGTCATTCATGCGCTCGCCGACCGCACCGATGTCCTGCTGGAAGGTGGCCCGACACTGGCGGGTGCTTTTCTGCGTGCCGGGGTGGTGCACCGCATCCTGGCCTATGTCGCACCGATCCTGCTCGGTGGGCCGGTAACGGCGGTCGATGACCTCGGCGTGGCCAGCATCGCCCACGCACTGCGTTGGCACTACGACGGTGTCGAGCAGATCGGCCCGGACCTGCTGCTGAGCATGGTGCCTGGTGGTCCCGCGCTCTAGCTGCTGCGCTCCAACGCTTTGTGCTCGATGAGGTCGCGGGATCCGCTGGCGCCCAACTTCTCCCGGAACGCTTGAACGGTGTAGCCGACGACGGTGGCGTCGGTGCGGGCCCTGGCGCCGGCGGACCGGGGGAGCGCGAACAGTGGTCCCATCTCACCGAAGTATTCACCTGCCCGGGCAACTTTGAGCAATTCCTCACCACCGCTTGGCAACTGGCGAATCAACTCGACTTCTCCCGCGGACACCGTGTAGATGGAGTCGCCCATGGTGCCCTGCTCGAACAGCATCTCACCGGCTGCCAGTTCCACCGTCTCAGGTTCGTGGTCGGTGGCCGACATGTGCGGCACGAGTTCGACCACCCGGTCGGCCAAGGGCAGCATCCGGGAGTCGTGGGTGGCCACCACCACCACCCGCTCACCGGAGGCCAGTTCGCGGATCAGTCGCAGCACCTCCTCGACCTGGATGTAGTCCAGGTGCGCGGTGGGTTCATCGGCGATGAGCAGCGGCGGGTCCAATGCGATGGCCCGGGCCACGGCCACTCGTTGCTGCTGTCCACCGCTCATATCGCCGGGCCGGTGGTGCATCCGCTCGGCGAGGCCGACCCGGGTCAGCAGTTCGGCGGCCCGTTTGTGCGACTGCGCGCGGCTCATCCGGGCCGCCCGCATCGGCACTATGACGTTCTCGATCGCCGTCAGGCTCGGCACCAGATTGAATGCCTGGAAGACGATTCCCACCGTGTTGCGGCGGTATGCCGCGAGCTCCCGCTGATCCAGCGCGGTCACGTCGACGTCGCCGAATTCGATCCGTCCGTCGGTGGGCTTGAGTATCCCTCCCAGGCAGGACAGCAGCGTCGTCTTCCCACATCCACTGGGGCCCAACAGAATTACCAGTGATCCCTGGCCGATGTCGAGGTTGAGGCCGTCGATGGGTCGCACGGTGTCCTGGCCGCTGGAGTACTCCATGACCAGGTCTTTGATCCGTAGGTCTGCCATGATTCAGGGCCCTCCGAATGCCATTGCCGGATCGACGACGACCGCGCGCCGCAGCCCGGCCAGGCTGGCCAGTACACCGATGGTGATCGCCACGATCGGCAGCAGGATGAACGCGATCCGCGGGATGTCCACCCGCATCGGGAACAGTGGGCCCAGCAGAACCGATAGCACCCCGCCCAGCAGGGCGGAGAGCACCGCGACGATGACGGCCTGCATCGCCAGCCCGGCCAGGATGGATCGGGTGGGCACACCGACGGCTTTGAAGACCGCGAAGTCGCGGGTGCGCTCGAGTGCGGACATGTAGATCATCGAGCCGACGATCATCCCGGCCACCACCCACAACAGTCCGGCCATCAAACTCATCGCCTGCCGCGCCCCGGTGAGTGCCCGCAGCAGGTCGTCGACCGCGCCGTCGCGGTCAACGAGTCGATAGCCACTGGGCGCCCGGTCGGGCGATCCGATGACGCCGATCGAGGAGATCAGCGACTGCCCGGAGAACAGCAGTTTCTGAGCACCGGTGACGGTGAGGAACACGTTGGACTGACCGGCCAGTGCGGTGGAGTCGTCGACGATGCCGACGATCTGCAGGTTGCGGGAGCCGACTTCGACGGTCGCGCCGATGGGGCGCTCCATGGTGCTCGATACCGCGGTCTCATGCGCTTCGATCGGCGCCCGGCCGTCCATCATGGCCGGCATTCCCGGTCCCTTTTCCGGGGCGCCGAACACATTGACGCTGCGCGCAGATCCCTTGTCGTCGGGCATGGTCGCGCTGCCGTACACCAGAGGGACCGCGACCTCGACCCCCGGAACCTGCAGTTTGGTGGCCGGGAACGCCGAGGAACCCAGGAAGGGGCCGGTGGCACCGGTTTTCACCAGGAAGGCGTCGAGGCCAAGGGAATCCACGGTCCGGGTTGCCTCCACCCGGAATCCGTTGGCCAGTCCGGTGAGAACCAACGTCATAGCGAAAACCAGGCCGGTGCCGACGATGGCGATCACGAATCGGCGCTTTCGCCACTGCAGGTCGCGCAGTGCCGCAGTCAGCACGTTGTTCCCAGCATGGGGGCGAGGGTACCGACCTGACGGGCCGCCCGGCGTTGGCTTTCACCAATTGGGCGCCCAGCGGTCAAGGCCGTGCCGCGTGGCGTGCCGCGTGGTGGACGTCGTCGTCGTCGTCGCCGGCGGCTTGGGCTTGCCGGCTGCCGAGGAACAGCGCGATCGCCGCCCCGGCCAGACACACGATCATGGTGATGAAGAAGATGGAGCCGTACTGCATGGCGAATGCGGTGCGGTATCTCTCCGCCTCGGCGGCGATCCGGGTCGCCAGATTGTCTCCCCCCGCCTTCGGCAGGTCGGCCAGGATCTGGTTGAACCGGTACAGACCCCAGGCGGTCAATGCCGCGACGCCGATCAGCATGCCGGTCATCCGGGCCACCACCACCAGCGACGAGGCGATGCCGTGCTGCGCGGCGGGTACCACCCGAAGAGCGGTCGACGTCAGCGGACCGATCACCAGGCCGAGCCCGAAACCGGCCAGTGCCAGATCGGTGTCGAATACCGGCAGGGACAGCGGTCCGAGTTCGTGGCGGGTGGAGAGCACGTCGACCCCCCAGTGCGACACCAGCCAGTAGGCGAATGCGGCGATCAGCATGCCCGCCACGGTCACCGCCCGGTCACCGATCCGGGCGGCCAGCCAGCCACCGGCCAGGGCGCCGACCGGCAGGGCGGCCAGAAAGTGCAGCAGCAGCAAGGCGGCGCCGGTCTGATCCCTGCCCAGTACCCCCTGACCGAACAGCTCGACGTTGACCAGGGTGACCATCAGCGCGGCGCCGGCGCACATCGAGGTGGCCAGCGACGACAGGAACGGGCCGAACCGGATTCCGCGCGGTTCGATCAACCGGGTGCGGGCGAAGCGTTCCCACACCGCGAAGGCGATCGCGGCCACGAAGGCGCCGATCAGCAGGGGCGGTCCGTAACTCGGCAGGATCTGCTTGCCGTCCGGGGCCGGGTTGTACAACGCCCACACCGCCAGGCCCAGCGCCAGCGCCAGCAGTACACCACCGACGACGTCGACCCGTTCCGGTTCCGCGCTGCGCTCGTGGGACGGCAGGCTGAAGTGGATCAACACCATCGCGATCAGCGCGAGTGGCACGTTGATCCAGAACACGTCGCGCCAGGTGTTGAGCAACCACACCACGCCGATCCCGTAGAGCGGACCCAGCACGCTGCCGAGTTCCTGGGCGGCTCCGATGCCGCCGAGTACCTGTGCCCGGTTACGCGCCGACCAGAGGTCGGCGGCCAGGGCCAGGGTCACCGGCAGCAGGGCGCCGCTGGCGACGCCCTGAATGAATCGGCCGATGACCAGCACGGTCAGGTCGTCGGCCATCGCGGTGATGACCGAGCCGAGCGCGAACCCTGCCAGGCTGGCCTGCAGGACGAATTTGCGGCCCAACCGGTCCGAGAGCCTGCCCAGCAGCGGCATCGCGGCGATATAGCCCAGCAGATACCAGGTGATGATCGGGGTGACCTGTTGAATCTTGTTGATCGGGATACCGACCGACTTCATGATGTCGACCATGATCGTGACGACGACGTAGGTGTCGAGCGCCCCGAGCAGGACAGCCAGGCTGCCCGCCCCGATCGCGATCCGCCGACTGCGCCCGGTGGTCGTCTCGGGGTCAGTGGCCGTAGTGGCAGCCTGCGGCATCACACCGCCGGCTTGGTGACGGTGACGGGTTTGTCCCACTCGGACAGTGTCATCGCCACAGAGTTCCCGGCGCTCTGCTCGACCTGAGCCTGCACCAGTTGGTGGGGGGCGTCTTTCTCAATCCACACCGTCGCCGGCAGCGGGCCACCGGCCTTGAGTTGGGGGATCAGCTTGTTGACTGCGTCCGGGCCGGCCTTGCCGGTGATCCGAACGGTCGAAACCCCGTCGATGGTCTCGAAGCGTTCGGCCTTGGCCTCGGACAGACCGGCCAGTATGTTGGCCAGGCCGGTGTTGGGGTTCAGGATCACCGACGGGTCGTAGATGTCGGCGGCCGGACCCATGTCCAGCCAGTTGTTCGGGGTCAGCGCGGCGAACAGGGTGCCGTCGACGACCACCAGTTCGGCGTCGATGTCCGATCCGCCCATCGTGATCTTGGCGTTGCCCTGCACCGCCGTGGCGGGCACGTTGGTCAGGTCCGCGGACAGCGTCTTCACCGGCAGGCCTTCGACCTTGCCGGTTACCGCGATCTCCAGGTGCGCGCTGTTGAGACTCTTGGTGGTGGCCACGGATTGCTGAATCAGTCCGGCGGCTTCCGGCAACGGCTCGGTGGCTTTCTTGGAGCAGCCGGCGGTGGACACGGTGAACACCGCTGCGGCGATCAGGGCGGTGAGAATTACGAGCATTCGGCGCAATGTCGACATGCCAGCATCGTAGAGGGTCTCCGGCGCATGCCGGTGTTGGCGACGCCGGGGTTGTGCTGATGTGACCGGGTCGGTATTACTGGGCGCATGAACGGCGACCTGCAATTTCGGGCCGTGCCGGCGGGCAGCGGCGATGCGGCGGACCTCGTTGGTGCCATGGTGGCCGAGATGCGGGAGTTGTACGACGGTCTGGATCTCGAAGCGCCCGATATGCCCAAGGCGGGTCCGGCCGAACTGGGCCCGCCCGGCGGGGTGTATCTGGTCGGCTACCGCAACGGGATCCCGGTCTGCGGCGGGGGACTCAAGCGGTTGCCCGATGGCGCCTGTGAGATCAAGCGCATGTACGTGGTGCCCGAAGCCAGGAGGTCGGGGGTCGCGCGGGCACTGCTGGCCGCTCTGGAGGCGCAGGCCCGTGCGATCGGCTACCGGATCGCCCGGTTGGATACCGGCTCCCGTCAACCGCATGCCCAGGCCTTCTACGAGGCCTCCGGCTATCGGCGGGTGGCCAACTTCAACGACAATCCGGCCGCTGCGTTCCACGGTGAGAAGCAGTTGGATCCGGCCCGGCTAGATTGAGCCGATGTTCACCGGCATTGTCGAGGAATTGGGAGAGATCGTCGGCAGCGAGGATCTCGGGGATTCCGCGCGCCTGACCATCCGGGGTCGGGTGGTGACCGGCGATGCCCGCCACGGTGATTCGATCGCCGTCAACGGGGTGTGCCTGACGGTGGTCGACGTGCTGCCCGAGGGTCGGTTCACCGCCGATGTGATGGCAGAGACGCTGAACCGTTCCAGCTTGGCCGTGCTGGCCCAGGGCAGCGCGGTGAACCTTGAACGGGCCGCGGCGGTCAACAGCCGCCTGGGCGGGCACATCGTCCAGGGCCACGTCGACGGCACCGGGACGGTGATCTCTCGAACCCCCTCAGCGCACTGGGAGGTGGTCCGGATCGCGTTGCCGGGGGCGCTGTCCCGGTACGTGGTGGAGAAGGGCTCGATCACCGTCGACGGGGTGTCACTGACGGTGTCGGCGCTCGGTGCCGATGAGCCTCTGGGGCGAAGCGCAGAGGGCAGCGAGTGGTTCGAGGTGTCTCTGATACCGACCACGCTGGGTCTGACCACGCTGGGCCGCGCAGCGCCGGGCACACCGGTGAACCTGGAAGTCGACGTCATCGCCAAGTACGTGGAGCGCCTGCTGAGCGCCCGCGACGACTGAGTTACACCCGCGTGGTCTCGCCGTACCAGGCCAGGACGCTGTCTTTCTCATCGGTGACCCTGCCCAGCACGGCGTAGGACCGGATAAACGATTCGCCGACACAGCCGTCGATCTTGACCCGGACGTCGCGGATCGCCACCCGGGGCGATTCGCCCTTGAACTGCTTCTTGGTCACCGGGATGGTGTTGACGATTCCCGGCTTGAGCGACACGAGGACGCTGCCGCCGCCGGTGACGCCGACGTTGGGACGGCGGGGCGCCGGGGACCGGCGGGGCGGCGCGGCCGATCCCGCGGTCGGCCAGTGCCCCGGCGCACCGGCGGATGCGGTCGTCGAACTGCGCCCAGGTCCAAGTCCGGTCGAGATAGATGACGGCGACGTCGTCGGGTTTGTTTTTCGCCCAGTACGCCGGCCGGTCGTCGAGGAAACGCGGTTCGGGATCATTCGGCCATACCGACAGGGTGCCATCTACTACCGGCGGTCTTTGCCATCTTTGTCGATTTCCCGCAAAAATTCACCGGCCCACCCGAAGCCAGTTGAAGCCCAGGCTGTGGGCGGCTTTGCCGTCGAGGTGGACCCTGGGCCTTCGCATGCCGCGACGTTCGCGTCAAGGTGGGCCCGGGAAGTTTGCCCAATCGGGAGTCAGGGTTTGCCTCAGCCTGTAACTTAGCCGCGAAAGATTGCCAAGGGGGACTATGCCCGGAATGCCGCAGCTGAGGGGGGCCCTGGATTGCGGTGTCGGTCGGAGTCCGGGCGCCGGATTCCGGATTCAGTCTCGGCACGCCGGAAGCCGGCAGGGGAGGAAATACAGTCATGAAGCGGGCACTTCTTGTTGCGGTCGGGATTTCGGTGGTGGCGTGCGTGTGCGCGACACCCGGCGCGGCGGATCCGCCCGGCCCCCCGCCGGGTCCGGCTCCCGTCCCGGCTCAAAACGTCGCGGCCGCGGCGCCTCCCGCCGGTCCGCTGGCGCCTCCCGCCGGTCCGCTGATTCGCGGTCCGGTGGCCGAAGCCTGCGGGATCTTCGATTCCGCACTCAGCGTGGCCGCCATCAATTACCAGAGCTTCTCCGATGCCGCCGCAACCAAGAGCGGCAACCTGAACTATCAGGATCCGAGCGTCGCGTACAACAACGTGATCGCGCGCACCGCGTTGCGGCAGTCGGCGGCCACGGTGCTGGACGCGTCCCGGACGCCCGGTCTGCCGCCGGAGGTGTCGGGTCCGATGCAGACGTGGTCGCTGGACGCCACCAAGCTCCTGGTGCGGATGGGTTTGCGCGGCAGTACCGATTCGCTGCGCGGGAATGTCGCTGAGCTGAACACCGACGCGCAGGTGGCTAAGGCGGCCTGCGCGGCGGCAGGCTCCTGAGGCCCTGCCCGGACGGTCGCATCGCCGCTGTGGCATTGCTGGCGTCGCCGGTATCCGCCGCGCTGGCCGATCCCGGTCCCGCCGACCCGGCCAGACCCCGCCAACCCCGACGAGGCCCGGAGGCATCACCGCGACGCCGCTACAGCAGACCCGCGATCGGGGTGCCCGGCGGGACGTTGCAGCGCTTGCGCAGGTCCACGGCGGGGGCGCGGATGGCGTCGAGCTCGGCCTTCACCTGAGGATTGGCCGCGTAGTATGACTGAGTAGCAGCTCTGGCGTCGCTCTTCGTCATGCCCTGAAGTCCGCTGAGGAAGTTGTTGACGTCGGGATGGGTGAACAGGTAGACCGTCATCCCGGTGCTCACCCCGGACAGGACTGCGGTCGTGTCCGCGACCGTGCATCCCGGCGCGACGTCGGCGTGCGCAGGGCCGGCGAACGGGAGCACAATGCCGCCGGCACAAAGGACCGAGGCCGCCAGGCGATTCACAGCTGTTGTCACGTTTAGGACCCCCCCGTAGTTTTGAGTTTGCTATAACATAAGGCAGTCGCCGCCGCTGCTTCAACTAGCGGAGCCCGGTATTTTTGTCTGAATCGACACGTATCTGAATCGACACGTAAAGGACCGCTGCGATGTACCGAACCCGAAAGGCCCTCGTCCTGATCGCCGCAGGGGCAGGCATGGCCGCCGTGCTGAACGCGCCGCTGGCAGCGGCCGACGATACGCTACTCCCGGACTGCAGCGACCCGGGCAACCAAGCCATCGCCACCGAGTGCGCCCTACCCGGCACCTCGCCCTCGTACGAGGGCGCGGAAGACGCGTTCTACGGGTTCCCGGGATTCGCGTACTGATCACCGTCCGCTGAACGCGCGGTCGGCCTGCTGGCCAAGGTGCCTTCGCTGCGACGGGTCCTGACGCTCGGGCCGGTGCCGGAGGAGTTGGCCGAGGTGGGCGTGGATCTGATGGCCGCGGCGGCCGCCTACCCACCCCAGCCGCTGCAGGTGGCACGCAAGTGCATTTACTCACTTACCCGACGAATGTCCCTGAGATCGGTGAGAAGTCGCCGAACCTCGTGACGTAGTAGCGGTGGTGACCAGAACTCCCCCGCGGATCTAGACCTTCTTGATGCTGCCGTACCAGGCCAGGATCGTCTCGCGCTCTTCGGTGGACCTGGCCAGGATGGCATAGGAGCGGATGAACGACTCGCCGACGCAGCCGTCGATCTTGACCCGGAAGTCGCGGACCGCCACCCGTGGCGCCGCGCCCTGAAATGGCTTCTTGGTCACCGGGACGGTGTTGATGAGCCCTGGTTTGAGGGAGACTGCGATGTTGCCCTGGGCTCCGAATCCGATACCCGCAATGGGGGCAGGCCCGATAAGCCCGGCGGCCGCGTTTGGACCACCGCCGCCACCGATCAGAACACCCGGGCCGGAGCCCATGTCGATACCGCAGCCGATCTGATAGCCCACTTCGAGGACGCCTTTGGAAGGCCCACCGGCACCGGTGATCGATCCACGGAACACGCCCCCGACTTCGTAGTCCCGGGTGGAGATCGCGGTGGTCAGCGGAGCGACCGATCGCTGGGTCTCGTCCTCGGCCGAGACCGTCAGCGTCACGCCGTCGGACCCGGTTATGGTCGCGGGCGGAGTCGAAACCACCCTCCCGTCATCGACCGGCGGGGGGACGGCGCCGACCGGAAGGCCGGCCGGGTTGGCGGGACCGGGACCCGCCTCCGCAACCGCCGGCACCGCCGCCACCGCGTCCGGGTTGGCGGGGACCGGGTCGGCCCAAGCCGACACGGCGGGCGCCGCCAGTGCCGCGATTGTCGCCACCGCCGCGGCGTTTCGGTACAACGAACTGGACATTTTCAGACCGCTTTCGTCACGCCGTACCAAGACAGAATGTCTTCGGATTGGACACTTGTTGAGTTGGTGAGGGTGGCGTAGGAGCGGATGAACGACTGGCCTACGCAGCCGTCGATCTTGACCCGGAAGCCGGTCACCTTGATCTCGGGGGCGGGGGTCTTGTAGGTCTTCTTGTCCACCGGAATAGTGTTGACGATGCCCGTCTTGAGGGAGACGGCGACGCCCATGTTAAGTGAGTTGCCGATCCCGGCGAGGCCGATGGGTGGGAAGAGGAAGCCGCCGACGCCGCCGAGGAAGGCGTCGGTCCCGAGTCCCCCCGAGTAGCTGGGGCCCAGGATCACGCCGCCACTGGTGCTCATGTCGATCCCGCAGCCGATCTGGTAGCCGACCTCGAAGACGCCCTCGGGCGGGGTGCTCGCGCCGGCGATCGATCCGGTGAACAACCCGCCGACGAGGTACTCGCGGGTGGAGACCGCGGTGGTCAGAGGTGCGATCGGTGTCACGGTCTCGTTGCTCGACGAGATCGTCAGCGTGACGCCTTCCAATGTGCTCGTCGCAGGCGGACTGGAGGCGATCCTGCCGTCATCGACCGGCGGAGGCACGGCACCGACCGGCGGGGGGGCGGCCGGGCCTGCCGGTCCGGGGGCCGTCGCCGCGACGGGGGTCACCCCGCCTGGGTCCGCGGGACCCGGATCGGCCGACCCGGATACCGCCGAGGACAGCAGCACAGCGGCCGCCACAGGCAGCGCCGCAAGTCTGGACGCGGTTTTCAATTTCCTCACCCCTTTAGACCCGTTTGGTGGCGCCGTACCAGGCCAGGATCGTGTTGCGTTTCTCGGTGGACCTGACCAGGACGGCGTAGGAGCGGATGAACGACTCGCCCACGCAGCCGTCGATCTTGACCCGGAAGTTGCGGACCGTCACCCGCGGCGCGGTGCCCTGGAACGGGTGCTTGGTCACCGGGACGGTGTTGACGATTCCGGGTTTGAGGGCGGCGGTGACGCTACCGCCGTATGAGAGTCCGCCGTTGATGGGCCAAAGGGGTCCCGGCAGGATCAGCCCGATGGACGCGTTAGCGCCAAGGTTGCCGCCGATCAAGACACCCGGGCCGGTACCCATGTCCATGCCACAGCCGATCTGGTAGCCCACTTCGAGGACGCCTTTGGAAGGCCCACCGGCACCGGCGATCGATCCACGGAACACGCCCCCGACGTCATACTCACGGGTGGAGATGGCGGTGGTCAACGGGTAGACCGGTATCTGGATCTCGTCCCCACCCGAGACCGTCATCGTCACGCCGTCGTCCCCTGCCTCGGTCGCGGGGGCGGGCGAAACCACTTTCCCGTCGTCGACCGGGGGAACGGCGCCGACCGGAGGGGGAGCGGCCGGGTTGGCGGGACCGGGACCCACCGCCGCCCCGTCCGGGTTGGCGGGGACGGGGTCGGCCGAGGAGGACACGACGGGCGCGCACAACGCCGCGACTGCCGCCAGTGCCGCGGCGTTCATGGCGAAGGATCTGCGCATTTTCAGACCGCTTTCGTGACGCCGTACCAGGCGATGATGTCCTCGTTCTGGCCACTTGAGTTGGCCAGGACCGCATAGGAGCGGATGAACGACTCGCCCACGCAGCCGTCGATCTTGACCCGGAAGCCGGCGATCTCCACAGCGGGAGCGGCGCCCTTGTAGCTCTTCTTGGTCACCGGGACGGTATTGATGATGCCCGGCTTGAGGTTGACGGCGATCTGCCCGGTTGCTCCGACGCCGCCTCCGAGGATGGCGGCTAACGGGGGGGCTCCTGGGATGAGAAACGGGGCCGCGATGTCGGCGCCCGCCGCCCCGACTACGGCGCCGCCTATCAGCACGCCGCCACTGGTGCTCATGTCGATGCCGCAGCCGATCTGGTAGCCGACTTCGAAGACGCCCTCGGGCGGGGTGCTCGCACCGGAGACCGATCCGGTGAACAACCCGCCGACGAGGTACTCGCGGGTGGAGATCGCAGTGGTCAGAGGTGCCACTGTTTTCATGGTCTCGTTGCTGGAGGAGATCGTCAGCGTGACGCCGTCCATCGTGCTCGTTGCGGGCGGACTGGAGGGCATTCTGCCGTCGGCGACGGCGACGGGGGCGGCAGCGGGTGCGCCGTCGGCAGCCGGGGGCGGTCCGGGCGCGGCGACGGCCATTTGGGCGGCCTCGGCAGCGGGTACCGGTGGCGCTCCGCCCGGGTCGGCGGGGACTGGTTCGGCCGATACCGGCACGGCCAACGCCAGCAACGCCGTAACGGCTATCGCTGCCGCCCCAAACTGGAACATCCCAGTCCCCCTTCGGTACATGGCAATTGCCGCCTGAAATTACACGGACTTGAGCGCCGCCGGTAACAATTCGGCAAACTTCCAGCAAAGCCGGAGGTTCGCCCGCGTGTCCGCGTTCCGAAAGCCGCGGTAAGAACCGCCACCGCGGCGTGGTTCATACTGAGTGCAACTAGATCAGGACAGGCGGCACACGATGACGAGGCTGGACACCGTCGAACGGGCGGTTGCCGACATCGCAGCGGGTCGGGCCGTCGTCGTCATCGACGACGAGGACCGCGAGAACGAGGGCGACCTCATCTTCGCCGCCGAGAAAGCCACCCCCGAACTGGTGGCCTTCATGGTCCGCTACACCTCGGGCTATCTGTGTGTCCCGTTGGAGGGCGCGATCTGCGACCGGCTCGGACTGCTGCCCATGTATGCGGTGAATCAGGACAAGCATGGAACCGCCTACACCGTCACCGTCGACGCCAGAGTGGGTGTGGGGACGGGAATCTCCGCATCAGACCGGGCCACCACGATGCGACTGCTGGCCGACCCGTCCAGTGGCATCGACGACTTCACCAAACCCGGACACGTGGTGCCGTTGCGCGCCAAGGACGGCGGTGTGCTGCGCCGCCCCGGTCACACCGAGGCCGCCGTGGACCTGTCCCGGATGGCCGGCCTGCAACCGGCCGGCGCGATCTGCGAGATCGTCAGCCAGAAGGACGAGGGCGCGATGGCCCAGACCGACGAGCTGCGGATCTTCGCCGACGAACACGGGCTGGCGTTGATTTCCATCGCCGACCTCATCGAATACCGGCGCAAGCATGAAAAACATGTCGAACGCATCGCTGAGGCCCGGATTCCGACCCGGCACGGCGAATTCCGCGCGGTCGGCTACACCAACATCTACGACCAGGTCGAGCATGTCGCACTGGTTCGCGGCGACATCGCGGGGCCGGAGCGCGACGGCCGCGATGTGCTGGTCCGGGTGCACTCCGAATGCCTGACCGGCGACGTATTCGGATCCCGTCGGTGCGACTGCGGCCCGCAATTGGACGCCGCGATGGAGATGGTCGCCCGGGAGGGCCGCGGGGTGGTGCTCTACATGCGCGGGCACGAGGGTCGTGGCATCGGCCTGATGCACAAACTGCAGGCCTATCAGTTACAGGACGCCGGTGCCGACACCGTCGACGCCAACCTCGAACTCGGCCTGCCCGCCGATGCCCGCGACTACGGGATCGGCGCGCAGATCCTGGTCGACCTGGGTGTGCGGACCATGCGGTTGCTGACCAACAACCCGGCGAAACGGGTCGGACTGGACGGCTACGGACTGCAGGTCGTCGAACGGGTGCCGTTGCCGGTGCGCGCCAACGCCGAGAACATCCGCTACCTCAAGACCAAACGTGACCGGATGGGCCACGACCTGGCCGGCCTGGAAGACCTCGACCTCGGCGACGCAGTCGGGTTACCCGGCGACCTGGGCGGCGCGCTGTGAACGCCGCGCGCAAGGCCGGCCGATGAGCCGAGGATCGGGCATCCCGGACGTGCCCGAAATGGATGCCTCCGATCTCCGCCTGGCCATCGTCGCCAGTACCTGGCATCCGCAGATCTGTGACGCACTGCTGGACGGGGCGTGCCGGGTGGCGCAAAACAGCGGTGTCTCTGCGCCCACCGTGGTCCGGGTGCACGGGGCGATCGAGATCCCGGTGATGGCTCAGGAATTGGCCCGTACTCACGATGCGGTGGTGGCCCTCGGCGTGGTGATCCGTGGCGAGACACCGCATTTCGACTATGTCTGCGATGCGGTCACTCAAGGTCTGACCCGGGTCTCGCTGGATGCCTCCACCCCGGTCGCCAACGGTGTGCTCACCACTGAGAACGAGCAGCAGGCCCTGGATCGGGCCGGTCTGCCCGATTCGGCGGAGGACAAGGGCGCCCAAGCCACCGCGGCGGCCCTGTCCACCGCGTTGACGCTGCGGCACCTTCGCGGATGACCCCCCCGCGCACGACTGAGGTGTGGGACGCCGAATTCCGGCCTCGGGTGGTCCCACGGGCGGCGATCGCGGTAGCTGGGCTGATCGCGGTGTCGGGGATTGTGCTCTCGGCGCTCAACGACCGGTCCTCCGGAGCGATCATGCGTACCGCCGATCAGATCGCCTGGGGTGGAGTGGCAGTCCTGTTGGCTGCGGCGATCGTTGCCGTCCTGACCCGGCCGCGGTTGCGGGTCGGCCCGGCCGGACTTGCTGTGCGAAATGTGCTCGAAGACAGACTGATTCCATGGTCGGAGGTGGTGGACATCTACTTCCCGCGGGGCAAGCGCTGGCCACGGGTGGAATTAGAGGCCTACGAGTACGTGCCGGTTCTGGCCATTCAGTCCGCCGACGGGGATCGTGCGGTGGCTGCGATGGACACTCTGCGTGAACTGATGGACCGCTATCGGGGCTCAGAGCCCAACCACGAGGGTGCGTAAACCGCACGGCCTATCGGTGTGTCGGCGGACCGACACGCACGGTCGACGGGGTGGCACCCGGTACTAACCTGGGAAGGTGCCTGATCCCGCGACGTACCGCCCCGCGCCGGGATCCATCCCGACCGGGCCGGGTGTCTACCGGTTCTCCGATCCCCACGGCCGGGTCATCTATGTGGGCAAAGCCAAGAACCTGCGCAGTCGGCTGACGTCATACTTCGCCGACGTGGCCGGTCTGCATCCCCGGACCCGTCAGATGGTCACCACAGCGGCCAAAGTCGAATGGACCGTGGTGACCACCGAGGTGGAGGCGCTGCAACTCGAGTACAACTGGATCAAGGAGTTCGATCCGCGGTTCAACGTCCGCTACCGCGACGACAAGTCCTATCCGATGCTCGCGGTGACCCTCAACGAGGAGTTTCCGCGGCTGATGGTGTACCGCGGCCCACGCCGCAAGGGGGTGCGCTATTTCGGCCCGTACTCCCATGCCTGGGCGATCCGCGAGACCCTCGATCTGTTGACCCGGGTATTCCCGGCCCGCACCTGCTCGGCAGGAGTGTTCAAGCGGCACAGCCAGATCGAGCGCCCCTGCCTGCTCGGCTACATCGACAAATGTGCGGCGCCGTGCGTGGGCAGAGTGGACGCACAACGGCATCGTGAGATCGTCGATGACTTCTGCGACTTTTTGTCCGGCAAGACCGACCGGTTCGCCCGTGATCTGGAACGGCAGATGACCGCCGCGGCCGACCAACTCGACTTCGAGCGGGCCGCACGGCTGCGTGACGACCTCGGTGCGCTCAAGCGCGCACTGGAGAAACAAGCCGTCGTACTGGGCGACGGCACCGACGCCGATGTCGTCGCCTTCGCCGACGACGACCTGGAAGCAGCGGTCCAGGTGTTCCACGTCCGGGGCGGCCGAGTGCGTGGGCAGCGCGGATGGATCGTCGAGAAGCCCGGCGATCCGGGGGAGTCCAGCGAGGCCGCGCTGGTGGAGCAGTTCCTGGCCCAGTTCTACGGCGCTGAAGCTGAATTGGGCGGCCCGCCCGAAACCGAATTGGGCGGCCCGCCCGGCGCCGAATTGGGCGGCCCGCCCGGAGCCGAATTAAGCGGCGCCGCAGACGAATCCAGCAACCCGGTGCCCAAGGAAGTATTGGTGCCGTGCCTTCCGCCCAACGCCGAACAGCTGGCTGCGTGGCTGTCCGCGCTGCGGGGATCGCGAGTCGCACTGCGGGTCCCGCGCCGCGGCGACAAGCGGGCACTGGCCGAGACGGTGCACCGCAACGCCCGCGAAGCGCTCCAGCAGCACAAACTCAAACGGGCCGGGGACTTCACCGCCAGATCAGCGGCGCTGCAGAACATCCAGGAATCACTGGGTTTGGCGGAGGCGCCCCTGCGCATCGAGTGCGTGGACATCAGCCACGTCCAGGGCACCGACGTGGTGGGCTCGCTGGTGGTATTCGAAGACGGCCTGCCGCGCAAGTCCGACTACCGGCACTTCGCAATCCGGGAGGCCGCAGGGGAAGGCCGTTCCGATGACGTCGCCTCGATCGCCGAGGTGACTCGGCGACGGTTCCTGCGGCACGTCCGCGACGCGAACGACGACGGCGAACCGGTCGAAGCCGGCAAGCGCCGTTTCGCCTATCCGCCCAACCTCTTCGTCGTCGACGGTGGTGTGCCGCAGGTGAATGCGGCCCAAACCGTGCTCGATGAACTCGGCGTCACCGACGTCGCGGTGATCGGGCTGGCCAAGCGACTCGAGGAGGTGTGGGTCCCGGGCGAACCGGACCCGGTGATCCTGCCCCGCAACAGCGAAGGGCTGTATCTGCTGCAACGGGTGCGCGACGAAGCGCACCGATTCGCCATCTCCTACCACCGCAGCAAGCGGTCCAAGCGAATGACCGCCTCGGCACTGGACGCGGTTCGGGGCTTGGGGCAGGCCCGACGCAAGGCACTCGTCGCCCACTTCGGGTCGGTGGCCAAACTGCGTCAGGCCAGCATCGCAGAGATCACCGAGGTCCCCGGTATCGGCGCCACGACAGCGGCCGCGGTACTCGAGGCGCTCGGCGCAGCGCACACATCGGATACCGAACCGAATCCGGCCGGTTTCGATGCCGCGGATGACCCAGTGGACAATGATGTTCAGCAGGCGCTATGACCGACGTTTCTATGACAGGCCAACCGATGACAGCCCCCGGCTCAGCTGATGACGTGCGGGCCGCCGACGCCTCGGACATCGACGTGGTGCTGGTGACCGGCCTGTCCGGCGCAGGCCGCGGCACAGCCGCAAAGGTCCTCGAGGACCTGGGCTGGTACGTCGCCGACAACCTGCCGCCCGAACTGATCGCTCGGATGGTCGATCTCGGCCTGGCGGCCGGCTCACGCATCACCCAACTGGCGGTCGTGATGGACGTTCGGTCCCGGGGATTCACCGGCGACCTCGACGCGGTCCGCAAGGACCTCGCGGACCGCAACATCACCCCCCGGGTGTTGTTCATGGAGGCCTCCGACGAGATCCTGGTTCGCCGCTACGAGAACAACCGTCGCAGCCACCCGCTACAGGGAAACCAGACGCTGGCTGAGGGCATCGCAGCCGAGCGGGCGATGCTCGCACCGGTCCGCGCGGGCGCAGACCTGATCATCGACACCTCCGCGCTGTCGGTGCCGTCGCTGCGGGCCGGCATCGAAAACGCCTTCGGCGGTGAGACAGTCGCGCAGACCGCCGTCACCGTGGAGTCCTTCGGCTTCAAATACGGCTTACCGATGGACGCCGACATGGTCATGGACGTCCGGTTCCTGCCCAACCCGCACTGGGTGGACGAATTGCGGCCGCAGACCGGGCAGTCGCCGGCGGTGCGCGACTACGTTCTGACCCAGCCCGGAGCGACGGAATTCCTGCAGACCTACCATCAGCTGCTGAAGTTGGTGGCCGACGGTTACCTGCGCGAGGGAAAGCGGTACATGACGGTGGCGATCGGATGCACCGGGGGCAAGCATCGCAGCGTCGCCATCGCCGAAGCGCTGGCGGGGCTGCTCACCGAGAACCGGCAGCTCACCGTCCGGGTGCTGCACCGTGATCTGGGGCGCGAATGAGCATGCCCGGGGAGGGCGGAAGCGCCCGCATCGTCGCGCTCGGCGGCGGTCACGGTCTGTACGCGACGCTGTCTGCGGCGCGTCGGCTCACCCCGCATGTGACCGCTGTGGTCACCGTGGCCGACGATGGCGGCTCGTCGGGTCGGCTACGTTCCGAGCTGGACATCGTTCCGCCCGGCGATCTGCGAATGGCGTTGGCCGCCTTGGCTTCCGACAGCCCGCACGGCCGGCTGTGGGCCACCATCATCCAGCACCGCTTCGGTGGCAGCGGGGCGTTGGCCGGTCATCCGATCGGCAATCTCATGCTGGCCGGGCTCGACGAGGTGCTCGCCGATCCGGTTGCCGCCCTCGATGAACTCGGCAGGATTCTCGGGGTCAAGGGCCGGGTGCTGCCGATGTGTCCGCTCGCCCTGCAGATCGAGGCCGACGTCGCCGGGTTGGAGAGTGATCCGCGGATGAGCCGGGTGATTCGCGGGCAGGTGGCGGTGGCCACCACACCGGGGAAGGTGCGCCGTGTCCGCCTGCTGCCCGGTGATCCGCCTGCCACCCGCCAGGCGGTGGACGCGGTGATGCACGCCGATCTGGTTGTCCTGGGACCGGGTTCGTGGTTCACCAGCGTCATTCCGCATGTCCTGGTACCCGGGCTGTTGGCAGCCCTCAAAGTCACCCCGGCCCGCCGTGCCCTGGTGCTGAACCTGGCTGCCGAACCCGGCGAGACCGCGGGCTTCTCGGCTGAACGGCATGTGCATGTGCTCGCTCAACATGCCCCGGGGTTCACCGTGGACGACATCATCGTCGATGCTGGTCGGGTGCCATCGCAGCGGGAACGCGATCAGTTGCGCCGTACCGCGGCGATGGTGGAAGCCTCAGTTTCGTTTGCTGACGTTTCCCGACCTGGTACACCTTTACATGACCCGGCAAAGTTGGCCGCGGCGCTGGAGACTGTGCGATCTCGGGGAACCGATCCCGCGACGACCACCGTCATCCCCGCTGCCGCCCCGCTGTCGCCCACTCAGGACCGCGGCGGCCAGCTACGAGAAGGACCGAGAGGTGGCGACCTGTGGCGATGACAGCTGAGGTGAAGGACGAGTTGAGTCGTCTCGTCGTCAACTCGGTGAACGCCCGACGAGCTGAGGTGGCGTCGCTGTTGAGGTTCGCCGGCGGGCTGCACATCGTGGCAGGTCGGGTGGTGATCGAGGCCGAGCTTGATATGGGCAGCATCGCCCGGCGGCTGCGCAAGGACATCCACGACCTCTACGGCTACAGCTCGGTGGTGCATGTGTTGTCCGCCAGTGGCCTTCGCAAGAGCACCCGCTACCTGTTGCGGGTGGCCAAGGACGGTGAGGCGCTGGCGCGGCAGACCGGTCTGCTGGACATGCGCGGCCGGCCGGTGCGGGGTCTGCCGGCGCAGGTGGTCGGCGGCAGCGTCGCCGACGCCGAGTCGGCCTGGCGCGGTGCGTTCCTGGCGCACGGATCGCTGACCGAGCCGGGCCGGTCCTCAGCCCTGGAAGTGAGCTGCCCGGGTCCGGAGGCGGCGCTGGCTCTGGTCGGCGCGGCCCGCCGGCTGGGGGTGAGCGCCAAGGCCCGCGAGGTGCGCGGTACCGACCGCGTCGTGGTCCGGGACGGCGACGCCATCGGCATGCTGCTCACCCGGATGGGCGCGCAGGACACCCGGTTGGTGTGGGAAGAGCGGCGGATGCGCCGAGAGGTGCGTGCCACCGCCAACCGGCTGGCCAACTTCGACGACGCCAACCTGCGCCGCTCAGCGCGGGCGGCCGTTGCCGCCGCAGCCAGGGTGGCCCGCGCGCTGGAGATCCTGGGCGACACGGTGCCAGAGCATCTCTCCGCGGCCGGGCGGCTGCGGGTCGAGCACCGGCAGGCTTCGCTGGAGGAACTGGGTCGGCTCGCCGAGCCCCCGATGACCAAGGATGCCGTCGCCGGAAGGATTCGCCGACTGCTCTCGATGGCCGACCGCAAAGCCAAGCAGGACGGCATTCCCGACACCGAATCGGCGGTCACTCCGGACCTCCTCGACGACGCCTGAGTTGCGTCGCGGTTAACCGGCTGCCGGTTCGGGCGGCGGGTGCGCCGACATCGCCCAGCGGATACCCCCGACCAATACCCGGCCGGCGGCCCGGATCGCGGTCGCCTCGACCGGCGGAAAGTAGGGCAGCCGCAGTGGAAGCCGGGCCCATGACGGCAGCATCGACACCGAGGTCGCCGCGATCACGCCGTAGGGACCGCGCGCCAGCAGCGGCAGTGGTGGAGTGATCAGCAGGAAGCGGGCGGCATCCCGGGCGGCCTCGGTACTGCGCAGTTCCGGGCGGAACGCCTCAATGCGCTCCCGCAGTTCGGCCTCGGTCTGCGGCGGGTCCACCACGCCCAGCGCGCTGGCGACCCGGGCGGTGTCGGACACGTAAGCGTCGCGTCCGGATTGGTCGAGCGGCTTGGCGCCGTAGAGCCGGTGGGCCAGCAGGAAGCTGTCGACCTCGGCGATGTGCACCCATTCCAGCAGGTGCGGGTCATCGGCACGATAGGGCCGACCATCCCGGGCGACGCCGTGCACCCGGCGGTGGATGCCGCGAACCTTGTCAACCGCCCGCTGGGCGTCGCCGGCGGTACCGAAGGTGGTGACCGCCAGGAAGGTACTGGTGCGCTGCAGCCGGCCCCACGGGTCGCCGCGGTAATCGGAGTGCTCGGCCACCCCCGCCATCGCCAGCGGATGCAACGACTGCAATAGCAGGGCCCGAAGTCCACCGACGAACATCGACGCGTCGCCGTGCACCTCGCGGATTGGCCGGTCGGGGGCGAACCAGCGCGGCCCGGCGGCACCGTGGATCCGCTCCCGCTTCTGCGGGCCTTCCGGGCCCGCGACCATGGCGAACAACCCTTCGCCGAGCCGTTCCCGCATCCGGGTGAGGTCGAGGTCCACCGATAGTGGAAGTGCCATGCTTCGACGGTACGCGAAGCCCGTTTGAATTCAATTACGCCGGTTCCTCGAAGAATTGGCGATACCCCGGCATTCCGGCGCGGGCAGGTGGTCGCACTACTAGGCTGACCGTGCAATCAGCAGCGAGTGGAGGGAAACACACGTGACGATCCGGGTTGGCGTAAACGGTTTCGGACGCATCGGACGCAATTTCTACCGAGCGCTGGAAACCCAGCAGGCCGAGGGCAAGGCCACGAACATCGAGATTGTGGCGGTCAACGACCTGACCGACATCAATACGCTGGCCCACCTGCTGAAGTTCGACTCGATCCTCGGCCGGCTGCCCAAGGACGTCTCGGTCGAGGGCGACAACATCGTCATCGGTGGCGAGAAGGTCAAGGCGATGGCCAACCGGGAGGGTCCCGCGGCCCTCGGGTGGGGTGACCTCGGCGTCGACGTCGTCATCGAATCCACCGGCCTGTTCACCGACGCCGCCAAAGCCAAGGGTCATCTGGAGGCCGGCGCCAAAAAGGTGATCATCTCCGCTCCGGCCTCCGGTGAGGACATCACCATCGTCATGGGCGTCAACGACGACAAGTACGACGGTAGCCAGAACATCATCTCGAATGCCTCCTGCACCACGAACTGCCTTGGGCCGCTTGCCAAAGTGGTCAACGACGAGTTCGGTATCACTCAGGGTCTGATGACCACGATCCACGCCTACACCCAGGACCAGAACCTCCAGGACGCCCCGCACAAGGATCTGCGCCGGGCCCGTGCCGCCGCGCTGAACATCGTGCCGACCTCGACCGGCGCCGCCAAAGCCATCGGGCTGGTGCTGCCGGAGTTGAAGGGCAAGCTCGACGGTTACGCGCTACGGGTGCCGATCCCCACCGGCTCGGTGACCGACCTCACCGTGGAGTTGAAGAAGACCGCAACCGCCGAGGAGATCAATGCCGCACTCAAGGCCGCGGCCGAGGGTCCGATGAAGGGCATCCTGAAGTACTACGACGTCCCGATCGTCTCCAGCGACATCGTCACCGACCCGCACAGTTCGATCTTCGATTCGCTGCTCACCAAGGTTCTCGGCAATCAGGCCAAGGTGGTGTCCTGGTACGACAACGAGTGGGGCTACTCCAACCGGCTCGTCGACCTCATTGGCCTGGTCGGCAAGTCGCTCTAGCTGATGGCGGTCAAGAATCTCGCCGATCTGCTCGCCGAGGGCGTCGAGGGGCGCGGTGTCCTGGTGCGCTGCGACCTCAACGTGCCCCTCGATGAGAACGGCGCCGTCACCGACACCGGCCGTATCGACGCGTCGGTACCCACCCTCAAGGCGCTTTCCGATGCCGGGGCGAAGGTCATCGTCACCGCCCACCTGGGCCGGCCGAAAGGCGGGCCGGAGCCGAAGTACTCACTGGCCCCGGTGGCCAAGGTGCTCGCTGAGAAGCTGGGCCGGCACGTCCAGTTGGCCGGGGATGTGGTGGGCACCGACGCCCTGGCCCGGGCTGAGGGACTGACCGACGGTGACGTCCTGCTGCTGGAGAACATCCGCTTCGACCCGCGGGAGACCAGCAAGGACGACGCCGAACGCCAAGCGCTGGCCGCGGGCCTGGCCGAACTCGTCGGGACCGACGGAGCCTTTGTCTCCGACGGTTTCGGTGTGGTGCACCGCAAGCAGGCCTCCGTCTACGACGTAGCCAAACTCCTGCCCCGCTACGCCGGCACCCTGGTGGCCGCCGAAGTCAAGGTGCTCGGACAGTTGGCGAAGGCCGGTGAGCGGCCCTATGCGGTGGTGCTCGGCGGCTCGAAGGTCTCCGACAAACTGGCGGTCATCGAAAACCTCGCCGGCAAGGCCGACAGCCTGATCATCGGCGGCGGGATGTGCTTCACCTTCCTGGCCGCGCAGGGCCTGACGGTGGGTACCTCGCTACTCCAGGAGGAGATGATCGACACCTGTCGGCGGCTGCTGGAGGAATACGGCGATGTCATCCACCTGCCGGTCGACGTCGTCGTCGCCTCGGAGTTCAAGGCCGATTCGGCACCGGAAACCGTTGCGGTGAAAGATATTCCGGCTGCGAAGATGGGGCTGGACATCGGACCGGAGTCGGTGGCCCGGTTCACCGCTCTGCTGTCCAACGCCCGCACCATCTTCTGGAACGGGCCGATGGGTGTTTTCGAATTCCCGGCGTTCGCCGCAGGCACCAAGGGTGTCGCGGAGGCGATCATCGGCGCCACCGCCAAGGGTGCCTTCAGCGTTGTCGGCGGCGGCGACTCAGCCGCCGCGGTACGTCAACTCGGCCTCGCTGAGAACGGCTTCTCCCACATCTCCACCGGAGGTGGGGCGTCGCTGGAATACCTCGAGGGCAAGACGCTCCCGGGCATCGAGATTCTCAGTTAGGACTTGCGCATGTCCCGTAAACCGCTGATCGCGGGCAACTGGAAGATGAACCTCAACCACTTCGAGGCCATCGCCCTGGTTCAGAAGATCGCCTTCGCGCTGCCGGAGAAGTACTTCGACAAGGTCGACGTCACGGTCATCCCGCCGTTCACCGACCTGCGTAGCGTGCAGACGTTGGTCGACGGCGACAAGCTGCGGTTGACCTACGGCGCCCAGGATCTCTCGCAGCACGACTCCGGCGCCTACACCGGCGAGATCAGTGGGGCCTTCCTGGCCAAGCTGGGATGCACGTTCGCGGTGGTCGGCCATTCCGAGCGGCGGACCTACCACCATGAGGATGACGGATGCGTCGCCGCCAAAGCCGCCGCGGCGTTCCGGCACGGGCTCATCCCGATCGTGTGTATCGGTGAGCACCTTGATGTGCGAGAGGCCGGCGAGCATGTGGCCTACAACCTCGCCCAGTTGGAGGGTTCGCTGGCCGGGCTCACCCAGGAGCAACTGGCCCAGGTGGTGATCGCCTACGAGCCGGTCTGGGCCATCGGCACCGGCCGGGTGGCCAGCGCCGGGGACGCCCAGGAGGTGTGCGGCGCGATCCGCGCCAAACTGGCCGAACTGACATCACCCCAGGTCGCCGAGGGGGTGCGGGTGCTCTACGGCGGCTCGATGAACGCCAAGAACGTCGGGGAACTCATCGCCCAGCAGGATGTCGACGGCGGCCTGGTCGGTGGGGCCTCGCTGGACGGCGAGCAGTTCGCCATCCTGTCGGCGATCGCCGCAGGTGGGCCGCTGCCCTGAGCGCCGCCGACAGCGACCCTGGGGCCGTGATCGTGGGCTCGACCCGGTAGGCTCGCCGCCATGATGCTCGCGCTGCAGATCATGCTGATCGTCACCAGCGTCCTGGTCGTGCTGTTGGTGCTGCTGCACCGGGCCAAGGGCGGTGGCCTTTCCACGCTGTTCGGCGGCGGTGTGCAGTCCAGCCTGTCCGGTTCCACGATCGTCGAGAAGAACCTCGACCGGCTGACGCTGTTCGTCACCGGCCTCTGGGTCGTCGCGATCGTCGGCATCGGTCTGATGATCAAATTCTCGTAGTGCCATTCGGCGACGGCCGCGGGAAACCGTCGGTCCGCCAACCGGCTCCCAGATCCGGCGAACCCACATCGCGCCCCTGATACTTAACGCATGACTGACGCTGCGCTGGAGCCGATCGGTGAGGTCCACCGGACCCGGGTGGGACGCGAGGCCACCGAGCCGATGCGCCAGGACATTCGGCTGCTCGGCGCCATGCTCGGCGACACCGTGCGCGAGCAGAACGGTGAGCAGGTGTTCGACCTCGTCGAGCGGGCCCGGGTGGAGTCCTTCCGGGTGCGCCGCTCCGAGATCGACCGGGCGCAGTTGGCGAGGCTGTTCGACGGCATCGACATCGACCAGGCCATCCCGGTGATCCGCGCGTTCAGCACGTTCGCGCTGCTGGCCAATGTGGCCGAGGACATCCACCGGGAGCGGCGCCGGGACATGCACCTCGCCGCCGGCGAGGCGCCGCGGGACAGCACGCTGGCGGCCACCTACCGCAAGCTGGACGCGGCAGGGCTGTCCGCCGCCGACGTCGCCGACAAGCTGGCCGGGGCGCTGGTATCCCCGGTGATCACCGCGCACCCGACTGAGACCCGGCGCCGAACCATCTTCGACACTCAGAACCGGATCACCGCGCTGATGCGGCTGCGGCTACACGGCCACAGCGAAACCGATGATGGCCGCCCCATCGAGGCCGAGTTACGCCGCCAGATCCTCACCCTCTGGCAGACCGCGCTGATCCGGTTGTCCCGGTTGAAGGTTCACGACGAGATCGAGTCGGGGTTGCGCTACTACCCGGCCTCGTTCTTCGAGGTGGTCCCGAAGGTCAATGCCTCGGTGCGGGACGCTCTGCGTACCCGTTGGCCTGCCGCCCCGTTGTTGCAGCGCCCGATTCTGCGGCCAGGATCGTGGATCGGCGGTGACCGCGACGGCAATCCCAATGTCACCGCCGAGGTGGTGCACCTGGCGACCGCCAGCGCGGCCTACACCGCGCTGGCGCACTACCTCGACGAACTCCACCGCCTCGAGCAGGAACTGTCCATGTCGGTTCGGCTGGTTCCGGTGAACGAAGCGTTGACCGAACTCGGCCGACCGTGCACCGACGAGGCCCGCGCCGACGAACCGTACCGGCGCGCGGTCCGGGTGGTGCGCGCCCGGCTGACCGCGACGGCCCGGGCGGTGCTCGACCGGATGCCCGAACATCACCTGGACCTCGGACTGGCGGGCTACGCGGCACCGGCGGAGATGCAGGACGACCTGGGTGTCATCGACGCCTCGCTGCGGGAGCACGGCAGTGCGCTGCTTGCCGACGATCGGCTGGCCCGGCTACGGGATGCGTTGGAGGCCTTCGGGTTCCACCTGTGCGGCCTGGACATGCGGCAGAACTCCGAGATGCATCAGCAGGTGGTCGCCGAACTGCTGGCCTGGGCCGGGGTGCATCCGGACTACGCAGCACTGCCCGAAGCACAACGGGTGGAGGTGCTGGCGGCGGAGTTGTCCACCCGACGGCCACTGATCCGCGATGACGCCGACCTGTCTGATCTGGCCCGCAAAGAACTCGATATCGTCGCCGCCGCCGCCCACGCGGTGGCCACGATGGGTGCCGAGGCGGTGCCCACCTACATCATCTCGATGTGCCAATCGGTGTCGGACCTGCTCGAGGCGGCGCTGCTGCTGAAGGAGGCCGGTCTACTGGACCTGGCCCGGGAGCAGCCTTACGCCCCGGTGGGCATCGTGCCTCTCTTCGAGACGATCGAGGACCTGCAGAACGGCTCGTCGATCCTGCAGGCCGCCCTGGCTGTGCCGATCTATCGCGCCATGGTGGCGGCCCGGGGCGACACCCAAGAGGTCATGCTCGGCTACTCCGATTCCAACAAGGACGGCGGCTACCTGGCCGCCAACTGGGCGCTCTACCGGGCCGAACTGGACCTGGTGGGCGCCGCCCGGCGCACCGGGATCCGGTTGCGGCTCTTCCACGGTCGCGGTGGCACCATCGGCCGCGGCGGCGGTCCCAGCTATGACGCGATTCTGGCCCAACCGCCAGGTGCGGTGAACGGGTCGCTGCGGCTCACCGAACAGGGCGAGGTGATCGCCGCCAAATACGCCGAACCGCGCATCGCGCACCGCAACCTGGAGAGCCTGATCGCGGCAACCCTGGAATCCACCCTCCTCGACGTCGAGGGCCTCGACGAGACGGCCGGGCCCGCCTACGCGGTGCTCGACGAACTGGCCGCCTTGGCGCAGCGCGCCTACGCCGAATTGGTGCACCAGACGGACGGTTTCGTCGAATACTTCGAACAGTCCACCCCGGTCAGCGAGATCGGGGCCCTCAACATCGGCAGTCGCCCGGCGATGCGCAAAGCCACCACATCCATTTCAGATCTGCGTGCCATCCCGTGGGTGCTCGCCTGGAGTCAGTGCCGGGTGATGCTGCCCGGGTGGTACGGCACCGGCACTGCTGTGCAGCAGTGGGTCGGCGATGACGAGGGCCGTGACGAGGGCCGCGTCGAGATTCTGCGCGATCTCTACCGCCGCTGGCCGTTCTTCCGCACCGTGCTGTCGAATATGGCTCAGGTGCTGGCGAAGTCCGATATGGGGCTGGCGGCGCGCTACGCCGAACTGGTGGCCGACGAGTCGCTGCGTGCTCGGGTGTTCGGCAAGATCCGCGACGAACATGAGCGGACCATCGCGATGCACAAAATGATCACCGAGCAGGACGACTTGCTGGCCGACAACCCGGCGCTGGCCCGCTCAGTGTTCAATCGGTTCCCCTACCTCGAACCGCTCAACCACCTGCAGGTGGAGTTGCTGCGGCGCTACCGGTCCGGCGAGAGCGACGACCGGATACAGCTCGGCATTCTGCTGACCATGAGCGGTTTGGCGTCGGCCCTGCGTAACAGCGGCTAGCTGAACCCGACCCATCATTGACTCCAACTGCTCGAGGCTCTCGTTGAGTCGGTGTAGCGTCTGGTTGAAGTACTCCAGCGAGGCTTCCATGGTCCCGACCGCCTTGTTGAGACCGACCAGGTTCACTTCGAGGTCATCGAGGATGTGGTCCATCTGATCGACGGTCTCATCGGCGTTGAGCGCCGCCTGGGCCAGCGTCCTGATTCGCTCGGCAGGGGAGCGGGGCCGCATCTTCTCGTCCATGGCCGTCAGTCTGACAGTTTGCTCGCCGCCGCGGAATCAAGAAGCCAAAGAGTCTTCTCGATCCCGCGCGCTCCGGCCGCCGGCCAATCGTCGGGGTCGGCACCGGCGACGGCCGCGGCCACCGCGTCGGCCTTGGCCTCGCCGGACACCACCAGCCACACTTGCCGGGACCGGCGAACTGCGGGCAGGGTCAGGGTGATCCGCAGCGGAGGCGGTTTGGGGGAGTCCGTCACCGCCACCACCATCCGGTCCGCCTCGCGGACCGCGGGGGTGTGCGGGAACAGCGAATTGATATGCCCCTCACCACCCATGCCGAGCAGGTGGATGTCGAAAGCCGTTGCCTCTGAACCTACTCCGGCGACATCGGACAGTACCGTCGCGTAGGACCGGGCGGCCGCGTCGATGTCCTCGCCGAACTCGCCGTCGGCGGCTGGCATCGGATGGATGTTGGCAGCCGGGATGTCGACGTGATCCAGCAACGCTTCGCGGGCCTGCTTCTCGTTGCGCTCGTCATCGTCGTGCGGGACGTAACGGTCGTCACCCCAGAACAGATGCACCCGCGCCCAGTCCACCGGATGGTGGCCGAGCACCTTGAGCAGCCCGATGCCGGTGCCGCCGCCGGTCAGCACCACCATGGCCCGACCCCGCTCGCTGATCGCGGCGGCGATCGCCTCGGCAAGTCGATCACCGGCGGCCCTCACCACGGCGTCGGTGTCGGGGTAGGTGTCGACGAACACGCCGGGCGCCCCGGCCGATTCAGCCACGGTCAGGCTGGCCCGGCACCGGGGTACAGCACCTTCTCCAAGCCGGCCAGCGCCTCACGATAGACCTCGTCGGCATCCAGTCGGCGCATGTCCTCGGCGAGGCACTCGCGGGTTTCCCGCCGCGCCAGCGGAAGTTGGGCGTCGGGCCGGCCGGTGCGGCTCAGCGTTGCGGTGGATCCTTGCTGGGGCCGACTCAGGGTGATGATCTGGGTGGGTTGGGTCAACTCCACCTTGAGCTCCCCCACCTCTCGGCGCACCGGACCGTCGATACGGCTGGCCAGCCAGCCGGCCAATATGTCCAGCGCCGGTTCGTCTGCCAGCCCGGACACCACGGCGCCGGTGATCGGCTCGTAGGGCGGCTGGTCCAGCGCCGAGGCCAGCAGCGCCCGCCAATAGGTGATTCGGCTCCAGGCCAGATCGGTGTCGCCCTGGGCATAGCCCTTAATCCGGCTGCGCAGCACGGCAAGCGGGTTCTCGGTCCGGGTGGCGTCGGTGATCCGGCGAATGGCCAACCGCCCCAGCGGATCCTGGGCCGGAACCTCCGGAGCCGTACCGGGCCACCAGGCGACGACCGGGGTGTCGGGAAGCAGGAAAGGCAGCACCACACTGCTGGCGTGGTTTGCCAGTGGGCCGGAGGTTTTCAGCACCACCACCTCGCCGGCGCCGGCGTCGCCGCCGACCCGCAGTTGACCGTCCAGTCGTGCCTCGCCGGCAAGCCGGTCGATGGGCACCACCACGATGATGCGGCAGGGGTGCTCGCGGCTGGCGCCGACCGCCGCCTCGATCGCATCTTCCAGAATCGCCTCGGTGTCGGGTGCCACGACCAGGGTCATCACCCGTCCCAGGGTGATGGCGCCACCCTCCTCGCGCAGCGAGGTGATGCGCTTGTTGATCTCGTTGGTGGTGGTCTCGGGAAGATCGACAATCATGGCTAGGGCCGCCTCCATTCCCGACCGGACCGCTGCAGCATCTCGAACGCCGAATCCGGCCCCCACGACCCGGAGTCGTACGGATCGGGGTTTCCGCCCGAAGCCCAGTACTCAAGCACCGGGTCGAGGATCTCCCAGGACAATTCCACTTCGGCGTTGACCGGGAACAGCGATGGTTCACCCAGCAGCACGTCGAGGATCAGCCGCTCATAAGCCTCGGGGGAGTCCTCGGCGAAGGCTGAGCCGTAGGAGAAGTCCATATTGACGTCGCGGACCTCCATGGTGCTGCCGGGCACCTTTGAGCCGAACCGGATCGTGATGCCCTCGTCCGGTTGCACGCGGATCACCAGGGCGTTCTGCCCGAGTTCCTCGGTCATGGTGGTGTCGAACGGAAGGTGCGGCGCCCGCTTGAATATCAACGCGATCTCCGTGACCCGCCGCCCGAGGCGTTTCCCGGTCCGCAGATAGAACGGCACACCCGCCCAGCGCCGGGTGTCGACGTCGAGGGTGATGGCAGCGAAGGTCTCCGTGTTCGAGGTCGCCGAGAACCCTTCCTCGTCGAGCAGGCCGACCACTTTCTCCCCGCCCTGCCATCCGCTGACGTACTGCCCCCGCGAACTGGTCAAGTCGAGCGGCTGCGCCAGTCGAGTGGCGGAGAGCACCTTGATCTTCTCGGCTTTGACCTCGTCGGGGCCGAAGTTGACCGGCTCTTCCATCGCGGTCAGCGCAAGCAACTGCAGCAGATGGTTCTGGATGACGTCGCGGGCCGCGCCGATACCGTCGTAGTAGCCGGCCCGCCCGCCGAGGCCGATGTCTTCGGCCATGGTGATCTGCACACTGTCGATGTAGTGACTGTTCCAGGTGGGCTCGAACAGTTCGTTGGCGAAGCGCAGCGCCATGATGTTCTGCACTGTTTCCTTGCCGAGGTAGTGGTCGATGCGGAACACCGACTCCTCGGGAAAGACGCTGTTGACGACTTTGTTGAGTTCCTGGGCGCTGTGCAGGTCCTGGCCGAACGGCTTCTCGATCACCACCCGGCTCCAATGGCCGTCCTGCGGATCGGCGAGCCCGGATTTCTTCAGCTGCGCGCAGACGACCGGGAAGGCGTTCGGCGGGATCGACAGGTAGAAGGCGTGATTGCCGCCGGTGCCGCGTTCGATGTCGAGCTTGTCGAGTGCTTCAGCCAGCCGGTTGAACGACGCGTCATCGTCGAAACTGCCTTGCACGAAACGGATTCCGTCGGCCAGCCGGTCCCAGACCTCCTGGCGGAACGGGGTGCGCGCGTGCTTCTTGACCGCCTCGTAGACGATCTTCCCGAAGTCCTCGTCCACCCAGTCACGGCGGGCAAAGCCCACCAGGGCGAACGACGGCGGCAGCAGGCCCCGGTTGGCCAGGTCGTAGATGGCCGGTATGAGCTTCTTGCGTGACAGGTCGCCGGTCACACCGAAGATGACCACACTGCACGGTCCGGCGATGCGCGGCATCCGCTTGTCGCGCTTGTCGCGCAACGGGTTATGCCACCCCGGCGGGCCGGCGGCCGGTGTCAGCTGGGCATCGGAACTCATGGGGCCAGGCTCACTTCTGGGCGTCCAACTGGGCCTGGGTGGCCTCGAGCAGTTCCTCCCAGGACTTCTCAAACTTCTGCACGCCGTCCTCCTCGAGGTGGCGGAAGACGTCGGTGAGGTCGACACCGACGGCTGCGAGGTTGTCGAAGACCGCTTGCGATTCGGCTGCGGTGCCCTCGATGGTGTCGCCGTGGACCCGGCCGTGGTCGGCGACGGCGTCCAAGGTCTTCTCGGGCATGGTGTTCACCGTGTCCGGGGCGACCAGTTCGGTGACGTAGAGCGTGTCGGAGTAGTCCGGGTTCTTCACCCCGGTCGACGCCCACAACGGCCGCTGCACCCAGGCGCCCGCCTCGGCCAGCGCTGTCCAGCGTCCACCCGAACCGAAGACCTCGTCATAGGCGGCGTAGGCCAGACGGGCGTTGGCCACCCCGGCCTTCCCGCGCAGTTCGAGTGCCTCTTTGGTGCCGATTTTCTCCAGCCGCGCGTCGATCTCGGTGTCCACCCTGGAGACGAAGAACGAGGCCACCGAGTGAATGTTGTTCAGATCATGACCGGCGGCCCGGGCGGCTTCCAGGCCGGCGAGGTAGGCGTCCATGACTTCGCGGTGGCGTTCGACGGAGAAGATCAGCGTCACGTTGACCGAGATGCCCTCCGCGATCACCGCGGTGATCGCAGGCAGGCCGGCCTTGGTCGCCGGGATCTTGATCAGCAGGTTGGGCCGGTCGACGATCTTCCACAACTCGATGGCCTGCAGAACCGTCTTGTCGGTGTCGTGGGCCAGCCGCGGGTCGACTTCGATGGACACCCGTCCGTCGACGCCGTTGGAGTTGTTCCACTGCGGGCGCAACACGTCGCAGGCTTCGCGCACGTCGTCGGTGGTGGCCGTTCGGATCACGGCGTCGACGTCGGCGCCCCGCTCGGCCAGTTCGGCCACTTGTGCGTCGTAGGCGGTGCCCTTGGACAGCGCCGCTTGGAAGATCGAAGGATTGGTGGTGACGCCGACGATGCTGCGGGTGTCGATCAGCTGCTGCAGGTTGCCCGACCGGAGCCGGTCGCGGGAGAGGTCGTCGAGCCAAACGGAGACGCCCGCCGCGGACAGTGCCGCAAGGTTCGGATTCTGGGCCATGAGATCTCCTCGTGGTTAGCGCTGGATGTGGTTGCTAGTTGTCGAAAGCCCGCTCGGCGGCGGCGACGATCGCTTCAGGGGTGAACCCGAACTCGCGGAACAGGGTCTTGTCGTCGGCTGACTCGCCGTAGCGCTCGATCGAGATGATCTCCCCGGTGTCGCCGACGTACTTGTACCAGCTCTGCGAGACGCCGGCTTCGACCGCGACGCGGGCCGACACGTCCGGGGGCAGCACGCTGTCCCGGTACTCCTGCGGCTGGGCCTCGAACCACTCGACGCACGGCATGGAGACGACGTAGGTCCGAATGTCCTTGGTGTTGAGGGTCTTTGCCGCCTCGACGGCCAGCTGAACCTCCGAGCCGGTCGCGATGATGATGACGTCGGCGTCCTTCGGATCACCGCCGCCGAGCACGTAGCCGCCTCGGGCGACGCCGTCGCGACTGGTGCCCTCCAGAACCGGGACGTTCTGGCGGGTCAGGATCAGTCCGATCGGGCCGCTGGCCGCCCCGCGTTCCAGGATGGTCCGCCACGCGTAGGCCGTCTCGTTGGGATCAGCCGGTCGCACCACCGACAGCCTCGGGATCGCCCGCAGCGCAGCCAGGTGCTCGATCGGCTGGTGGGTGGGGCCGTCCTCACCCAGCCCGATCGAATCGTGGGTCCAGACGTAGATGGGGTCGATGTCCATCAGCGCGGCCAGGCGCACCGCACCGCGCATGTAGTCGGCGAACTGCAGGAACGTTCCCCCGTAGGCGCGGGTGGGGCCATGCAGAACGATCCCGGACAGGATTGCGCCCATGGCGTGCTCGCGGATGCCGAAGTGCAGCGTGCGGCCGTACCAGGTGGCGTCCCAGTCGTGGGTGGCGATCGAGGGCGGCCCGAAAGATTGTGCGCCCTTCATGGTGGTGTTGTTGCTGCCGGCCAGATCGGCTGAACCGCCCCACAATTCGGGCAGTTTCGGCCCCACCGCAGAGAGGACTTCGCCGGACGCCGCGCGGGTGGCCACCGGCTTGGATCCGGGTTCCCAGTAAGGCAGATCGGCGTCCCAGCCCTCGGGCAGGGTACCGGCCAGCAGTCGGTCCAGCAGTGCCTTGCGCTCCGGTTCGCGCTGGGCCCACGCGTCGAAGTCGCCCTGCCACTTCTGGTGCGCCGCCCTGCCGCGGTCCACCAACTTGCGGGTGTGCGCGATCACCTCGTCGGCCACGTCGAAACTCTTATCCGGATCGAAACCGAGCACCTTCTTGGTGGCGGCCACCTCATCGGCGCCCAACGCCGATCCGTGCACGCCGCCGGTGTTCATCTTGGTGGGCGCCGGGAAGCCGATGATGGTCCGCAGCGCAATGAACGACGGCTTGTCGGTGACTTTCTTGGCCGCCTCGATCGCCGCCTCTATGCCGGCGACGTTCTCGCCGCCCTCCACGACCTGAACGTGCCAGCCGTAGGCCTCGTAGCGCGCCGGGGTGTCCTCGGTGAAGGCGATCCGGGTGTTGTGCTCGATCGAGATCTCGTTGTCGTCCCAGATCACGATGAGGTTGCCCAGTTGCTGGGTGCCCGCCAGCGAGCAGGCCTCGCTGGTGACGCCCTCCTGCATGTCGCCGTCGGAGGCGATGACGTAGATGTAGTGATCGAACGGGCTGGCGCCGGCGGGCGCGTCGGGGTCGAACAGGCCGCGCTCGTAGCGTGCGGCCATCGCCATCCCGACCGCCGAGGCCAGGCCCTGGCCCAGCGGCCCGGTGGTGATCTCCACCCCCTTGGTGTGCCGGAACTCCGGATGGCCCGGGGTTTTGGATCCCCAGGTACGCAGCGACTCGATATCGGACAGTTCCAGGCCGAACCCGCCCAGGTACAGCTGCAGGTAGAGCGTCAGGCTGGAGTGGCCGCAGGACAGCACGAAGCGATCCCGGCCGAGCCAGTGAGTGTCGCTGGGGTCGTGCCGCATGACGCGCTGGAACAGGGTGTAGGCCGCCGGCGCCAGGCTCATCGCCGTACCGGGATGGCCGTTGCCCACCTTCTGGACGGCGTCGGCTGCCAGCACCCGCGCGGTGTCGACGGCGCGGGTGTCCAGATCTGTCCAGTCGTCAGGGTGACGGGGCTGGGTCAGCTCGGAGATCTGCTCAAGGGTGGTCACGAAAGCCGCTCCTGGGACGTCTAATCGGTCGGGCAACCCGCTGCTGCTGCACACCCTAGTGCGGGGAATCCGCCCTGAAGTACCAAATCGGCAGCGCGGCGGTCTACCATCCTCTGTAGTAGACGCTGGGGCGGCCCGCAGGGTGGCCACGGCCGTCCGTGAAGGGGCCGTCCGTGAAGGAGTTGACCGCGTGAGAATGCGCGAAACCCGCCTCGCCGGTGAGGCCGCCGGAGCCCCAGTCCGGCCTGCTCCGAGCCGGTTCCGCACCGCCGTCTTGGGCTATCTGGCCCTGACCAAGCCTCGCGTGGTGGAACTGCTGCTGGTCACCACCATCCCGGCCATGCTGCTGGCCTCCCGGGGCCAGGTCGACCTGGTGCTGATCCTCAACACGCTCTTCGGCGGGATGCTGGCCGCCGGTGGCGCCAACACCCTCAACTGTGTTGCCGACGCCGACATCGACAAGGTGATGAAGCGCACCGCCGGGCGGCCACTGGCGCGGGCGACGGTGCCGCGCAGCCATGCCTTCGTGTTCGGGATGGCGCTGTCGGTGGGCTCGTTCTTCTGGTTGTGGTGGACCACCAACCTGCTCTCTGCGCATCTGGCCGCGGCGACCATCGCGTTCTATGTGCTGGTGTACACCCTGCTGCTCAAGCGGCGGACCTCACAGAACGTGGTGTGGGGCGGCGCGGCGGGCTGCATGCCGGTGATGATCGGCTGGTCCGCGGTGACCGGCACCATCGGCTGGCAGGCCCTGGTGATGTTCGCGATCATCTTCTTCTGGACGCCGCCGCACACCTGGGCGCTGGCCATGAAATACAAAGAGGACTATGAAGCCGCCGGAGTGCCGATGCTGCCGGTGGTGGCCACCGAGCGTCAGGTCACCCGCCAGATCATCATCTACACCTGGCTGACGGTGGCGGCCACGCTGGCGTTGATTCCGGCGGCGGGTTGGCTGTACGCGTCGGTGGCGGTGCTGGCCGGGGCGTGGTTCCTGAGCCTGGCGCACCGGTTGCACGCCGGCGTGCTGCGCGGTGAGGCGGTCAAGCCGCTGCGGCTGTTCCTGCACTCGAACAACTACCTGGCCGCAATTTTCTGCGCGTTGGCGGTGGACTCGGTCATCCCGCTCCCGCTGCTGTTCGGCTGACAACCGCTCCGCATCGGCTCGCAGGAGTGGCCGGTCGCCGGTTAGGGCAGTAGCACGATGGATCCGGTGGTCCGGCGGCCCTGCAGGTCCTCATGCGCACGCGCAGCCTCAGCCAGCGGGTAATGCCCGCCCACGGTGACCTGAATCGAGCCGTCGGCGATGGCGTCCATCAGTTCCCCGGCGCGCCAGGCGAATTCGTCCGGGGTCCGGATGAAGTGGGCCAGGTTGGGGCGGGTCAGGTAAACCGAACCTGCGGCGTTGAGTCGTTGCGGGTCCACCGGCGGCACCGCACCACTGGAGGCGCCGAACAACGCCAGGGTGCCCCGGACCGCCAGGCTGGCCAGGCTGGCGTCGAATGTCGACTTGCCGACGCCGTCGTAGACAGCGGCCACCCCCCGGCCGTCGGTCAGTGCACGCACCCGGTCGGCGAACTCGCCGGCGTCCTCGGGGTACTCGAGTACCTCCACCGCCCCGGCCTGCCGGGACAGTTCGGCCTTCTCCGGGTTCGATGCCGTGGTGATGACCCGCGCACCCAGACTGGTCGCCCACTGGGTCAGGATCAGCCCCACCCCGCCTGCGCCGGCATGCACCAGTAGCCAGTCCCGGGCCTGCACCTGGTACACCGATTTGATCAGATAGTGCGCAGTCATTCCTTTCAGCAGCGCTGAGGCGATCGCGTCGGACTGTACGGTGTCGGGTACATAGGCCACGAAATCGGCTGGTGCAACAGAGTATTCGGCATAGCCGCCCGCGGCGTTGGCGGTCACCACGCGGTCGCCGATGTTGATCACCGCAACGTCGGCGCCGATCGCGGCGACCGTGCCGCACACCTCCTGGCCAACGATGAACGGCACCTCCCGTGGGTACTGCCCGGATCGGAAGTAGGTGTCGATGTAGTTCACACCGATGGCGTCGGCCTGGATCAGGACCTCACGCGGGCCGGGGGAGGGCATCGGCCGCTCGACGTAACGCAGAACCTCCGGGCCGCCTGTCTCGGCGACTTCAACAGCGTGCATGTCACTATCATCGCCGCTGTGAGCGCCCGATGAAGTTAGCCCGCCCGAATATCTTCCATCCGCGCATCGTGTTGGCCTCGTGCCCGCAACTCCCCGGCGGCGACGGCGACGACGCCGGACTGGTCGCCGCGCTGCGTCAGCGCGGTTTGCATGCCCGCTGGATGTCCTGGGACGACCCGCAGACCGAGGACGCCGACCTGGTGATTCTGCGGGCGGCGTGGGACTACGTCGAACGTCGCGAGGAGTTCCTGGCCTGGACCCGGCGGGTGTCCAATCTGCTCAACGCACCGGCCGCGGTCGCGTGGAACAGCGACAAGCATTATCTGGCCGACCTCGCCGCCGCGGGCATCCCCACCGTGCCGTCGTCGTTCATCGAACCCGGCGGGTCGGTTTCGTTGCCGGCCGGCGAGATGGTGGTCAAACCGGCCATCGGCGCGGGATCTATCGACACGCTGCGGTTCGCCGACCCGGCGGCGGCCGCGGCGCACGCCGGTGTCCTGCTGGAGGCCGGCCGCAGCGTCCTGGTGCAGCCCTACGACTCCCGTGTCGAGGACGGTGAGACCGCGCTGGTGTTCCTGGGCGGGGAGCAGTCGCACGCGTTCACCAAGGCGGCGATACTGCCGCCGGCGGGCGGTGAGCCCCCCCTGGACGAGTCCGGGACCTACGCCCAAGAGACGCTGGCGCCGGCAGACCCCGACTTCGAACTGTGGGATCTCGGTCATGCGGTCCTCGACGCCGCTGCCGCGCGGCTCGGCATGCCCCGCAACGAACTTCTTTATGCCCGAGTGGATCTCATCGGCGGTGCCGGCGGGGAGGCGGTGCTGCTGGAACTTGAGTTGATCGAACCGTCACTGGGCTGGCGCCAACTCGACGAGTCCACCCGCCTGCTACGGCAGCGCAGCTTCGCGCTGCAGGTCGAGGCGGCCTGCGATCGGCTCGGGCTCGGTCCGCTGTCGCATCGACGCCCATAGCGCCGCGGTGGCCGCCGTGCAGGCCGCCGCTCCCGCCACATGCAGCGCAACCAGGACCGCCGGAATACCGTTGTGGTACTGAACCAGCCCGAGTAGTCCCTGGGCTGCGACCAGGCCGACCAGCACCATCAGCCGCTTCCGGACAAGATGTGGTGCCCGGACCGCCAGCAGGCCCGCTCCCAGGCCGATCAGCAGACTGAGATAGCCGATCAGCATGTTGGCATGGGTGTGGACCAGGGTGACGATCTCCACCTGCAGGCGCGGGACCGGTCGCTCCAGGCTTTTATCGCCGGCGTGCGGGCCGGCACCGGTGACCAGGGTTCCGGTCACCAGGGTTGCGGTCAGCGCCACCGCGCTCAGGGCGGTCAACTGCCGCAGCGGCCTTGGTACCTGCTCGGTGCGGACGCCGTCGTCGGGCTCACCGATTTTGATGAAGAGCAGGGTGGCCACCCAGACCATCGCCATCGACACCAGCAGGTGGATCGCCACCGTCCACCACAGCAGTCCGGTGAGCACGGTGATGCCACCGATCACCGCCTGCAGAACCGTGGAGGCCGGCATCAGCCAGGCGTAGCGGCGCACCTCGCGTCGGCGTCTGGCGCGGGTGACCGCCAGGACCACCGCGATCGCGGTGGCCACCACCACGAAGGTCAACAGGCGGTTGCCGAATTCGACGGCTTGATGGATGCCCGGGACCTCGGCGTGCGGGACCGGGGTGAAACTCCCCGGGAAGCACTGCGGCCAGGTCGGGCAGCCCAGGCCGGAGGCGGTGACCCGAACGATGGACCCGGTGACCGAGATCAGTGCCTGACTGAGCAGGCCGACGGCGGCGATGATGCGCTGGGTGCGCAGGCTCGGCATCGGAAGCAGGTCTACCAGTCTCAGGAAAATCCGGCGTACGCCCACCTGAATGATCCTAGCGATCAGGTGAACCGGAACCAGCGCAAGGCTGCGGCTGCGCAGACCGCACCCCAAATCGCCAGCACCGCAAGGCCGAACCAGTCCAGCGTGACCGACCCCGACGGACTGACCGCCTGCGAGAGCGCTTCGGTCAACGCCCCCGACGGTGTGAGCCTGGCCACCCACGACAGCGCCTCGGGGACGGTGCCGGTCTGCAGGCCGGTCGCGACCGTGAGCGCACCCAGGCCGGCGAAGACGAACCACAGCAGATTGGCCACCGCGAGGACGATCTCGGCGCGCAGTGTGCCGCCCAGCAGCAGACCCATGGCCACGAAGGTGGCGGTGCCCACGGCGATGATCACCGCACCGAGCAACAGGCCGGCGACCGGTGGGCGCCAGCCCAACGCCAGGGCGATCCCGCCCAGCAGCATCGCCTGCAGGAACACGACCGTCACCACCGCCAGCACCTTGCCGGCGATGATGGCCCACACCGGCAGGGCGGTGGCGCCGAGTCGCTTGAGCGCGCCGTAGCGGCGGTCGAACGCCACGGCGATGGCTTGCCCGGTGAAGGCGGTGGAGATCACCGCCAGCGCCATGATCGCCGGGATGAACACCGCCACCCGGGGTTCGCCGAAGGACCCCAGTGGCAGCAGCGTGAGACCGATCAGCAGGGTGATCGGGATGAACATGGTCAGCAGTAACTGTTCGCCGTTGCGCAGCAACAGTTTCAGGTCCAGGGCGTACTGGGCGGTGAGCATCCTGCCCACGCTGTTCGGCCGCGGGTCGGGGGTGAAGGTTCCGGCGGGAAACAATTCGGTCATGACCGCAAGTCCTTACCGGTGAGTTCGAGGAACACGTCCTCGAGGCTGCGTTGTTCGACGCGCATATCGGTGGCCAGGATGTTCAGCCGGGCACCCCACGCCGTCACCGTGGCCAGCACCTGCGGGTCGATGCTGCCCTCCACCAGGTATTCGCCGGGGGATTGCTCCCGGGCGCGGTATCCCTCGGGCAACGCCGATAGCAGCAGGGACAGGTCGAGCTTGCGCGGTGCGGAGAACCGCAGTTGGTCCTCGGCGCCGCTTCGCATCAACTCCGCCGGCGTTCCCGACGCGATGGTCGAGCCGTGATCGATGATGACGATCCGGTCGGCCAGTTCCTCGGCTTCTTTGAGTTGGTGGGTGGTCAGTACCACCGTCACCCCGTCTCGGCGCAGCGCGTCGATGAGTTCCCAGACCACCACGCGGGCATGCGCATCCATGCCGGAGGTCGGCTCGTCGAGGAACACCAACTCGGGGCGGCCGACGATCGCGCACGCCAACGCCAGGCGCTGCTGCTGGCCGCCGGAAAGCCGGCGGTAGGTGGTGCGTGCGGCGTCGGTGAGGCCGAGGGTGTCCAGCAGCCAGGCGGGGTCCAACGGCTTGGCCGAGTAGGAGGCCACCAGATTCAGCATCTCCCCGGCGCGGGCGGCCGGGTAGCCGCCGCCGCCCTGCAGCATCACCCCGATCCGGGCGCGGACCGCGGCGTTGTCGGCGACGGGGTCCAGGCCGAGCACCTGGATGCTGCCGGCGTCGGGCTGTACGAAGCCCTCGCACATCTCCACCGTCGTGGTCTTCCCGGCGCCGTTGGGGCCGAGCAGCGCGAGCACCTCGGCGTGGGCCACGTCGAGGTCCAGATCCGACACCGCCACGACTGATCCGTAGCGCTTCGACACCCCGCGCAACCGAACGGGGTCAGGGGAGCGGGGACTCACGGGGAATCAGCGTAGGCGTCGGGTGCCGGGGTCGACGCCGGTGGTTGGCTCGGCGCCGGGACCTGAGCGCGATCGGGACCACGATCCGGGGCCCTGAGCAGGTCCTGTCCGCTGAAAACCTCATCGGTGCCGGGCACGTAGCGCCACGGTAACCGGTTGCGGGTCAACCAGATCAGCAGCAGCACGATCAGCGCGCTGGCCATGGTGGCATCGAGGATCTGGAACAGGGCAAAGCGATCGCCGTTGGCGGTGGGCCCGAAGATCCCCACGATGAGGGTGACGGCGATGGTGGCGATGCGGAATCCGGGCCGGGTCACCCAGGCGGCCAGCGGGATGATGGCCCACAGCAGGTACCACGGCTGCACGACGGGGAACAGCAGCACGGTGGCGCCCAGCGCGACGCCCAGACCGCCGACCGGATGCAGCCGCCCGCGCAGCACGGCCAGCAGCAGCCAGCTGACCAGGATCGCGATGATCATGACGCCCATCGCACGGGTCAGGGAGAGCACCGCGGTGGTGTGGTCGCCGAGCCCGAGCAGGATGCCGACCTGCCCGGTGGCCAGGGCTAGCAGAGTGGGCGGCGACATCCAGCTGCGGACGACATTGGCGGTGCCGAGGGTGAACAGCCAGCCGAAGCCCAGGCCACTGGCCCACCCGATCAGGGCCATCACGGCAAGTGACACCGACACGGTCAACACGCCGGCCGCCAGGAACGCCTTGACCGTGCCGCCCCACCGGTGGGCCAGCGCCATCGCGACGAACCCCAGCGCCAGCAGGCCTGGGAGTTTGACCTGGGAGGACATCGTGATGAGCACGATGCCGGCCAGCAGCATGGCCGGCGGCGCCCATTGCGCCCACTGCCCACCGGATCGTGGCCGACGTATCGGCCGGGGTAGCAGCGGGGCTGGGCCGTCGATGGCGCGCAACGCGAGCTCGGTGCCGGTCAGCATCAGCCCGAGCATCAGGGCCTCATTGTGGATACCCGCCACCAGATGCATCAAGAGCAGCGGGTTGGCGGCGCCGAGCCACAACGCGGCGACCTCCGCGACGCCGCAGCGGCGCGCCAATCGCGGTGTGGCCCAGACGATCAGACCGACCCCGACCAGTACGACGAGCCGGTGGCACAGCACGGCGCCGACGATGTTCTCATCGGTCAGCTTGGAGATCCCGCGACCGATCCAGAGGAACAGCGGCCCGTACGGAGCCGGGGTCTCCCGCCACAGACTCGGAACCGACAGCGTGAATACGTGATCGAGTCCAAGGCCCGGCGCAGGTCCGACCTGGTAGGGATTCAGCCCGATCCGGGCGATCTGGCTCTGGGCCAGGTAGGAGTAGACGTCCTTGCTGTACATCGGCGGTGCGATCAGCAGCGGAACCATCCACACCAGCAGCGTCCGGTCCAGCTGGCTGCGCGACATCCGGCGCGGGCCGAGAACGAAGCGGCCGAGCATCAGCCAGGCCAGCGCCATCATCACCGCGCCGGTGGTCGTCATGGTCAGCGAGACGGTCTGAATGCGGGACGGCAGATTGAGCAGCCGCACCCCGAAAGTCGGGTCCTGCACCACCGGTCGGGCGCCGGCCCCCAACGCCCCGATACCCATCAAGACGGTGCCCGTGGCGCCGAACAGACGGGTCCGGTGCATGGCGCGCAGTTCGGCCGCATTGAGCGGTGAGCCCTCGGTCCGCTCTTCGCCATGCCAGCTGGCGATGGACGAGTACAAGGAGTGCCGGCGGCCAGCCACAACTGAACTCTAACCGTCCGGTGCGTAGCGTTCTGACCAGCCGCGAGCGCCGATCCCGGGTGGTGGAATAGGTAAGGCTGTCCTTGCTAGACCGTGCCGTGTAATTCCGTAACACTGTTGTTGTGAAAATGCTGCCCGAAGAGTCGCCGGTATCCGGGGTCTCGGCGCAGGACGGCCAGACCCGGCAGGAAATCGTGCGCCTGCTGCTGGAATCGGGGCCGATCACCGTCGCAGATCTCGGGCGCAAACTCGGTATCTCCGCCGCCGGTGTCCGCCGCCACCTCGACGTCCTGGTCGACGGCGGGGACGCGGAGTCCCAGCCGGCAGCGGCCTGGCAGCATGTCGGCCGGGGTCGTCCGGCCAAGCGCTACCGGCTCACCGCAGCCGGGCGGGCCAAACTCGAGCACGCCTACGACGACCTGGCCTCGGCGGCCATGCGCCAACTGCGGGAGATCGGCGGCGAGCAGGCGGTGCGGACCTTCGCCCGCCGCCGGATCGACACCATCCTCGACGGAGTGGCGCCAGCCGGATCGGATGACGACAGCGCGGTCGAGGATGCGGCCGACCGGGTGGCCGAAGCGCTGACCCGGGCCGGATACGCCACCACCACCACCCGGGTGGGCGGACCGGTCAAGGGGATCCAGATCTGCCAGCACCACTGCCCGGTTTCGCATGTGGCCGAGGAGTTTCCGGAGCTCTGCGAGGCCGAACAGCAAGCCATCTCCGAGGTGCTCGGAACTCATGTCCAGCAACTGGCCTCCATCGCCAACGGCGACTGCGCCTGCACCACCCACATACCGCTGCATCTGCGGCTCACCCCCGCCGCTTCGGCATCCGACAACAAACAAGGAGCACCGGCATGACAACTGCACCCGAGGTCCTGCCACTGAGCCAGGAAGAGACCATTGCCTCCCTCGGTAATTACGGTTACGGCTGGTCGGACACCGACGTGGCCGGCGCCAGTGCCCAACGCGGGATCTCCGAGGCCGTGGTGCGCGACATCTCGGCGAAGAAGAGCGAGCCGGAGTGGATGCTCGACGTCCGACTCAAGGCATTGCGGACGTTCTACAAGAAGCCGATGCCGAACTGGGGCTCGGATCTCGACGGCATCGACTTCGACAACATCAAGTATTTCGTGCGCTCCAGCGAGAAGCAGGCGACCACGTGGGAAGAACTTCCCGAGGACATCAAGAACACCTACGACCGGTTGGGTATCCCTGAGGCCGAGAAGCAACGCCTGGTATCGGGTGTAGCGGCTCAGTACGAATCCGAGGTTGTCTACCACTCGATCCGGGAGGACCTCGAGGCCCAGGGGGTGTTGTTCCTGGATACCGATACCGCGTTGCGTGAGCAGCCCGAGTTGTTCCGGCAGTACTTCGGCACGGTGATCCCGGCCGGTGACAACAAGTTCTCCGCGCTCAACACCGCGGTGTGGTCGGGTGGGTCGTTCATCTACGTGCCGCCCGGCGTGCACGTCGACATTCCGCTACAGGCCTACTTCCGGATCAACACCGAGAACATGGGCCAGTTCGAGCGGACCCTGATCATCGCCGACGAAGGTTCCTACGTCCACTACGTGGAGGGTTGCACCGCGCCGATCTACAAGAGCGACTCGCTGCACTCGGCGGTGGTGGAGATCATCGTCAAACCCAATGCGCGGGTTCGGTATACGACGATCCAGAACTGGTCGAACAACGTCTACAACCTGGTCACCAAGCGGGCCCGGGCCGAGGCCGGCGCCACCATGGAGTGGGTCGACGGCAACATCGGTTCCAAGGTCACCATGAAGTACCCGGCGGTGTGGATGACCGGTGAGCACGCCAAGGGTGAGGTGCTCTCGGTGGCGTTTGCCGGTGAGGGCCAGCACCAGGACACCGGCGCCAAGATGCTGCACCTGGCTCCCAACACGTCGAGCAACATCGTTTCCAAGTCGGTGGCCCGCGGCGGCGGCCGAGCCTCCTACCGTGGGCTGGTCCAGGTGAACAAGGGGGCCCACGGATCGCGTTCGAGCGTGAAATGCGATGCGCTGCTGGTCGACACGATCAGCCGAAGCGACACCTACCCCTACGTCGACATCCGCGAGGATGACGTCACGATGGGCCATGAGGCCACCGTGTCGAAGGTCAGCGAAGACCAGTTGTTCTACCTGATGAGCCGCGGGATGACCGAGGATGAGGCGATGGCGATGGTGGTGCGCGGCTT
>Ga0164292_10000134_pt1 | contig 50284 bp, 43 predicted proteins | sample GEODES117metaG_FD_111486 | JGI IMG/M metagenome (GOLD analysis project Ga0164292, IMG submission 111486) | Eutrophic lake water microbial communities from Lake Mendota, Wisconsin, USA - GEODES117 metaG | ecosystem: Environmental > Aquatic > Freshwater > Lake | place: USA: Lake Mendota... | reverse complement strand
TTAAAAGTATTGGGAAGAACAGTTGAATATGTGCGCCATCCTGGTGCATCGCATGAAATTACCCGAACAGGAAATAATCGCCAACGAATCGATCAAATGCTCAGAACCATGGAGTTTTTTGAACGGTTTATAAAGCATTAATAATTGTGTTCCCAAAATATCCATGCAACACTTTAGGCAATTGAATTCCAGCTTCGGTTTGGTTATTCTCTAATAAGCAGGCAACTATGCGCGGAAGTGCTAATGAACTTCCGTTTAAAGAATGCGCCAATTGAGTTTTCCCATCAGCACCTTTAAAGCGGCATTTCATTCTATTGGTTTGGTAATTTTCAAAATTACTTACACTACTCACTTCTAACCAACGTTGTTGTGCTGCACTGTACACTTCAAAATCATAGGTAATGGCACTGGTGAATCCCATATCTCCGCCACATAAACGTAAAATGCGATAAGGCAATTCCAATGATTGCAATAAACGCTCTACATGCAAAATCATTTCTTGTAGAATATCGTAGCTTTTATCAGGATGAACGATTTGAATAATTTCTACTTTCTCAAATTGATGCAATCTGTTTAATCCACGTACATCTTTTCCATAGCTACCAGCTTCTCTTCTAAAACAAGGAGAATAAGCGGTCATCTTAATTGGCAATTCGTCTTCCTTTAAAATGGTATCGCGGTACACGTTGGTAACTGGTACTTCTGCCGTAGGGATTAAATAAAAATCATCTTCAGTTGCATGATACATTTGCCCTTCTTTATCGGGCAATTGACCTGTAGCATAAGCAGATGCTGCATTTACCATGAATGGTGGAAGGTATTCGGTGTAACCTGCAGCCGTATTAAAATCTAAAAAATATTGAATCAATGAACGTTGCAATTTGGCCCCTTTGCCAATATAAACCGGAAAACCACTTCCCGTAATTTTATTGCCCAATTCAAAATTGATCAAATTGTATTTGGTAGTTAGGTCCCAATGCGGAACTGCATTTGCATAAAGTGTTGGAATGGTTCCCCCAGTTCTAACTATTTCATTTTCTTCTGGTGTTTTTCCAACAGGCACTTCATCAGCTGGCAAATTGGGTAATTGTACTAAAGCCTCAGCTAGGTCTTTTTCTACTGCAGCCATTTGTTCTTTCAAAGGATCCAGGGTTTGCTTCCATTCAGCCACGTTTGTTTTGATCAATTCAGCCCCAGCTTTATCGCCTTTGCCCATCATCATCCCTATTTCTTTAGATGCCGCATTCACTTTTGCCTGGGTATCATCGAAAGCTGCCTGTACTCTTTTGCGCTCATCATCTAGCTGTACAATGGTATCTACCATTGCCAAATTGCTAAAATTCTTTTTAGCTAATTTTTCTTTTACCATTGCTGGATTAGCCCTCAAAACACTCACCTGTAACATAAATTGCCCATTTTGCTGCAAATATACCGCTTGGCTTTGGATGATGGCATTCCAAGAGCCTTTACCTTTGTAGCATGTTTATTACCGACGATTTACAACAACGCTGGTGGGCCCTTGAAGCCAAAATGATGGCCAGATTCGATAAAAAGCCCGATTTAGAAGCTATTTTGTTCCTGATTGGCATGCAGGAAACGGGGTTTATGCAAGAAAAAATCTCCAAAGAAGAAAAACAAGACCTTATGCATGTTGCCGTTTGCACGGTTTTGGCCCAAAGTGGTTATTATTTAGTGGAAGGGCATGATCCTGATCATTGGCCTCATTTTAAACAATTGAAACAATTGCCAGAAATGAGCCTACCTGAGCAAGAAAACTTTATCAAAGACCATGTTTTATTGTATTTTGAACAACAAGGATTTTAATTGAAGCACCATTTTGTACTTTTAATTTTATGGCAGCGTTTTTTAATGAATATTTGTACTTATAAAAATCAGTTATATGAATTTTCCAGAAGAACTACGTTACACCAAAGACCATGAGTGGATTCGTTTAGAAGGCAATGTTGCCACTATTGGCATTACCGATTTTGCACAACATGAATTGGGTGATATTGTATATGTAGATATCAATACAGTTGGCAAAGAATTGGCCAGCGAAGAAATTTTTGGTACTGTAGAAGCAGTAAAAACAGTAAGTGATTTGTTTTTGCCTGTAGCAGGAACTGTTACCGAAGTAAATGCTTTGTTAGAAAAACAACCTGAATTGGTAAATACCGACCCATACGGAGACGGTTGGATGATCAAGATGACGGTTACAGATACAGCAACTGTTGAAGCATTGCTAAGCAAAGATGCTTATGCTTCATTGGTAGGATAATTATTTACAGATGGCATGAAATACAATGAGCTAAAAAAGATACTGGGTTTAAATAAATATGAAATCTATTTAGATAATAAAAAGAATTTACCCTGTATCTTTTTTGGTTTTTTATAGCATTGATTGCCTAGCAATAAGATCATGAACAAGACATTGTCCTATATTTATCTTTTGCTATTTGTTGTTTCTCTGCTTGGAAGTTTTTATCTATTCTCGCTGCCAGGCGCTAGTTTGCCCTCTATTTATTGGCTGAATATTCCCAATTTAGACAAATACATACACGCTGGTATTTTTTTTACCTTGTGCTATACTGGAACAATCGCGTTACGCATTATCAATAGGGGCAATATAAACAATGCCTATCTATTTCTATTATGCATATTATTTGTTTTGTATGGAATTGGAATTGAATTTTACCAAGAATCCTTTGTAGAAGGAAGGGCATTTGAAATAGCAGATATTGTAGCTGATGGAATTGGGTGTTTGTTTTTTTTAATTTGGTTTTTAATTAAGGGGCCCCTAAAAAAAGTTGGTCCCGATAGAAATCGGGACCTCAACCAAAACTAACTGCTTATGAGAAACTTTTAATGTTTTTCTATTTATATTATTTCAATTAACATGCCAGAATCAATTCGCTATTGTTAAAGCTTTAATAAAAGATAGAACCAAATACTTTAACGCTGCTATGTAAAGCTCCATAAAATAGACGATATTTTCTATTAATGGATTTATAAGGTAATGTTAAAGAATCAAATACCTAAATAGTACTTTTACAGCTCATATGGCATATTTTAATTGGAACGATAGCATTAATTTTTTGGGCAAACTAACAGTCCGTAGGTTTTGGAATGCTACCAAAGTGTACCTAAGCTACCAATTGTCTAAATTAACTAGAAACCCCATTCAATGGGGCTTGCCAATTTCTATTTCCTTTGAACCAACTACTTCCTGTAACCTTCGATGTCCTGAATGCCCTAGTGGATTGAGGGAGTTTACACGCCCAACAGGAATGTTGCAAAAGGATTTTTTTAAAGAAACCATCGACGATATTTATAAAGACTTACTGTACTTGATTTTTTATTTTCAAGGAGAACCTTATTTGAACCCGCAGTTTTTAGATATGGTAGCCTATGCCCATCAAAAAGGTATATATACCGCCACTTCTACCAACGCACATTATCTTACAGAAGAAAAAGCCAAACAAACTGTAGAAAGTGGTTTAGACCGTTTGATTATTTCGATTGATGGAACCTCCCAAGATGTGTATGAACAATACCGCGTTGGAGGAAAATTGGAAAAAGTACTAGAAGGAGCCAAAAACATTGTAAAATGGAAAAAGCAACTCAATAGTAAAACCCCGTTTATTTTCTTTCAGTTTTTAGTAGTAAAACCCAACGAGCATCAAATTGAGGAAGTGAAAAAATTGGGAACTACCATTGGAGTAGACCAAGTTAGATTTAAAACAGCTCAGGTATACGATTACGAAAACGACCCCAATCAATTGATTCCAGCCAATAACAAATACAGCAGATATAAGAAAGACGCAGCAGGCAAAATGAAAGTAAAAAGTGGCCTAAGCAATCATTGTTGGAAATTATGGCATGCCAATGTAATTACTTGGGATGGATTGGTAGTGCCTTGTTGTTTTGATAAAGACGCCATGCACCAATTAGGAAACTTAAAAACACAATCATTTAAAGAAACCTGGAACAATCAAAACTACCAACAGTTTAGAAAAGAACTGATGACTAGTAGAAGAAATATTGATATTTGTGCTAATTGCAGTGAGGGCTTAAGTGTTTGGGAGGACTAATATGAGTATTGAAAAAGGCATTCAACAACAATCTTTCAGAAACAACTATTGGATAAAATGCGCGAAAAAGGATAATTTAAAATACTTTGAATCATGAAAAAACAAATGAAATACTGTTTATCAATTTTTGTATTCGTATTAATCGCTACTGTAAATGCTCAACAATCTCCCAATTATGAATTCAGGGGTGTATGGGTAGCTAGTGTAGAAAATATTGATTGGCCTAGTAAGAAGGGTTTATCGGTAGTTCAACAAAAAGAAGAATATATACGATTGCTAGATATGCATCAGGCAAATGGTATGAACGCTATGGTAGTGCAAATTCGTCCTGCAGGAGATGCTTTTTATCCGTCTCAATATGAACCTTGGAGCGAATATTTAACAGGAAAGCAAGGCTTACCGCCAACTCCCTATTACGATCCTTTGGAATTCATGATAGCCGAAACGCATAAACGTGGTATGGAATTTCATGCTTGGGTTAACCCTTATAGAGCAGTATTCAATATCTTGAAATCTTCGGTTGCACCAACACATGTTACCAAACTTCATCCTGAGTGGTTTGTAGTATATGGAGATAAAAAATATTTCAATCCTGGGCTACCAGCTGTACGTGAACATACTGTTCGTGTAATTAAAGATATTGTAGCTCGATATGATGTAGATGCCATACATATGGACGACTATTTTTATCCTTATAGAATTGCTGGAAAAGAATTTCCTGATCAAAAAGCTTTTGAAACGTATGGAGGAAAATTGAATAAAGACGATTGGAGAAGAAGCAATTGCGATAGTATTATCGTTCAATTGTATAGAACTATCAGAGCAACCAATCCAAGGGTAAAATTTGGAATAAGCCCTTTTGGTGTATGGCGCAACAAATCGCAAGACCCAATGGGTAGCGATACCAAAGCAGGCCAAACCAATTACGACGATTTATATGCCGACATTTTATTGTGGTTAAACAATGGCTGGATTGACTATGTAACCCCTCAATTGTATTGGGAACGTGGTCATAAATTGGCTGATTACGATGTATTGCTTAAGTGGTGGAACCATAATGGATACGGTAAACATATTTATATTGGTCAAGGAATCTACAGAGCAGGAAGCAATGATGCCTGGAAAAATAAAAATGAATTGCCCGATCAAATTAATGAACTCAGAAAATACAAAACTACCCAAGGAAGTATTTATTTCAGCAGCAAAACATTTGAGAAAAATCCAAATGGTTGGAATGATAGCTTGAGAAACAATTATTACCATAATCCAGCATTGGTGCCTCCTATGCCTTGGATCAATAATGATGCCCCTGAACAACCTACCATTGTAAAAAAATCTTCGAATGAATTTCAGTTAAGCTATTCTGGAAATTTAAGCATTAGAGGGTTTGGTGTATTTCTTGTTCCCAACAACAAAGAAATAAAATTTATCAATGGCCAATTGGTGCAACTATTGGTTGCAGAAAAATCAGCTTTACTAAATTTAAGCAATCTGCCAGATGCAAATGGCATGAAAATTTGTATTGCAACTGTTGATATAAATAACAATGTGAGTGCGCTCAAGATTGTACAATAATAGTCAAGATGTATACAAGTATTGTATCATCATTCTTTTTTCTTGTGCATTGCTATTCTAAATAGCAATGCACAAGTTGTCAATACAGGAATCAATGATACGGCAGCAGGAAAAAGTATAGGAAAGTTTAAAGTGTCCTCTTATCTAGATACATATTGGGGAACTGATTTTCAAAATCAAGTTCATACCACTGTGCCATATACTGTTTCGATGAATACAATCAATCAACCAAAAATTAATTTGGCAATGATTGATGTACGTTATCAAGGAGAAAAATATAGGTTTAAAATTTTACCAGGAATTGGAACCTATATGAAAGCTAATTATAGCAATGAAAAGGGAATTGCCCAATATATTGTAGAAGCAAATGCAGGAGTGTTGCTATCTAAAAAAAAGAAGATTTGGCTTGATGCAGGTATACTAAGTTCTCCATATACCAATGAAAGTGCAATAAGTAAAGACCAGCTTTTATACACAAGATCCTTTGGACCAGAATATGCACCATACTATTTAACCGGATTTAAACTCAGTCTTCCGATTCATTCAACAATCAATCTCTATTTGTATTTGATAAATGGATGGCAAGAAATAAAAAGGCAGGGTAATAGTTTAGCCTTCGGCACACAAGTAGAATATCGTCCTAATGATAAAAACTTATTTAACTGGAATACCTATTTAGGAAACGAATCATCTCCACTTACACCCAATTATCGAACTCGTTTTTTTACCGATTTTTATTGGTTGTATAATCCAAATAAAAAGATGTCAATAGCTTTAAGTGCCTATTGGGGGAGTCAGCAAAGAATAAATGCTAGTGGAAAAATTAGTGCTGATAGTTGGGGGCAAATGAACCTGTCAATGTCTTATGTATTATACAAAAACTGGTCGGTATCTGCTAGGGTAGAGCGTTTTATAGACCCCACATTAGTGATGATTTCTCCAATAACCAATGCTAATGGATTTAGAACCAACAGCTTCAGTACTTGTTTGAATTGGGCCATTAATAAAAATATCTTATGGAGAACCGAATGTAGATTGTTTAATGGATCTAACGCTGTCTATTTGAATCAACAAAATCTTCCTTCCAATCAATTAACTTGGGGATTAACCAGTATTGTTGTTCAGTTTTAACCAAATACCACTTCATTTACTGCTCCTGGCCATTTTCCAAACTTATCATCTACCGCCTTATACCTAAAGTTGAAAATACCTTTCAATTGTGCTTTTACCATGATGGTATTGGCGATATCGCCTAGAATCCAAAGCGGTAGTTTGTAATGAACAATATCGGTCATTTCAACACCACCATCGATGGCTTTAAAATGATGTTGATGGTGCCACATGCTGTATGGACCATAGCGTTGCTCATCTACAAAATACTGTTGCTCAGCTACATGCGTAATCTCAGTCATCCAATACAAAGGAATGCCTAAGATGGGCTTAACCGTATATTCAATGATTTGACCTGCATACATCCGGTCGCCATGGTGTTTACTCAAAATAGTAAACCCTAAATTATCAGGGGTAATATCTTTTAGATTATCGGGTTTACTGAAGAAATCCCAAGCCTTCTCAAGGGTAATGGGTATTTTTTGAACTGTTTTTATACTATATACACTAGACATAATTGAAGGATTAACTAAATAACAGTTTTTAAGTAATAAGGTTCATGGTATCTTTATTGTATGGCAACAAAGCAAGAACAGCTGGTACATTTTCAAGGTATTTACCAGTCTCTGAATGAAGCACAAAAAAAAGCAGTAGATAGTTTAGAAGGACCAGTGATGGTAATTGCCGGACCTGGTACTGGGAAAACACAAATTTTAAGTGCAAGGATTGGCAAGATTTTATTAGATACTGATACAAGACCTGAGAACATTCTTTGTTTAACCTATACAGATGCTGGTGTTATGGCCATGCGCAAAAGATTGTTGGGTTTTATTGGGCCAGATGCCTACAAAGTAAATATTTATACTTTTCATGCATTCTGTAACGATATCATTCAAGATAATTTGTCTTTATTCGAAAAGACAGCTTTAGACCCTATTTCGGAATTAGAGAGTATTGAGCTTTTCAAAGAGTTAATTGATTCGTTCCCTAAAAATCATCCACTCAAAAGATACAGAGGAGATGTATATTTTGAAATCAATAATTTAAAGCAGCTTTTCAGTAACATGAAAAGAGAAGGATGGAATTCGGATCAAATTGTTAAAGCAATAGATGAATACATAACTGATTTGCCTAATAGAGAAGGCTATTCGTATCAAAAAGCATATAAGCAGTTTAAGAAAGGAGATTTAAAGCAAAACAAAATTGATGAAGAAATAGAGAAAATGGAGAAACTGCGAGCAGCAATTAATGAATTTGACCGTTTTCAAGCAATGATGAAAAATCGAAATCGCTATGATTTCGACGATATGATTAATTGGGTATTGTCTGCTTTCAAAGAAAATAAATTGCTGCTAGCTAGATACCAAGAACAATACCAATATATATTAGTAGATGAATACCAAGATACCAGTGGAACACAAAATAGTCTTGTAACATTACTTACTGGATTTTGGAATGAGCCCAATATTTTTGTTGTAGGAGATGATGATCAGAGTATCTATCGTTTTCAGGGTGCGAATATCGAAAACATGGAACAATTCGCCGGTAAATACGCATCATCTTTGCTTACTATAGTGCTAACCAATAATTACCGATCTACTCAACCCATTCTAGATGTATCCAAAACGTTGATTGATCGAAATGAGGAACGTTTGGTGAAAAAGATTGATGGGCTTTCTAAAAATTTACAAGCAGCTAATTTAAAAATCAATACAATTACTACTGCTCCATTGTTACGAGAATATGAAACCCAACATCAGGAAATGATTCATCTAACAATTGAAATTGAACAATTATTAGCAAAAGGAATTGAGCCTGGAAAAATAGCTGTTATTTATAAAGAGAACAAATACGGTGAAGAGCTAAGTCAATATTTTAAACAAAAAAATATTCCTGTATACAGCAAACGCAATTTGAATATTTTACAATTGCCGCTTGCCCAGAAAATGATTCTACTGTTAAAATATTTAGCAGCTGAACATGATATTCCTTATGGTGGAGACGAGATGTTGTTTGAGATCATGCATTTTGAATGGTTTGGAATTCCGGCTATTGAAATTGCCAAAATGAGTTCGGCAGTGGCCGATAAACGATTTGGAGACGATAAAATTTCATTGAGAAAATACGTTTACAACCATGCCAACCTACCACCCAAAGACTTATTTTTCGTTCCAATTAAAGGGATAAAAGAATTGAGTAACGCTTTGGAAGAATTGATTACAGATGTTTCTAACGAAACCCTTCAAACCTTATTTGAAAATGTTATTCAAAAAGCTGGTGTGTTAACCTACATCATGCAACACGAAGAAAAACATTGGCTACTTCAAATTTTAACTGGCTTTTTTAATTTTATCAAAGAAGAAACAAGAAGAAAACCTTTATTGAGTTTGCAAGAGCTGGTTACTGTAATAGAACTAATGGCAAAAGAATCCATTAGTTTACCATTGATTCAGGTAAGTGGTAACGACAAGGGAGTAAATTTATTAACCGCCCATGGATCTAAAGGTTTGGAATTTGAATATGTTTTTATAGTAGGCGCCAACGCTGCATTTTGGGAAAAGAAAAGAAAACCAGGTGGTGGGTATTCAATGCCTGATACATTGTTTAGTTCTCAACCAACCATTTCTGAGCAGGAAGAATTAAGGAGATTGTTTTACGTTGCTATAACAAGGGCGGAAAAACAATTGGCCATTTCTTATAGCAATTTTAAAAATGATGGAAAGCCATTAGAGCCCTCCTTATTTATTGCTGAAATTCAAGAACAACAGAATTTAGCAATAGAAAGCATAAAAATTCCAATTGAAACAATTAGTCATTTCAGTGCTTTGGCTTTTGAAAAAACACTGCAGCCAGAGATCAAAAAAGTAGAGGCCGATTTTATCACCCGACTGCTCGAAAAATTTGTAATGAATGTAACTGCATTGAATAATTATTTAAAATGTCCTTTGCAGTTCTATTTTAATAATCTGGTTAGAGTACCCTCTGGAAAATCCGAATCTACTGAATTTGGTTCTGCTGTTCACTTTGCACTGCAAAAATTATTTCAACTGATGCAGGAAAAAGAACAATTCCCGGAATTGAAGCAATTCATTGGTGACTTTGAATGGTATATGCGTAGGCATAGAGAAAATTTTACGAAAGAGCAATTTGCCAGAAGAATGGAGTACGGGCAAGAAGTACTTAAAAATTATTACAATGCCTATTTAAATGAGTGGAATAAAATAGTAGTAATTGAAAGAACCATTAAAAATGTAGTGGTGAATGGAGTTCCACTAAAAGGAAAATTGGATAAAATTGAATTCAATGGTAAAGCGGTAAATGTGGTGGATTATAAAACTGGGGATATTGAAAAAGCCAAAGAAAAACTATTGCCCCCCAATGAAAAATATCCAAATGGTGGCGATTATTGGCGTCAAGCAGTTTTTTATAAAATTCTAGTTGACAATTATGATCAAAAGTCTTGGCAAGTAGTAAGTTCGGAATTTGATTTTATTGAACCCAACAAGAAAAAAGAATACCAAAAAATCAAATTGGTAATTACACCAGAAGATATTGCAACTGTTACGCATCAAATTGAAGAAGTATGGCAAAAAATTCAATCCAGAGAATTTTATACGGGTTGCGGAAAACCAGATTGTCATTGGTGTAATTTTGTAAAAACCAATCAATTGGCTATTGCATTACATGAATTGGATGAGGATGGAGAAAATGTTGAAATGAATTAATTGAAAGAATTATGTTTGCATTATCTATGATTCAATGGCGATTTCAATTAATCAAGTTGTTTGTTTTTGCATTATGCTATGGGATATGCATTAATATGAGTTCCTGTGCCAATATCATTCCACCAGGTGGGGGTCCGAGAGATAGTTTGCCTCCAAAACTAATAACCGCTTTACCCAAAGATTCTGCAGTTAATGTAAATCCCAAATTGATAACACTCAATTTTAATGAGTACTTAACCCTTCAGAATGTAAATGAAAACCTAATTGTATCGCCTACTATAAAGAATAATCCATTGGTAGATAGTAAATTAAGAACTATTACCATTAAAATAAAAGATACACTCGACCCCAATACTACTTATTCGCTTCATTTTGGTGAATCCATAAAAGATGTAAATGAGGGAAATATTTTAAGAAATTTTAAGTATGTTTTTTCAACTGGAAAAACGATTGACGACTTTAGCTACAAAGGTCGCGTTTACTTAGCTGAAAAAGGTAAAGTAGATACCACACTGCTTGTTATTTTACACAATAACTTGAATGATTCTGCCATTGTAAAAGAAAGGCCTAGGTATTATACAAGAATCAATGGCAAGGGTGAATTTAGTTTTACCAATTTATCAGCTGGTATCTTCAGGGTATATGTTTTGCCCAATGACTATTCCAAAAAATACGATGATAGCACTAAACTATTCGCCTTTAGATCTGATGACTTAGTTATCAGTAACAATACTCCATATGACACTTTATATGCTTATGAGGCATTTAAAACAGTTGAAAAAATCACCAAGCCAACTGAAACAGCTGGTAAAAATTCGAAGGAAGACAAACGATTAAAATATGCTGCAGATTTTGAAGGCGGACAACAAGATTTATTAAGTAATTTAAATTTGAATTTTAACAAAAAGCTTCAATCAGTTGATAGCAGTAAAATAGCTTTCTGTGACAGTAATTACAAAGCTTTAAAAGGTTATCGAATTGAACTAGATACCAGCAAAACTAAACTAAGCTTTATTTACCCATGGAAAGAATTGAGTTCCTTTAGAATTGTTATTCAAAAAGATGCCATAGCTGATACAAGTGGAATTACATTGCCAAAAACAGATACCATTCGATTTATTACCAAGAAAGAAGCAGATTATGGTAGTATCAAATTAAGGTTTACCAATTTAAATCTATCTAAGCACCCCGTTTTACAAGTAGTAGAATCGGATAATATTGTAGAATCAATTCCGCTTACTTCCTATGAATTGATTAGAAAATTATACAAGCCTGGCAATTATGATTTAAGGATTTTATACGATACCAATCAAAATGGCATTTGGGATCCAGGATCTTTTGGAAAAATAAAAAAGCAACCAGAAATTGTTAAGCTTATTTCAAAAGTATTTTCGGTAAGGAGTAATTGGGATAATGAAGTAACGATTGGACTCTAACCTTAGTAACCTAATATTTATAAAATCCTTCCCCTGTTTTCTTACCCAAGAGGCCTTTCTCTACCTTTTCTTTTTGTAATGTAGATGGCGTTAATCGTTCTGGTTTACCCAATGCTTCCCAAACAATATTACTTACACTGTAATTGATATCCATACCAATTAAATCCATCAATTTAAATGGGCCCATTTTAAAACCTGTTGCTTCCATTATGGCATCTACAGATTCTATATCGGTTAATCCTTCATTCACCATTTCCATTGCTTCTAAGTAATAATGACGAGCTACCCTATTCACAATAAAACCAGGAGCATCTTTACAAAGCACTGGCACTTTCCCCATGGTTTTAGTTAATTCAATCACCCTGTCTATTGCTGTTGATGAACTTTGCTGACCTGCTATCACTTCAACCAATTTCATGATTGGTGCAGGATTAAAAAAGTGCATTCCTACCAACATAGACGGGTTACTCAACCCAACAGCAATATCATTTACACTAATAGATGAAGTATTTGTTGCAAAAATGGTGGTTGAATCATTGAATGCGGCAATCTTATTGAACAACTCAATCTTGGCTTCTTTTTTTTCAATAATTGCTTCGATAATTATATCTGCTTTGCAATCTGCTATATCAGTAGAGAAATGAATTAGTCCTAAAATATGGTTTTGTTCAGACTCAGGTATTTTACCCTTTTCTACCAATCGATTTATTTGCGCATGAATCTGAGCTTTACTTTTTGCTAAAGCAGTTTCGCTTAAATCGAACTGAATGGTTTTTATACCTGCCTGAATGGCTACTTGAGCAATACCGCTACCCATGGTACCGGCTCCACATACAACGATAGATTGAATTGATTTCATAATGATTAAAAGGCAAGATACTTACATCTTATCCACTCGAGCTAATTTTAGGCCTGTCAACAAGAAAATGGTGCTAATTTTATTATATGGCAAAAATAATACAACAATTGGATCTTTTTGGGATGCCTATGGAAAACCCATCTCCATCAAAAAAAACCAAACAGCCAGTAAAAAGTACAAATACTGCTTCTAAAGAAATACCTAGGCAAGATGCAGCGCCGGCTCAAATATCCTCAGTTGAGCCAATCGTTTATTCAAATGAACAAATAGTAGTAAAAGTAAAATCAGTTTCTCCTGCTAAAGAAACGATAAAATCTGAAACCAAGAGAGGAAGAAAATCATTTAAGGAAATCAATGCAACCATAGATCTTATTGAAATACCAGATGAAGCAACACTTCAACAAAAATTATATTATTCGATTAGCGAAGTAGCTGCATGGTTTAAAGTAAACACTTCTTTGCTTAGGTATTGGGAAAACGAATTTGATATTTTACAACCCCGCAAAACAAGAAAAGGCGATCGACTATTCAGGGTTGAGGATATTAAAAATCTAGAATTAATTTATTTTCTATTGCGACAACGCAAGTTTTCCATTGAAGGGGCAAAAAGTTATTTAAAAAACAACAAAGGTAAAATTGACACAGAAACTCAATTGGTTAAAGCATTAACCGATTTCAAGGGATTTTTATTAGAATTAAAGTCTTCCCTAAGTTCTAAAAATTAAATTGCAATGCAATCGAAGATTCTCAGGAAAAATCATCAGTAATGGCCTTTCATTATTGGTACTTAATTAATTGCAAATCTGAACCGTCAAAGGTTGCATAAGTAAAATTGCTGATCCAATCGCCTAAATTGATATACCTGGTTTTTTCAGATAAATTAAAATCAATGGGTAGATGTCTATGTCCAAAAACAAAATAATCAAAATATTCTTTTTGCAATATTTCTTTTGAATAAACAATCAACCATTCGTTTTCTGCTCCCAAAAAATGTTCATCGCCAGAACCTGTTTTTTCGCGACTTTTTCTGCTGAAATAATTAGCCAAGCCAATTCCCAAGTCTGGGTGCAGCCATCCGAATAGCCATTTGCAAATAGGGTTTCTGAAAACTTTTTTGATCAATTTATATCCATAATCTCCCGGACCTAAGCCATCTCCATGGCCAATATAAAATCGTTTATCATTCCAAGTAAATATTTTTGGCTCATGGTAAACTGTGATATTTAATTCATTTTCAAAATACCCACTCATCCACATATCGTGGTTGCCAATAAAAAAATGAATGGGAATTCCTGCATCTGTTATAGATGCAAGTTTGCCTAATAATCGCACATATCCTTTTGGAATTACATGTTTGTATTCGTACCAGAAATCAAACATATCTCCTACAATAAAAATAGCAGCGGCTGAATCTTTTATTTCATCAAGAAATTGAATGATTTTTTGCTCTCTTAATATACTTGCAGCGGTATTAGGTGCACCTAAATGAAAATCAGAGAGAAAATATATTTTTTTTTCTGGGCTAATGAGCATGCTTGATTATTTCTTTTTTTGCAAATAGTCTAACATATCTCCACTTTCAATTAATTGACCTCTGGAAATAGTTCTATTGTACCAATAAACCCAAGCTTCACAAGATTTACTATTGTGGTAAACAGTAGTAATTGCTCTTTTATACAATGGGGGCATATTGGCATCATCTTCATCTTGTTGAACTCCTTCATAATCATCTAACTGAGCCAATGCCCATGAAAGTTGGGAAGGTTCTTTAATATGGTACAACTCTCCTTTGATGTACAAGTCCTCATCTGTAGGAACTCCTACAATCAAGGTTTCTTTATCATACAATTTTCCTTTTACTGTAGCTTCTTGTTCAAATATAAAATAATTACTGATGTAGGCGTAAGCAGGATGTTGAAATCCGCTTCTGAGAGAACTATAAACAAATAGATATTGAATCGCCTGTTCCATACATTGAATTTATCATTCATCTATGAGAAAACAAAATACTTCTTTAGGTCCATGAACTCCAACTACCAATGTTTTTTCAATATCAGCCGTTCTGCTTGGCCCTGAAGCCAAACTGACCATGCTCGGAAATGCAGTATTGTATTTATCCCTTAACTGCATCAATGAGTCGTCTATATCATACACCAACTGTTTAGTGCTTGCTATACAAATATGTACAGGGGCATATACACTAACCGTTCTTCCACTTTGCTGTGCACTGCTTAATAAAATACTGCCCGTTCTTGCTACCAAAAACTCGCAACCAGTTATAGCTACATCGCAATGAGATAAATCGTTGAAATATGTGATGGGTAAATGGTGTTTAGAAAAATTCGCTTTGATCTCTTCTTCTCTACAATAAATATTTTCCCAACCCCTGGATTCAAATAATATGCTAAGCTGTGCAACCAATTCCGCTTGATCTGCACAATACGAAAACCTTCCTTGTAGCCCGGAAAAATTAGCTGCAAATGCTATTTCCAACTCTTGTTTAGAAGGTTGAAAAACATTGTTATTAGTGGCTTGATTATCAAAAAAGGGAACAGGCACTTTATGAACAAGTGCCTGTTTTATTTTTTTTAAAATATTTGATTTAGCTGCTGACATTATTAATTTAAAGGTGTTTCGTCATTGGTGATATTTCCTTCTTCTGAAATTTCGGTTTTTGGCGCAACATGTATTTCCGCACCAGGAACTACAATAGATTCGGGTTCTATCTCTAACAATTTTTTCTCTTCAAAAGGACGCTTACCAATTAATAATTCAACATCAGATTTATGCAACACTTCTTTGTCTAATAACTCTTTTGCCAATACTTCTACTTCATGTTTTTTAGCGGTTAATAAATCCAGTGTGATTTGATATGCATTGTCTATAATACCTCTTACTTCTTCATCGATAATCTTTCCGGTTTCTTCCGAGAAAGGTTTAGTAAATGTATTCTCCTGAGTAGGATCATAAAAACTTACATTCCCTACTTTTTTATTCATGCCATAGGCGGTAACCATACTGTATGCAATACGCGTGATTTGCTGTAAATCATTGGCAGCGCCAGTGGAGATTTTACCGAAGAAAATTTCCTCTGCTGCTCTACCACCCAATGTCATACAAATTTGATCCATTAATTGATCCGTATTGTATAAATATTGTTCGGTAGGTGTGTATTGCGCGTAACCCAATGCAGCTGTACCTCTTGGTACAATGGTTACTTTTAATAACGGATATGCATGTTCTAAAAACCATCCACAAACTGCATGCCCGGCTTCGTGATACGCAATGATTGCTTTTTCGTGTGGAGCGATGATTTTGTTTTTCTTTTCCAATCCACCAATCACACGATCAATAGCGTCCTGGAAATCACTCATATCAACTGCTTCTTTTCCTTTACGTGCAGCAATCAATGCAGCTTCGTTACAAACATTGGCAATATCAGCACCTGCAAAACCAGGTGTTTGTTCAGCCAATTTATGTAGATCCAAAGTTTCAGAAACTTTAATAGGTTGTAAGTGTACTTTTAAAATAGCTTCTCTCCCTTTTACATCAGGTTTATCAATAGATATCTGACGATCAAATCTTCCTGGTCTCAACAATGCAGTATCCAACACATCCGGACGATTGGTTGCAGCTAATATAATAATACCTGTATCTCCTCCAAATCCATCCATCTCTACCAATAACTGGTTCAATGTGTTTTCTCTTTCATCATTACTCATGATGGCATTTCTTCCCCTGGCTCTTCCTATTGCATCAATCTCATCAATGAAAATAATACAAGGCGCTTTTTCACGGGCTTGCTTAAATAAATCCCTCACCCTACTTGCTCCAACACCAACAAACATTTCAACAAAATCACTTCCACTCAAACTAAAGAAAGGTACTTGTGCTTCACCGGCCATTGCTTTTGCCAATAAAGTTTTACCAGTTCCCGGAGGGCCTACCAATAATGCCCCTTTCGGAATTTTACCACCAAGTGATGTATACTTTTTAGGGTTCTTAAGGAAGTCAACAATTTCCATTACTTCCACTTTGGCTTCATCTAAACCAGCAACATCAGAGAAAGTGATATTTACTTTAGCACCTTTATCAAATAAAGTAGCTTTCGATTTTCCAATATTGAAAATACCGCCTGGGCCACCACCGCCTCCTGGGCCGCCGCCACCCATTTTACGCATTAATAAAACCCATGCTCCAACAATAAATAATAGAGATAGTACTGTATTGAATATTGGTCCAAACCATTCAGGATCTGAAATAGGATTTTCTGGAACCCTAGCAATGGTTGGGTTTGCAGTATAAATATCTTTTAGCTCTTCTTTAAAACTTTTGATATCGGTTACTTCAAACTCAAACAAAGGAACTCCATTTACTTTGGACTTTTCTTTGCTTAGGTCTTTTTTGAATTTTTTAACATAGAAATCTTTGGATAAGCTGGCTGTTTTGATATAAACTCGAATGCGTTCTTTGTTTTTAACAATGTCCATTCGTTCTACATCTCCTTGCACCAACATATTATCAAAGAATTCTCTTTCACTGGTTTTAGTAAGATCAGGCGAGAAACGCATAAACTGTGCTGATAATAATATTACAGCAATAATTGCGTAAATCCAGTATATATTAAATTTGGGGCCTTTTTTAGGGCTATCTCCTTTTTCTGGTATCATCTTATTCGGTTGCGGTTTTTTCATTGGTATTGCTTAATGCTACTTAGTATAATACATTTAGTAGATGAATTGTTTAGAACTGATTATACATCGTGCAGTTGTTGAGGAGCATCACTCCACATTTCTTCTAATTGATAAAATTTTCTCGATTCTGGGTGCATTACATGAACTACAACATTCACATAGTCTATCAACACCCACTGTGCAAGGGTTTTCCCTTCGTGTTTATAGGGCATTTCACCACATAGCTTTTTAACTTGATCTTCTACATAATCACTAATGGCTTTCACCTGTGTAGTGCTTGACGCTTCACATACAATAAAAAAATCTGCGGCGGCTTCGGGTATCTTCCTTAGATCGAGGCTGATTATTTTTTCACCTTTTTTGTCTAGTATTGCCTGAACAATAGTCTTAACAATTTTAGAGTTACGCGTTAACCTTGTTATTGCGCTTTTTTCGCGGGTTTTTAGAACAGAAAGTGGTTCCAATAATGTTGAGTATTTTAGTTAATAAATAAAGCCTTTTTAACTTTGCCAAAAATAGTAATTCTTTGCCACGATTAGCTGTTAAAAGTATCATCGGTAACTCCTTTACAGAATTATCCTCTGTAAGCAGTACCAACATTTATGCCATGGACAAGGCACAAGCTAATTTGGCTGCTCATGGGGCTGCATTTTTTGCCTGGGAACAAACAGCAGGAAAAGGACAAATGGGCAAAACATGGTTGGCTAAAAAGAACCAAAACTGCTTACTCTCTGTTGTTTTAGACCCTTCTTTCCTTTCCATCAACCAACAATTTGCATTAAGTGTGGCGGTTGCGCTGGCTGGATATGATTGTTTATCTGCATATATTCCCGAAGATTTAAGTATTAAATGGCCCAATGATTTATATTTTCGTGACAGAAAGGCAGCAGGAATATTGATTGAAAACAGCTTACAAGGTAATAAATGGATTTGGGCAATAGCCGGTATAGGCATCAATGTTAATCAAACTGAATTTCCTGATCTAGCACAAAAAGCGGTATCGCTCAAACAAATCTCTGGGATTGATTACGATCCGCTATTAATAGCCAAAGCATTTTGTGGTTTTTTGGAAACTCGTTTCAATCAACTTAAAAACCAGGGTTTTGATGATTTATTAGCCTTGTTCAATGAGCGGCTTTATAAAAAAGGACAAACGGTGAAATTGAGAAAAAACAATATAGTGGGCAACTACCTAATTAAATCGGTTAACGAATTAGGAGAATTGGTAGTTGAAGCGGGAATTGAAAATCATTTTGCGCATGGTTCTATAGAATGGATTGGGTAAGCAACTTAGATGGTTATACTTTCGCAGAAATAAACAATGATGTCTGAAATCAAACTCACTCAATTTTCGCATGGTGCCGGTTGTGGTTGTAAAATTGCTCCAGCTGTTTTAGAAACCATACTTGCTTCTTCGAGTGTGCAACCCAATTATCCCAATTTATTAGTGGGCAATAGCAGTAAAGACGATGCAGCAGTGTATGATTTGGGTAATGGAAGCGCATTAATTAGTACCACCGATTTTTTTGTGCCGATTGTAGATGATCCTTATCAATTTGGAAGAATTGCTGCAGCCAATGCTATTAGCGATGTATATGCGATGGGCGGAAAACCCATTATGGCATTGGCTATTCTGGGATGGCCTGTTGAAAAACTAGCAGCAGAAATTGCCAAAGAAGTAATTGAAGGAGGAAGGTCGATGTGCTTAGAAGCAGGTATTCCTTTGGCAGGTGGGCACAGTGTAGATACTACAGAACCTATTTTTGGATTATCGGTAAATGGATTGGTAGACATTAATCATCTTAAACAAAATAATACTGCACAAAAAAATGATTTGCTTTTTTTAACCAAGCCATTGGGTGTGGGTATTTTATCTACTGCGCAAAAAAGAAGCTTATTAAGCGAAACTGATTTGTCCATTTTAATTCAACAATTGAATCAACTCAATAAAGTAGGCGAAGCTTTAGGAAAAATAAAAGGCGTGCATGCAATGACCGATGTAACTGGTTTTGGGCTGATTGGTCATTTGATGGAAATGGCCGAGGGCAGTGGGTTAGGAGCCAGCATTAACTATAGTAAAATTCAGATCATTGATGCAGCGAAGGAATATTTGAAACAAAGAATTGTGCCTGATGCCACTTATAGAAATTGGAATGCTTATAGCAGTCAAGTGGGTTTTGAAAAAGGAGTTGATGTAATGCAAGCATTTTCTGTTTTGCCTGATCCACAAACCAATGGAGGAATTTTAATTGCAGTAGATCCTTCTGCTGCAAATGAAGTTCAGCAAGTATTTGCTGATTTCGGATTGGCTCATTTTTCAGAACCAATTGGTATACTTACTCAAGCAACAGAAAAAAGAATCACCGTTACTCTATAAAAGAAGAAGTTCTACTATTTGCTTATGAGTAAGTGAAAGCGACTAGAAAATCATATTGCCCTTGTTCTTAATTTGCTCATTGGTTAGTTCTGTAATCATTTGAACACCATTTAAATTGCGAATGGTTTGTTTGATCCAATTGCATTTTTCATCATCTACATAATCGTATTTCATCAACCACAAAAAATCCATGTGTTTGAATTCGGGCAATAAATATTCTCCGTCAAATTGATTTTGATAGAGATAATGAATAAGCGGCGAATGGTTTTCGGCAAACTGATAAATAGAAAAATAATAGTTTCTTTCTTTTTTTCTAAGATGAATTTCAATATCTGGATTTAGCCTGAAATCGTAGCCCAGCATATTGTTGAGCTGCATGCAGAACTGGTAATTTTTTACCGTAGCAGTAATACCCAACAAGCGGGTATCTTCAAAAAAGTCATCATTGATTTCATCAACATCCAAGCGCAGTTTCATAAATCCAATTTAAAACTCCAACTCAATTTTTTTCTCTTCGGTTCCTCTTTTGATAATTAATACCGTTTTATCGCCTTTTTTAAATTTCGATAAAGACTGCATATAACTATTTACATCTACAAATTTGTACTCTCCCAATTGCAACAAAATATCTCCCGCTTGCAAACCTTTTTTCTCAGCCAATTTACCAGGGCTAACACCATCAATACGCATACCAGTTCCCGAGTAACCGTAATCAGGTATAACGCCTAAACTAACTGTAAAACGGGTACTCCTACCCATTTGTTGTTCGGCAGTTTTTGTAAATGCAATTTTACCTTTATCGTTGGTCTTTTCAATAATTGCATACACCATTTTGATAATGTCTTTTTCGCTGTCATATTGAATCTTATCCCAATCATCTGTTGCTTTGTGATAATCAGTATGACTTCCGGTAAATAAAAACAATACTGGAATATCTTTTCTGTAAAAACTGGCATGATCGCTGGGGCCACTACCTGCACTGTCTATCTTATATGCTAAGCCGCCAGCAACAGAAGGTATTATAGTTCCCCAAACAGGCGAAGTACCATAACCACCAATGGTTAATTTTCGAGCAGTATCGTATCTTCCTACCATATCCATATTGATCATGTAATTGGGCGTGATGGTAGTTGTTGGATTGTCCAACCAATATTTACTACCAAATAATCCCAATTCTTCTCCAGAAAAATGAATAATCAAGTAATTATTGGCCGAAGGCGATTTTTTCTGCAATAAACGAGTTAACTCCATCAAAGCAGCTGTTCCGCTTGCATTATCGTCGGCACCATTGTGAACATTATGACCAGTATCCAATGCATTTTTATCTTCGCCATAACCCAAATGATCATAATGGGCTCCTAGAATTACCGTATTGGCTGCATTATTATCAATGTACCCTACAATGTTTCTGGCTTTGCGTATTTGCTCGCTGATAGAAATAGTTAATTCGGTAGCATAAGAAGCTGTTGCATCGTTCAGGTGTTTTTTTACTCCTTGCTTGGTTAAATAAACAACTGGTATTGCCAGTGGAGCAGTTTTATCGTTCTTGTTAAATTGAATATTATCTACTGTTGTAGCGCTATTGTATAAAAACAAAGTTGTTGCTTTTTTAGAAGCAGCTCCGATCGCTTCTTTTTTGATGGCTTCCTCTATATCAAAATGAGGATTGGATTTATTTTCTTCTAACCACTCTGCTACATCTTTAAACCAAGGTTGATTGGCTTCACTCAAAGCCATTGCTGGATTTCCTTTCACCGATTTTAATGCACTAAATGCCAAGGGGAAATAATCATCTTGCAATTGCAATTTTTTTCCATCAATAGTTAATTGAGTACTCGGATTGATTTGCTTTCCTTCATTGATTTCAAATTCTTGCACAAAACCATTGGATCCTTTTGGTTGAAGCCCTATTTGTTTGTATTGATCAACAATGTATTCCATTGCCATTAACTCTCCCTTAGATCCTGTTCTTCTGCCTTCTAACTTGTCATCAGCCAAATACTGAACATGCTTTTTGAGATTGCTCACAATAAGTGTATTTTCTTTTTCTGCTTCTAGTCTCAGTTTTCGTTTGGATTGAGCCGTCAATAAAAAGGGTAAAACAAGCAAAATGGCCAACCATTTTTTCATAAAATTGATTTATGCTGCAAATGTAAGCCGATGAAATGAAATTCTGTTCCCGATATCGTAACCAACTGCCATTGTATGCAGTTAGTTTTGCAGCCTTGTCTAAACAGCAATACCATATAGCATTAGTAGGAAACCCCAATAGCGGAAAAAGTTCGTTGTTCAATGCACTTACTGGGCTCAATCAAAAAGTAGGTAATTTTCCGGGAGTTACGGTTGATAAAAAAACAGGTATCTATTCTATTATTAATGAAAAAGATACTGAGCTAATAGATTTACCGGGTACCTACAGTTTATACCCACGCCGATCAGATGAATGGGTGGCTTATAAAGTATTGATGGGTGCCGATACTGATGTAAAAGCCGATATGGTTATTTTGGTAGCGGATGCCAGTAATTTAAAACGGAATTTGCTTTTTTGTAGTCAAATTGTTGATTTAAAAATACCAGTGGTCATGGCATTAACCATGAATGATTTGGCTGCCAAAAAAGATATTAAAATAGATATTGCCAAACTCGAAAAAGAGTTAGGCATTCCTGTGGTAGCAGTTAATCCAAGAAAAAACAAGGGATTGGGTGATTTAAAAAAAGCCATCGCAAAACAAATTCTATCAAGTACTTCGGATTTCAATGCCGCTTCTTTAAAACCTGATTTTATAGAAATAGAAAAACTGGCTCCTGCCGCTATAGCTGAAATGCAATCTTCCTTTCCTGCATTGAGTAAATATGCAGCCATTCATCATTTAATCAATTATGATGAATTGCAGTCTGCTTCAGAACATGCAAGAATTGAAAGCATGGTAACCAAGCATCAATTCAATCCTACCAAAACGCAGGCAGAAGAAATTATGCAACGCTATACGCATATACGCCAGCTTATGAAGCAATGCGTAATTGAGCCAGGGCCATTGGACAAAAAAATGTACAGCGATAAAATTGATCAGGTATTATTGCATCGTACATGGGGCTATGTTATTTTATTGGCAGTATTGTTTTTATTGTTTCAAAGTGTATTTGCACTGGCTACTTATCCAATGGATCTTATTGAATCGGGCTTTGCTCGAGTAAGCAGTTGGCTAACCATTCAATTACCCGATGCCTGGTGGAGCAATTTAATGATCAATGGATTCGTAGCTGGCCTCAGCGGTATTTTAGTATTTGTACCGCAGATCATGATTTTATTTGGTTTGATCACCATGCTCGAAGACAGTGGCTATATGGCACGCATTGGTTTTTTAAGTGATCGACTGATGCGTAAAGTGGGCTTGAACGGAAAGAGTGTAATGCCCATGATCAGCAGTTTTGCCTGTGCAGTGCCTGCCATCATGAGTGCTAGAAATATTGAAAATAAAAAGGAAAGGCTACTCACTATTTTGGTAACGCCGCTCATGAGTTGTAGTGCGAGGCTACCGGTGTACACTATTTTAATTGCCTTGGTAATTGATGATCGTTATTATTTTGGCTTTATCAGTTTGCAAGGTTTAGTAATGATGGCTTTGTATTTTCTCGGAACATTCATGGCGCTTTTTGTTAGCTATATATTGAAGTGGTTTATCAATATCAAAGAGAAAAGTTTTTTCATTTTAGAACTACCACTTTACCGATCTCCCCGATGGAAAAATGTAGGCATTACAATGGTGGAGAAAGCGCGCATATTTGTTTCTGATGCAGGAAAGGTAATTATGATTATCAGTTTACTCTTGTGGTTCTTAAGTTCATTCGGACCCGGCAAAGCAATTGATCAAGTAGAAAATAAATATGCTACAATGATTCAGGCTGCTCCAGCATCGAAAGATTCATTGAAGCGTGTTGCTTCAGCAGAAAAATTACAACATTCTTATGCCGGTATTTTGGGCAAAGCCATTGAACCAGCTATTGCACCTTTAGGATACGATTGGAAAATTGGCATTGCACTCATTACTTCATTTGCTGCCAGAGAAGTATTTGTAGGAACCATGGCTACACTCTACAGTGTTGAAGCAGATGACGACCAATCGCTTCGCGCTAAATTACAAGCTGCTACCCACGAAGATGGACGAAAAGTTTATACCCTTCCAGCCGCATTGTCTTTAATGGTATTTTATGTTTTGGCCATGCAATGCATGAGTACACTCGCAATAGTAAAACGCGAAACCAAAACCTGGAAATGGCCTGCCTTTCAATTCGCCTACATGACGGTACTTGCTTATGGAATGAGCTGGTTGGTGTATGTGTTATTTAGTTAAAATACTCCCACAATAATTTACTCAATTGATTGGTAAGCACCCAAGCTTCATTGGAATTTTCCCAAGATTTATCTTGATTGTTCTTGGTACAAATGCAAAAAATATAACGTGCATCATCTGCATTTACATAAAGCACTTCACTTCGGCTTGCATTCACTGCGCCGTTTTTACTGGCAACAAAAACACCAGCAGGTATTTGAGACAATGCTTGTTCGTCCCAATAATTTCTGCCCAAGAGTCGCAACATTTTTTCGCTGGCAGTATCATTCAATAATCTTTTAGTGGCGATCAATTCCATCAATTGCGCCATTTCTCTTGGGCTTGTTTGCCCCCATCCATATTGGGTTCTGTTGTTTTCTCTTCCTGGTGTTCTGCTATTTACCCTTGTAACAGATAACCCATTGGCTTCCATTAATTCATTGATTCTTGTTCCTGTTCCGGCCAATTGTTGCAACCATAAACTGGCGGTATTATCGCTGGTAGTGAGCATGAGCATGATCACCTTGCTCAATTCTATTTTTGCACTGTCTTTTAAATTACCAACCACATCTCCATCATCATAAAATAAATTCTTGGTATAAGTAAGTGTTTGATGATAATTCAATTCATGTTTATCCATCTTGTCCATGACACCAACTAGTATGGGAACTTTTACCATACTTGCAGTTGGAAACACCGTATCTGCATTAATGGCTACAACTCGATTGCGCTCGAGGTCATGCACATAAATCCCCACATCACCTTTGAACCCTTGAATTAATTCGGTTATTTTTTCAGTTAGCTTCTTATCGGTTTTTTGAGCCAGGCAAGAGAAGCTCCAGCAGATGGCAACAATAAAAAAGAGGAATCTTTTCATAATAGAAATTGATTCCTCAAGATAAATATATTTTCAATCGACTAATCAATAACATGCACAATCACCAATATGCATTTGACTTCTTGGATTTGCCATGCAATTTAGATAGTAGCCCAGGCAGCTAAAATTTCTTCTGTATGGTTCTTGGTATCTGGTTTGTCGATGATTTTGCGAATAATCCCCGCTTCGTCTATTAAAAAAGTAGTACGGGTAGTGCCCATATAGGTTCTTCCCATAAATTTTTTCTCACCCCATAAATTGTATTTGTCTACAATTTTTTTGTCTTCATCAGAAATTAAAGGGAAAGGTAATTCATATTTTTCTTCGAACTTTTTGTGGCTTTTTACACTGTCTACACTCACACCCAATACTTGGAATCCTTTTTTAATCAAGGCACTGTGATTGTCTTTGAGGTTACAAGCTTGTGCGGTACATCCCGGCGTATCGTCTTTTGGGTAAAAATACAATATCACTTTCTTTCCCTTGTAATCTGCCAAAGAAATGGCTTTGCCATTCTGGTCTAACGCTTTTATTGCCGGTGCTTTACTGCCTTCTTTTAGTACTGCCATATTGTTTTATTTGTTTTTAAGGGAAGGTTTGGCCTTCCCGCCTTACATTTGTGCAATTTATTCAAATATCATGCCTAAAGATCAATCTATTCAATCTGTTCTCATCATCGGTTCTGGACCAATTATCATTGGGCAAGCCTGTGAATTCGACTATTCTGGCTCTCAAGCCGCTAGAAGTATTCGTGAAGAGGGGATAAAAGTAATACTTATCAACAGTAATCCCGCCACAATTATGACGGATCCGATGATGGCAGACAAAGTTTATCTACTGCCATTAACTGCAGAAAGTATCGAACAGATACTTATGGAGAACCAAATTGATGCCGTTTTACCTACCATGGGAGGCCAAACAGCACTCAATTTATGTAAGGAAGTAGATGAATTGGGCATTTGGGAAAAATACAATTGCAGATTGATTGGAGTGGATGTTGCCGCTATAGATACTGCTGAAGACAGGGAGAAATTTCGACAATTGATGGTAAAAATTGGCATGCCAACTGCGCCTAGCCATGTTGCCAATAGCTTTTTAGAAGGAAAGGAATTTGCTCAACAGATTGGCTTTCCGTTGGTAATTAGACCTTCATTTACTTTAGGAGGAACTGGTGGTGGATTTGTACATTCTAAAGATGATTTAGATGCAGCATTAGACCGAGGATTGAAAGCATCTCCTATTCATGAGGTATTAGTAGAAAAAGCAGTGTTGGGATGGAAAGAATATGAATTGGAATTACTAAGAGATTGTAATGACAATGTGGTGATTATTTGTACGGTGGAGAACCTCGATCCGATGGGGGTGCATACAGGTGATTCAATTACTGTAGCACCGGCTATGACCTTGAGTGACACTGCATTTCAGGAGATGCGCAACAAAGCCATTTTGATGATGCGCTCACTCGGAAATTTCACTGGTGGCTGTAATGTGCAGTTTGCCTTGAATCCAGAAACCGAAGAACTCATTGCAGTAGAAATTAATCCAAGGGTGAGCAGGTCTTCTGCATTGGCTTCTAAAGCAACAGGATACCCGATTGCAAAAATTGCTGCTAAATTGGCCATAGGATACAGTTTGGATGAATTGAAAAATCAAATCACCAAAACCACATCGGCTTATTTTGAACCAGCATTGGATTATGTTATTGTAAAAGTACCGCGTTGGAATTTCGATAAATTCAAAGGAGCCAATGATACATTGGGCCTTCAAATGAAAAGTGTTGGTGAAGTAATGGCCATTGGAAGAAGTTTTCCGGAAGCCTTACAAAAAGCCTGTCAGAGCTTAGAGAATGAAGCTGTAGGCTTGGGTTATTATGGTAAAAGTTTAATGAAAAGCGATGAATTGGTAGAGTACATTAAAACACCAAAATGGGATCGCATTTTTAGAATCAAAGATGCGCTGATGCAGGGCTCCACCGTTAAGTCTATTGCTCAAGCCACAGGTATTGATCGCTGGTTTTTATACCAAATTCAAAATATTTGTACACTAGAAAAAGAAATTGCTACCCATCATATTGATAGTTTGCCAACTTCATTATTAAAAGAAGCCAAAAAAATGGGCTTCTCAGATATTCAAATTGCTAAAATCATGTCGGGCAATAGTACCGAAGATCAGGTGTACGAAAAAAGAAAATCATTGGGCATTACCCGTGTTTATAAAATGGTAGATACCTGTGCTGCAGAATTTGAAGCAAAGACTCCTTATTTCTATAGCAGTTTCGAAGGTTAAATTATTTTACAGTAAAAGGCAGCAATATAAAAAACACTTTACTTTGCAACTCCAAAGCACAATTACAACTTATGAAACTAAAAGATATACAAGTACTCAACGAAAAGGAAACAAGGGGTGGTTTTGGCGAAGGGATCCATGAAATTGGAAAAGAAAACCAAAATGTAGTAGTGCTTACAGCCGATTTAGCTGGCTCTTTAAAACTAGGTCCATTTATTAAAGATTTTCCCAACCGTTTTGTACAAGTAGGTATTGCCGAAGCCAATATGATTGGCATTGCTGCAGGAATGACCGTTGGAGGAAAAATTCCATATACCACTACTTTTGCCAATTTCAGCACAGGCAGGGTGTACGACCAGATTCGTCAAAGCGTTGCCTACAGTGGAAAAAATGTAAAAATTTGCGCTTCACATGCTGGATTAACTTTGGGAGAAGACGGTGCAACCCATCAGATTTTAGAAGATATTGGATTGATGAAAATGTTGCCAGGCATGACGGTAATAGTTCCTTGCGATTTCAATCAAACCAAAGCTGCTACCAAAGCCATTGCACCTTATGAAGGGCCTGTTTATTTAAGATTTGGGCGTCCGAAATGGCCCAACTTCACCAAAGAAGATGGATCTGATTTTGTAATTGGAAAAGCACAACAACTAAGCGAAGGAACAGATGTTTCTATTTTTGCTTGTGGTCATATGGTTTGGAAAGCCATTGAAGCCGGTAGAATTTTAGAAGAAAAAGGAATCAGTGTTGAAGTAATTAATATTCATACCATCAAACCTTTAGATACTGAAGCAATTATCAAATCCATCTCAAAAACAAAAGCTGCAGTAACGGTTGAAGAGCACAATGTAATTGGTGGATTGGGAGATGCTGTTGCTCAAGTAGCGGCTAAACATTGCCCTATACCTATTGAATATATTGGCACCAATGATACATTCGGTGAAAGTGGCAAACCAACAGAACTACTTACTAAGTATGGTTTAGACACTCCTTTTATTGTAGCTGCTGCTGAAAAAGCAATCAGTAGAAAATAAGGGTGCGAGGGATTTTAAGGAGCCAATCTTGCTCTTTTCCAATTGCCATTTAAATCGATGGTATATTTAATTCTGTCGTGCAAGCGGCTGCTTCGGCCTTGCCAGAACTCCATGGCCTCGGGTCTTACAATATAACCACCCCAATGTGCTGGTCTTGGCACGAGCGATTCATCGGAATATTTTTCACTTACTTTTTTAAAATTGTCTTCTAAAAATGCGCGGTTAGGAATTACCTGACTTTGAGGTGAAACCCATGCACCAATTCTACTTCCTATAGGGCGCGATAAAAAATAAGCATCACTATCAGCTTCGGCTATTTTTTGAACTACCCCTTCGATTCTTATTTGACGTTCTAATTCTTTCCAGAAAAACAACAAAGCAACATGGTGGTTGTTGGTCATTTCGAGTCCCTTGTTGCTATTGTAATTGGTAAAAAAAACAAAACCATCATCCGTATATCCTTTTAATAAAACAATTCTTGCAGATGGCTTGCCCTCTTTGTTAACTGTTGATAATGTCATGGCGTTTACTTCATCAATTGCAGCGCTGGTAGCTTCTTCCCACCATGCAGTAAATTGAATAAAAGGATCAATCGCTGCATCTGCTTCATCAAAAGACTGAAGCATATAGTCTCTTCTAATATCAGCAATTGAACTAGCCATATTTCATTTTTTACAAAGTTAATCTGAAATATTGATGGATTTAGTATCGTGTTTTCCAGAGATATAGGTATAAATGGCAGGGATTACAAATAAGGTTAGTAATAACGAAAATAAAATACCTCCTACAATAACAATACCCAATGGCATACGACTTGTTGCGGCTGCGCCCAAACTTAGTGCAATTGGAAGTGCTCCTAAGGCAGTTGCCAAACTGGTCATTAATATAGGACGCAATCTTTGAGCAGAAGCCTCCAACACTGCATCGTTTTTATTTAAGCCAAATTCCCTTTTTTGATTGGCGAACTCTACAATTAAAATTCCATTCTTGGTTACCAAACCAATTAACATGATCATTCCAATTTGTGAGAATATATTAATGGTTTGATCAAAAATCCACAAGCACAATAATGCGCCTGCTAATGCCAAAGGAACGGTAAACATGATGGTGAATGGATCTTTAAAACTTTCAAATTGTGCGGCTAATACCAAATAAATTAATATCAATGCTAAACCAAAGGCAAATGATGTATTAGAAGAACTTTCTTCAAAATCACGAGAAGGTCCATTCAAGGCTGTTTTAAAACTTTCATCCAGCAATTTATCACCTATTCTTCTCATGGCTTTAACCCCGTCTCCAATAGTCATCCCTTCGGCCAATGAAGCCGAAATTGTTGCAGCTTTAAATCGATTGAAATGATACAAAGTAGGTGGATTAGAGCTTTCTACCAACTTTACTACTGCTGAAAGTGGTATACTTTCTCCTCTGCTATTTCTAACATATAACTTTTCTATATCAGCTGGCTTTTGCCTGTCTTTATAAGCAACCTGAGATATTACCTCATATTGCCTTCCATTCATTATATAATAAGCTAAACGCCTTCCGCTAAATGCACTCGAAACCACATCTGCAACATCTACAATAGATAAACCAAGATCTTTTGCTTTTATACGATCAATGGTTAATTGAACTTCGGGTTTATTAAACTTGAGGTTTACATCAACGTTTTGAAAGGTTTTGTCTTTACGTGCTTCTTCTAAAAATTTAGGAATGACATTTTTTATTTTTTCAAAATCCAGATTTTGCAAAATAAATTGAACTGGTAAAGATCCTCTAGATCCTAATCCAACAGAGATGGTTTGCTCTTCTACTGGAAAGATTCTTGCATTGTTAATACTGGGTAATTTTTTACCAATAGCTTTGGCGATTTCTGATTGAGATCTTTTTCTTTTATCTGGCTCTACTAATTTAATTCTTAAAGTACCCCCATTTACACCTCCACCGCCTCCAAAACCTGGAACTGCAGCAAATACAAAATCTTTTTCTGGTACAGAGTCGGTTAAATAGTTCAATAGCTTGTCGCCAGTTTCAACCATATAACCATAACTAGCTCCTTCTGGTCCGCTCATCGAAAAACGAATACTACTTCTATCTTCTAGCGGCGCTAGTTCACTTTGTAAACTTTTGCCAATAAAGAAAATAATGCCCATACATATAACTACAATTACCCAAGCTATCCACCTTAGTTTTAAAAAGGATGCCAGTAAATTTTTATAACCAGATTCCATTCCTTTAAAAAATGGCTCCGTCATGTCATAAAACTTTCCATGCCCTGCATCTTTTCGATTTAATACAACATTTAATACTGGAGTAATAGTTAAAGAAACGAAAGCAGAAATCAAAACAGCAGCGGCAACCACTATACCAAACTCACGAAATAAACTTCCTACAAATCCTTGTAAGAAAATTACTGGAAGAAATACAACGGCCAAAGTAATAGAGGTAGAAATTACTGCAAAGAAAATTTCCTTACTTCCTTCCAATGCCGCTTTACGAATCGGTAGCCCTTGTTCTAACTTTCTAAAAATATTTTCTGTTACAACAATTCCATCATCTACCACCAATCCTGTTGCAAGTACTATTCCCAATAAGGTTAATACATTTATAGAAAATCCAGAAATATACATGATGAAAAATGTAGCCACCAATGAAATAGGAATATCAATGAGTGGCCTAATAGCAATCATCCAATTTCGAAAGAAAAAGAAAATAACCAACACCACTAAAGTGAAAGAAATTAATAAAGTTTCTTCAACCTCTTGAATAGAAGCCCTAACATTTTTAGTTTGGTCTATTAAAGGAGTCATGATAAAATCTCCTTTCTCTGTTTTTTGAATTTCTGCTAATCGCTTATAAAACTCATCGGCAATTTTTATGTAGTTGGCCCCGGGCTGTGGAATAATGGCCATTCCAACTGCATTTACTCCATTTAAACGCCAACTATATTCATCACTCTCGGGTCCAATTTCTACATAAGCTACATCCGACAAACGAATGATACCAGTAGGAGATTGACGAATGATCAGATCCCTGAAATCTTTTTCAGAAGTTAATTTTCCTAATGCCCGAATGGTTAACTCTGTTTTATCTCCATAGATTTTTCCAGAAGGAATTTCAACGTTTTCTGTATTTAATGCAACTCTAATATCACTGAATGTTACATTGAATGCATTCATTTTATCAGGGTCTATCCAAATACGCATCGAAGGACGTTTTTGCCCAAAAATATTCACAGCACTTACTTCTGAAATAGTTTGAAATCTTTCTTGCAAAACATTCTCTGCATATTCACTCAATTCTAATAGCCCTTTGGTTTGGCTTTGAATCGCTAGCATAATAATGAAATCGGAGTTGGCGTCGGACTTGCTAACTACTGGAGGAGCGTCTACATCTTGAGGTAAATTTCTTACAGCCTGACTTACCTTATCTCTAACATCATTTGCTGCTGCTTCTAAATTTTCTGTAACATTGAACTCTACAGTAATATTGCTATTTCCGTTAGAGCTTGAAGAAGAAATACTTCTTATACCTGGAATACCATTGATGGCTTTTTCCAACGGCTCGGTAATTTGACTCTCAATAATATCAGCATTAGCACCAGAATAAGAAGTTCTAACATTTACTACAGGTGGATCTACCGCTGGATATTCACGTACCGCCAAAAAACTATACCCCACTATACCAAACAAAATAATGAGTAAATTCATTACTGTTGCAAGTATTGGACGCTTTAATGCTAATTCTGAAATATTCATGTTACAGTGGCGCTACCGCTATTTTACTAAATCGGATAATGTCTTTACTGATCTAACTTTAACTGGAGATTTAGGACGAACAAATAATACGCCAGTTACTACAATACTATCTCCAAGTTTTAAGCCTTTGGTAACTTCTACCATTCCTGAAGATCGATAACCTGTTTCAATATCAACAAAAATGCCTTGACCATCTTTTACGACTATTACTTTTTTTGCTGTTGCTTCTGGAATAATACAATTGGTAGGTACCATAATATTGTTTTCGCCAATACTGTTGTTTGATAATATCACTTTTACAAAACTGCCAGGATTAATGGATGTTCCTTCTAATATGGCCCTTACTTTTAAATTTCTTGTTGTTAAATTCAATTGGGGGTCTATAGCAATAATGGTTGCTTTTCTATTGATGTTACCCTCATTGGTTTGAACAGTAACCGAAGCTCCTCTATGAATTAAATTGCCATAGGCTTCTGGCACATTAAAATCAATTTTTACTTTATCTACTTGCTGCAAAGTAGACAAAACAGTTGCTGGTGTTACGTAAGCACCCGGACTAATCATTCTTAATCCCAATACCCCACTAAAAGGCGCTTTAATAATTGTTTTATCAATCTCTGCCTGTGTTACAGATAAATCTGCCTTATAACTATTTACTTGGTTCAAGGCCAAATCGTAATCTGCCTGATTGATTCCATTAATGGTTAATAATTTTCTTAGGCGCTGTTCGGTTTTCTGCGCCATATCTAACAATACCTTGGTTTTACTATAGGTTGCTTGCAGATCGGCATCGTTTATTTTAGCCAATACAGCTCCTTGAGAAACCTTACCGCCATCGGGTAAATTCAACATGGTTAATCTTCCGCTGGTTTCTGGATTAATGCTCACCATTTCACCAGGAATCACAGTACCATTTACTTCAATATTATTCGTAATACTACTTCCCCCTGCTATAATTACATCAACAATTGGGGGAGACTGTGAAGACTTGGCGTTTTGAGTTGGTTGATCTTTTTTTTGCTTACACGAAAAAAGCAGTAACAATAACGACAAGCCAATGAAGGTGTTTTTCAAATCCTTAATTTTTAGACCAATAAAGATAGAATTTATTTAGGCTTTATGCTTCGAGAAAGTACAAATGGCTAAATAGAGAAATAAGGCCCCTAAACTGAAGATTCCGCAATCAATTTGTACATTCATAGTCTAAACGATTCAATATATGTATGCTCTTTCGCAGCAATACCCTTCTAAGAGGGCATTTATCACAGGTGCGGCATCAGGATTAGGCAAAGCATTTGCTTCCGAATTATTAGCAGATGGTTGGACCATTGGTATGGCAGATAACAATGTAATTGAATTACAAAAAGCGGTGGAGGAAATGAAGTCCCTTGGAGGCAATGCGCTCATGTATCAATTAGATGTATCTGATAAAGACCAGTATAAAACAATAGCAGATCAATTTTTAAGGGATGCTGGAGGAATAGACTTGCTATTTAATAATGCAGGTGTAGGTGATGGCGGAAATTTTGAAGAATATTCTTTAGAAAATTATGAGTGGATGATCAGTATTAATCAATTGGGTGTAGTATATGGTTGTTACTATTTTATTCCTACAATGAAAAAACAACAATCAGGACATATATTAAATACTGCAAGTGCTGCTGCCATTGGTTGTGCACCAACCATGGGGGCATATAATATGACCAAAGCCGCAGTGGTTGCCATTAGTGAAACTTTATACAGTGAATTAATGGATTTTAATATTCAGGTTTCTTGTATTCAACCTACTTATTTTAAAACCAATATCAGTCAATCTGCAAGAGGAGGAAACACCATACAGAAAATCACGCAAAATTTTATTGACAGATCGGGCCTCGAAGCAAAAGAAGTTTCACAAGAGATATTGCATAGGGCTGGTAAAAAAGAATTGTATATCATTCTTCCAAAGTCGGCACATAAAATGTGGTTGTACAAAAGATGGGCCCCCACTAAATTTAGAAAAATAGTGAAGGAACAATTTATGAGTGCCATGCATAAAGCATTAAAATATTCAAAATAAAAACAATGAAAGCCAATCAGGTATTTAGTTTAGAAGGAAAAGTAGCGTTGATCACTGGCGCCAGTAAAGGAATAGGAGAAGCAATTGCTCGAATTTTTGCAGCCAACGGCGCCAAAGTAATAATCAATTCCAGAAAACAAGAAGAGCTGGATAAAGTAGCCGCTTCCATTAAAGAAGCTGGCGGCGATTGTACTGGAATAGCCGCCAATGCAGGAGATATTGCTTCTTGTAAAATACTCGTAGAACAATCAATTGCTTTACATGGAGGAATTGATATACTCGTAAACAATGCAGCGAGTAATCCGGTGTTTGGGCCTGTAGTTGAATGCGAAGAATGGGCTTTCGATAAAATCATGAATGTAAATGTGAAAGCGCCTTTTGAATTGGGAAAATTGATCTATCCCATCATGAAAGAAAGAGGTGGAGGATCAGTAATTAATATCAGTTCTATTGCAGGGCTTACTCCTGATCCAGGATTGGGCATGTATTCTGTTTCGAAGGCAGCACTGAATATGCTTACCAAAGTATGTGCTAAAGAATGGGGTAAAGATGGCATAAGGGTAAATGCTATTTGCCCTGGACTCATCAAAACCAAATTTTCTGAAGCATTGTGGCAGGATGAAAAATGGTTGAATCGATTTGTAAAAATGGCCCCAATTGCAAGAATGGGTACGGTAGAAGAAATTGCAGGAATGGCCTTGTTCTTGGCTTCTAGCGCTTCGGGCTATAGTACTGGAAATATGTTTACTGCAGATGGAGGTGTAACAATTTAATTATGGAAGCGATATTTATTACTGAGCGATTAAAAACATTGTTGCCCGAAATTAAACAGTTTGTGCAAGATGAATTAATTCCCTTAGAGAAGAATCATACCACAAGACCATTTAAACAGACTGAAAAAATTTTAGCTGATAAAAGAGAAATGGTAAAAACCAAGGGTTGGTGGAATTGTCATTTACCAAAAGAAGAAGGTGGAATGGGATTAAGCCTTTGCGAATTTGGACAAGTAAGTGAATTATTGTCCTTGGCTCCTTATTACGGTCAATATACTTTTAATGCACAACCACCCGATATTGGCAATACAGAACTCATTGGAAAATTTGCATCAGATGCCATTAAGAAAAAATTTCTTCTTCCATTATTGGAAGGAAAAATTCGCAGTTGTTTTTCAATGACTGAACCTGAATACCCTGGATCAAATCCAACCAGAATGGCCACTACAGCCGTTCGTGAAGGAAACGAATATGTAATCAATGGACATAAATGGTTTACTTCTTCTGCCGATGGAGCTGCATTTGCAGTGGTCATGGCGGTTACCAATCCGGATGCGGCAAAGCACCAACGTGCCAGTATGATCATTGTTCCAACTGATACTCCAGGATTTGAATTCATTAGAAATATACCTGTATTTGGCGAAGCAGGAGAAGGCTGGGCAAGTCATGCAGAAATTAGATACAATAATTGTAGGGTACCTGTGGAAAATTTAATTGGTGTTGAAGGTGAAGCGTTTAAACTAGCGCAAGAAAGATTAGGACCTGGAAGAATTCACCACTGCATGCGTTGGGTGGGTATTGCAGAAAAAGCATTCGACCTTATGTGTAAGAGAGCAGCCACAAGAGAAATGGAAGAAGGTGTTTTGCTCGGTCAAAAACAATTCATACAAGGATTTATAGCAGAGAGTAGGGTTGAAATAGATGCGTCTCGATTATTGGTGTTGCGAACTGCCCATAATATTGATTTATATGGGGCTGCAGCCACCAGAGACCAAATTGCGGGTATTAAATTTTATGTTGCCAATATGGTATTGAAAGTGTTAGACAGAGCCATACAAGTGCATGGTGCCATGGGCATTTCGGACGAAACCATGTTGGCAAATTTATACCAACACGAAAGAGGCGCCAGAATTTGGGATGGAGCCGATGAAGTGCATATGCAAAGTTTGGCATTGAGTATTTTGAAAAAATACGGAATGGAGAAAAGAAAATAATAAGTATACGATTTTGTAAACAGTAGACAAGTTGATCAATCAATATTCATGGAAAAAACGGTAGCACTTAGCGAAGATGAACTAGGATTGAGAGATGCATTGAATAATTATATTTCTGCTCATACTTTGCCCATTCAAACAATCGAAAAGATCAGTCGATTTCCTGGAGGCTATTCCAATCTTACATATTGCTTAACTACTAAAGAAAAAGAATATGTGCTTAGAACTCCACCACATGGTGCCAATATTAAATCCGCTCATGATATGGGCAGAGAGTTTAAAGTACTTAGTTTACTAAAACCCCATTTCGCTCAAGCACCTACTCCAATTGAATTTAGTGCAGATGTTTCTATTTTGGGTGCACCATTTTATATCATGGAGAAATTGGAGGGTACAATTCTTAGAGCACACAATGCACCAAAAATGCAATTACCTGCTGCTACTTTTACAGCAGTATCCGAACAATTAATCGACACATTGGTTGCATTGCACTCCATTGATATTAGCACAACAAATTTGGATCAATTGGGTAAGCCGGATGGATATGTGCAAAGACAGGTGGAGGGATGGATTAAAAGATATTATGTAGCAGAAACAGATGCAATTGAAAATATGAATCAGGTAGCTAAATGGTTGCAAAGCTTTCGTCCGATTGAACAGGCACCTGCTTTTTTACACAACGACTTTAAATACGATAATGTTATTTTCTCATCTGATTTCACCAAGGTTGTTGGAGTACTAGATTGGGAGATGTCTACTGTGGGCAATCCATTAATGGACCTTGGTGCAATGCTGGCATATTGGTTTGAAGAAGGAGAAGGAGATGTATTTAAACAATACAATTTAAGTTGGTTGCCGGGTAATTATACAAGGCAAGAACTCCTCAATCGGTATGCAGCAAAAAGCGGTAGAGATTTAAGTGATATGCACTTTTATTATGTATTTGGTTTGTTTAAGAATGCAGTAATTGCGCAACAAATTTATCATCGATTTAAACAAGGACATAGTTCAGATGCAAGATTCGGTGCGTTGTTGCCGATGATTCGGTTATTGAGTGATCGAGCTGCTGCTGAAATGCAATAGAACAATATTAAAACCCATCTTTTCTTCTATACATTCCACCCCGCCAATTGAATCGAGTTGATTGATATTGTTCAAATGATTTCTGAACATAATAACCCAATTCTAAATCATTGAGTTGATGTACCAGTTCAGCTGTGGGCCTATATCGAACCATGAATGTATCCAATTCTGGAGATTGTAGTTTGGTAATTTTTCTTACGAAAGCCTTACTGAATCTACTGTTTACATATTTCTCATTTTCTTCTTCAATTAATCTTTTCTGCAAAGCCAATATACTTGCATTGCGTTTAAAACGGAACATATTGATGATCTCATTTACATCAAATCCTACAGCAGTTCCCGGATTATAGGTAGAGGGTGGTTTTACTATACCCAAAGACGGCTTTCTGAAATTAAATATCTTGGCATAGTCTTGCCGATTCATTGCCGAGTCGTATCGATAATAATTATTGCGCACTTTCACTTCGGGTAATTGTGCAGAATACACATGAATCATCACATTGAAATTATCCAAATTGCTGATGGTGTCAACCGGATACTTCATAGTAGATTTTCCAATCATTGAAAACCAAATTGAATCGGTTGTTTTTACGGTGAGTAAATACCTGCCTGTTGAATCGGTGATGGCACCTCTTCCAGAAGTACTTTGTACTGCAACGGCTTCTAATGGTCTTCTTGCAGAAATATCATATACAGTTCCACTAATGGTAATAAACTGAGCACTGGCTTCACCCAAGAATACCGTATTCAACAGTACCAATAAAATGAAATAAATGCGTAGCTTTTTGCTCAATGGCCGTTAATTAATTTGTAATATTAAAGCAGCAAGAGCAGAGTACCATCTTTTGTAAAGGAATTAACGCCTTTTTTGCACTTAAAACTTATGCTCCAAAATATAAGGCAACATTTTACGCCAAGTTGGCCAATCGTGGGTAATATCCGCTCCCCAAACATCTAAATCGTTCCAAATTCCCTTATCATACAATACTGCTGAGAACCTTTTAGAAGCTTCAGGGTCTTCATAAGAACCGCTACCGGTATAAATATGAATATGGTGGCTAGCGCGAATTTTTGCTAAATACGATTCGTCGGATAAATTGGGCACATAATGTGTTGGACTATTAAAGTAAACCTGATCATCCCAAAATCCATCGGTGTACTCTGTTAAATCATAAACTCCACTCATACTGATGGCGCCATTAATAATATCCGGGCGTTTTAAAAATAAATTCATAGCATGTAAAGCGCCAAAACTTGCCCCACAGGTATAAATCATTGTTTCGTTACTGGTATTTGTTCTAATAAAAGGAACCACTTCGTTAAACACATATTCGTTAAACTGATTTTGACGAATGGCTTTATGCGATGGAACCATCTTTTTATTCATCCAACTTTCATTGTTCATGCTGTCGATACTAAATACGCGAATTTTTCCAGATTCAATGAAAGGGGCCAAAGCATCAAGCATTTGAAAACGCTCGTATTCCAAATAATCTGCTGCTGCAGTTGGAATTAATAAAATCACAAAACCACAATGACCATAAGATACGATGGGCATTTCTTTATCGAGTGCAGGGCTGTACCAAGAAGATAGCTGTTTATTCATTTGATGTTTCACACACGCTACAATTTGCAAATAGACCGATTAAGCTATACAGGTTTTTTTTATTTCTTTCCAGAGATCTCTAAAGCATTGTGCTGCATAACTGCTAGCAGCAAAGGTTTCGATCGGCGCTTCATTCACGCCCATTTTTTCTACATCACTTAAATAAGGGATATAATTTTTAAAAAACAATTTGTCTTTATAAAATTCATTGATGGTTTCGTGGTGTAAATTTTTTCGATGATCTACCATACTAAAAAAGCATTTCAATTTACTTAGGTCTACATCATTTTCTTTACAATAGTTTAATACCGATTCAAATGAACGTATAGATAATGTAGTTGGAATATTGGGCATCAAAATCCAATCAGCCCCAAAAAAAATAGCATCGTGTAAAATGGAGATGCCAGGAGGGCAATCTAAAAAAACAATATCATATTCTTTTTTAACCGAAGAAAGCAATGTAGCAATTTTTTTCTTCGACTGTTTCATTTCATTGAGCAGTACATCTGCATATCGAGCAGATAAATCGGCTGGAATGATATCCAGATTGTCGAAATCAGCGTGTTGAATTGCTTCGGCTAATCCGATTTCACTATTCAATATTTTTTTCGCTTCGTTTTTAATGGTTGAATTAACCCCCAAATAAAATGAAGATGAACCTTGAGGATCTAAATCCCAAACCAATGTTTTGTACCCTTCCTTTGCGGCCAAATAGGCCAAATTGATGGTAGCAGCTGTTTTACCAACTCCTCCTTTTAAATTGTATAATGCGATGGTAACCATATTAAGCTTTTAGCGTATAAAGAAAGATAGTAAAAATTACAATAAGGCACCAAATAAAAGGCAGGCCAAAACAATAAATGGAGCAGGAACATGATTCAACCGAAGTAAAACAAAGGTCATCATTACTATAAAAATATCCCAAAAGGCAGTAGTAAAGTTTCCATCTAATAAGGAAAAGAAAATATTGTCTTTTAATAAGTAAGCGGTTGCGCCAGCCATAATTCCCACCACTGCTGCATTAATTCCTTCTAATGAACGATATATAACCGCATACTTTTTAAGGTTATGCCATACTGGAAAAAAGAATAAAACCAATAAGGCACTGGGCAAAAATATGGCTATTGTACCTACGATGGAGCCTAATAATTGCATCATAGCCCCTTGTGTTCTGAGTGCCATTCCGCCCGTAAATGCCCCAATGGAAAAAACCGGGCCAGGAATTGCTCTTACCATACCAGATCCAGTTAAAAAATCTTGTTTATCAATTTTTAACACATCTCTGCCAGTAGTTTGTATATGCTTTGTTTCTGGGCGAGTAACATATTGTTCATACATTAATGGCATCAAAACATCTCCACCACCAAATACCAAACTGCCAAAACGATAATTGTTTTCGAAGACGTTGATGATTTTTTGATTGCTCCACTTATTGTTAGTAGCTGTTTCAGATAAATATCCTGCAATACCAAATAGCGTTAAAAAAATGAGCATATTGCCCCATTTAATTTGCTTGGGAGGTATTTCTTTTTGGGGAATACGTTTATCACTAAAATTGGTTGCAATGCCCGCCAATACGATTAATCCCGGAAAAATCCATGGCGTTTTAAATGCCAAGAAAGTAGCAATGGTAGCTACAATCATAATAACCCTTGTAATGGTATTGTGAATGGATAATCCGAAAGTTCTGTAAGATGAGTAAGCGATAAAACCAATGGCCATTGGCTGTATAAATTGAAATACAGCAGCCTTTTTTTGCATGTCGGCAAAATAATCCAATACAAAAGACAGGCCTGTCATGATAATGCAAGCTGGTAAAATCCATATCAATAAAGTGAGTAAAGCCAACCCGATACCACCCCGCTTAAATCCAATCAGTGCAAGTGTTTGCGTAGAAGAAGCACCTGGCAATAATTGACAAAATCCGTTGTATTCCATCAATTCGGCTTCGGTAACATCTCTTCTTTGTTGCACAAAAGTTTTCATCATCATACCAATGTGACCTTGCGGACCACCAAATGCAGTTATACTATGCAAGAAAACTGCACGCAAAAAAGGAATATGGCGATGAATAATCATTTTTTTAATCCTATCTCTCTTAAACGTTCGTCTAAGTATTCTCCAGCTGTGGCATCGGCATAGGCTTTAGGATGTTCATTATCAATGCAACTTGCTAAACATGCCAAACTCATTTCACTTCTTGGATGTAAAAAGAATGGCATTGAAAATCTACTAGTATGCCATAATTCACGTGCAGGGTTTACAACCCGATGTGTGGTACTTCTTAATTTATTGTTGGTTAATCGTTGTAGCATATCTCCTACATTCACCACAATTTGTTCTGGTAAAGAAGTAACGTTTACCCATTCCCCTTGCTTGGTTAAAATTTGAAGTCCGTCGGCAGAAGCGCCTACCAATAAGGTAATTAGGTTAATATCTTCATGTTGTTCTGCTCGTATTGCCGATTTGGGCTCTTGTGTAATTGGCGGATAATGAATACAGCGTAAAATAGAATTACCATTGTTTACATACTGATCAAAATAATGCTCATCAAGATGTAAATACAATGCAATTGCTTGAAGTAATGCTTTGCCGCTTTTTTCGAAATTGCGATATGCATTGTACAATGTTTGATTGAAAGGAGGTATTTCTGCAACGGAAACATTAGCTGGATATTCCGATTTGATAGGATCATTGTCTTCTACTGTTTGTCCATATTGAAAAAATTCTTTTAAATCTGGGGCTTCGCTTCCTTTTGCATGCTCTCTTCCAAAACTGGTATAGCCTCTTTGCCCTGCTAATCCGGGTATTTCAAAATTCAATTTTTTTTCGAGTGGCATTGCAAAAAACTGTTGTACATATTCATATTGATGAGCAATCAGCTCATCAGGAACACCATGGTTTTTAACTGCTACAAAGCCAACATCTTCGTATGCTTTTCCGAGTGCCTCCACAAATGCTGCTTTTTGAGCTGGAGTTCCGCTGGTGAAATCCGCTAAATCAACTACTGGAATGGCCATTGCAAATCGTTTTTAGTTAACTAATAAAATAATCGGTAAATTACGAAACTCAGGTGAAATATGCCAATTAGTGCATAACCTTGCTATTTGGTCATTTTTTATCAACTTTATCAAATGAAGTATTGCTCCTTAAAAATAGTCATTGCTTTAGTTCTTTTTACAAGCATTGTTGCTTGCAAAACCACTCTTATAAATACACAGCCTTTTTCTAAAGAATGGATCAAAGAGCAACCTGATTATGCTGATTTAAACAATTGGGCAGCTCATCCAAATAAAAGGGATCCATCAGATAGTGTACCAAAAGATTTATCAACCAATTATCGTCCAGACTCAAGTATAGATGTTTTTTTTATTCATCCTACTTCTTATTTAGATCCACAAAGACCTTTTGGATGGAATGCTCCACTGAATAATTTATCCATCAACGAAAAAACCGATAATGGAACAATACTTTTTCAAGCAAGCATTTTTAATGAGGTAGGAAGCGTATTCGCTCCACGTTACAGACAAGCCAACTTATCGGCTTATTTTCCTAAATCAGCGGTAGACAGTAGCAATGCTATGGCTGCATTCGAATTGGCTTACCAAGACATTAAATTGTCTTTTGAATATTATTTATTGCACAACAACAATGGCAGACCAATCATAATAGCTTCGCATAGTCAAGGAAGCACCCATGGAAAAAGATTGATCAAAGAATTTTTCGACAATACCAATTTAAAAAACAAACTGGTGGTTGCTTATCTTGTAGGGATGCCAATTGAAACCGATTATCTTAGCAATATTAAAGCATGTGTAACACCCTTTCAAACAGGATGTATTTGTAGTTGGCGAACTTATAAGGATGGATATGATCCTGCGTTTATACAAAAAGAAACATTTAAAGCAATTGTTACCAATCCGCTTACTTGGGACAGCGGCAAACCTATTGCTAATAGGGATTTGAATAAAGGAGGTATATTGTTAAAGTTCAATAAAAAAGTAGAGAAAGTAACCAATGCAACAGTGCATGGAAATATTCTCTGGTCTAAAAAACCCCATTTCTTTGGCAATATTTTTTATACTACCAAGAATTATCATGTAGCAGATATGAATCTATACTACATGAATATTAGGGAGAACGCCGCATTAAGAGCAAAGTTTTTTTGGAAGCAATAGCAGTTAATTAATTTCCATAAACACTCAAAAACTTGATGCGCATAATTTTGAGTTGTTCCCAATTGTAATCGTATTCGGCCAATTCTTCTCTTGCAACATCCAATGAAGAAGTTTCACAACTTTTAAAGTATTCAATAATTTCTTCTTGATCTACATTATCTAGCCATTCATCAATCGCATAATCAAGATTAAGGCGGGTTCCACTTGCAGCAATGGTTTCCATCTCTTCTAATAGCTCGTCTAATTTCAATCCCTTGTTTTTGGCTATTGTTTCGAGCGGGATTTTTTTGTCTACATTTTGAATGATGTAAATTTTATTGCTACCAGCATTGGCTACGCTGCGCATTACAAAATCATCCGGTTTTTCAATGTCGTTTTCCTCTACGTATTTAGCAATTAGTTCAACAAATGGTTTGCCATATTTAATGGATTTTCCTTTGCTAACTCCTTGGCATTTTTCCATCTCTTCTAAAGTGGTAGGATAAAGTGTGGCCATGTCTTGTAGAGAGTTCTCCAAAAAAATAACAAATGGAGGAAGCGATTTTTTCTTGGCTTCTTTCTGGCGCAATTCCATCAGCATGGCAAATAATTTATCGTCGGAGGCAGCGCCTGTTTGAGATGCATTTTCTCCTTCTTCGTCATCGGCATTGGCGTCTTCAAACAAATTATTCATCACAATTTTAAAAGAAACTGGTTTCTTTAAAAATTTATCTCCTTTTGGTGTTACTTTAATTAATCCATATTCCTCAATGTCTTTCTGCAATAAATTATCCAACAACATTTGCCTGATCAAACTGCTCCAGAAATGAGGCTCTTGATTGTTACCGATTGCAAATACAGGAGAAGCATCGTGTCGGAACATGGTATTCTGGGGCGTTAGTTTACCCATTAAGATATTCACCACATAATCGGTGATGAATCGGCCATCCAATGCATTCACCACTTTCAATACTTTAATAACTTCGTCTTTGGCTTCAATTTGTTCTTTCGGATTTTTGCAATTGTCACAGAGCCCACAGTTTTCCGTATTCCAATCTTCTCCGAAATAATGCAATAATATTTTTCTTCTACATACCGAACTTTCGGAATAGGCCACCATCTCATCAATCAATTGAGCGCCTACTTCTCTCTCACTCAAAGGTTTGTCGCGCATGAGATGCTCAAGCTTAGAAACATCTTTATGTGAATAGTACAATACACAAATTCCTTCTAATCCATCTCTACCGGCCCTACCGGTTTCCTGATAATAATTTTCAATAGATTTAGGAATATTAAAATGGATAACAAAACGAATATCTGGTTTATCAATACCCATCCCAAAAGCAATGGTAGCAACAATAACTTGTACATCTTCGTTTAGAAACTGATCCTGTCTTTTGGCCCTTAATTTTTGATCGAGCCCTGCGTGATATGCTACTGCTTTTATTTTATTGGCCACCAACAACTCAGCCAATTCTTCGGTAGTTTTTCTATTAAGGGTATAAATGATGCCGCTTTTACCCTTGTGCTGTGATATGAATTTTACAATACTTTTTACCGTTTGTTCTTTTTCAATTTTTGGTTGAATTTCATAGTATAAACTAGAACGGTTAAAAGAAGAAATCAACACATTGGGATTTCTTAGCCCTAGATTTTTAAGAATATCACTTTGCACTTTAGGAGTTGCAGTAGCAGTTAATGCAATTACTGGAATGTCGGGGTTAATAATATCCATCATTTCGCGTAATCGGCGATATTCGGGCCTAAAATCATGACCCCACTCCGAAATACAATGGGCTTCATCTACCGCAAAAAAAGAAATATTTAAATCACTGAAATACTCCAGGTTTTCTTGTTTGGTAAGGGTTTCGGGGGCAACGTACAAGAGTTTTGTTTTTCCACTATCCAGATCTTCTTTTACTGCTTTGATCTGTCCTTTGTTTAAAGAAGAGTTTAAAAAATGGGCAACTTCGTCGTTTTCACTATAGCCGCGCACCAAGTCTACTTGGTTTTTCATCAATGCTATTAGTGGAGATACAATGATGGCGCATCCGGGCATTATTAAGGCTGGCAATTGGTAACACAAGCTTTTACCACCCCCAGTTGGCATAATAACAAAAGTATCTGTTCCATCGAGTAAGCTATTGATTGCTTTTTCTTGGGTGCCTTTAAATTGGGTGAACCCAAAATATTGTTCAAGGGCTCCGTAAATATTGTATTGGTGAGCTGATATGGGCGCTTTTGTGGAATTTTTTTTGCTACTTGGTTTTTTCTCAGCTGATTTTTTTGTGGTTACCATCTCTCGAAATCTATTTTATTGCTATAAACAGTCTTTAACAAATAAGTTAACTAATATAATCTTTTTTACCTAAAAATGCATCATTTTGTTTGGAATGAATGTACTTTGTAAATGGGGCGCTAAGTTAACAAAATACAAGCGCAATGCTTTGCCTTTGATGTTAAAGTTTACCTTTGTTAAACATGAAATCTACTATCATTCAAACAGCACTCGGTACAATTGAAATTGAAACGCAGGCCGTTAAAGGATTAGCCACATATATAGATGATGTTTTTGAACAAATTATTCAAACAATTCATCAATCTAAAGGCCGATTGATTATTAGCGGAATTGGTAAAAGTGCCATTATTGCTCAAAAAATTGTAGCTACGCTAAACTCTACCGGTACACCATCCTTATTTATGCATGCTGCAGATGCCATTCATGGTGATTTAGGAATGATTACAGAACATGATATAGTGCTTGTAATTAGCAAAAGCGGAGAAAGCCCAGAAATAAAAATGTTGGTGCCATTGATTAAAAGTTTTGGCAATACACTAATAGGAATGGTGGGCAATATGGAAAGTTTTTTAGCAAAACAAGCCGATTTAATATTGAATACAACTATTGCAAAAGAAGCCTGCCCCAATAACTTAGCTCCTACCAGCAGCACTACTGCTCAAATGGTGATGGGAGATGTTTTGGCCGTATGTTTAATGGAGCTCAATGGTTTTAACAACAGAGATTTTGCCCGTTTTCATCCTGGAGGAAACTTGGGCAAAAGATTGTATTTAAGGGTAGAAGATATTGCATCAAATAATCAAAAGCCAGCAGTATTGGCCAATGCTAGTTTAAAAGAAGTAATTGTAGAAATTACCGAAAAAAGATTAGGAGTAACCGCTGTAATTGATCAACATGGTGCACTTAAAGGAATTATTACCGATGGCGATTTAAGAAGAATGTTGGAAAAAACCACCGATATTGGTGCCATCTCTGCAAAAGATATCTTAACCCCAAAACCCATTACAGTAGACCCTGAAGCACTGGCCATAGAAGCCTTGGATATTCTAAGATCCAATAATATCAGTCAGTTGGTTGTGGCCAATAATGGTATTTATAGAGGTATTCTGCACCTACATGATTTAGTCAGGGAAGGAATTGTTTAAAGAAACAATAAGCAGCTATTAAACTCGTTCAATAATGCTGTACTATTGTATTGCAAAATTGAAAAAGCAAACAAAATCCAATCAATGAACCAACATCATTACGTAGCGATTATGGCCGGAGGTATTGGCAGTCGTTTTTGGCCAAAAAGCAGAACTTCTTACCCCAAACAATTTTTAGATATCTTAAATACAGGAAAATCTTTAATCAGGTGGACTTATGAAAGGTATGCGGCTTTTATTCCAAATGAAAATATTTTTATAGTTACATCTGATGAATATGTTGACATTGTAAAAGCACAATTACCTGAACTACCTATAGCAAATATTTTAGCTGAGCCTAGCAGAAAAAATACGGCGCCTTGCATAGCATATATTTCTTACAAATTATTACAAAAAGATCCTGAAGCATCATTGATTGTAGCGCCAAGTGATCATATGATTCTAGACGGTGAAAACTTTAAGAATATCACTTTACAAGCACTGGATTTTGCAAGTCATATTAAATCCTTGGTAACATTAGGCATTAAGCCTACACATCCAAATACAGGGTATGGTTATATTCAACACGAACCCATGCAAATGGGAGATGGGATTTATAAAGTAAAAACTTTTACTGAAAAGCCTAATTTAGAATTGGCAAAAACATTTTTAGCCAGTGGAGATTTTTTATGGAACGCGGGTATTTTTGTTTGGAAGGTTAAAAATGTAATGAAAGCATTTGAACAATATCAACCAGAAATGTTTGAATTGTTTGATGCAGAAAAAGCACATTTTAATACCCCTGCCGAAAAAGATGCCATCAAACGCATTTACCCAATGTGCACCAATGTATCAATCGACTTTGCTATTATGGAAAAAGCCGATAATGTATATGTAATACCTTCTTCATTTGGCTGGAGCGATTTAGGAACTTGGAACAGTGCTTATGATAATTTAGAAAAAGATTATTTGGGCAATGCCGTTGCATCTCCCAATGTAATAGTGATTGATGCCACAAAATGCATGGTATCAGTCAATCACGAAAAACTCATAGTACTACAAGGATTAGATGATTTTATTATAGTAGATACAGATGATGTTTTATTGATTTGTAAAAAAGAAAAAGAACAAGCCATTAAAGAATATGTGGCTGAAGTAAAGCGCAATAAAGGCGATCAATATATATAAACGATTGTTAGTTTTTAAAAAAAGAGGGTTGCATAGCTATCCCTTTTTTATTTATGCCTACATTTGAAAGAACACAAACTACTAATGATGGCTTTATTGCGAACAGTTATCACAGGAACGGGCAGTTATATTCCACCGCATATTAAAACAAATAAAGATTTTGCTGAGCAGGTTTTTTATGCAGAAGACCACGAAAAAATTGCAGCCCCATCTACTGAGATTGTTGAAAAATTCAAGGATATAACGGGCATTGAAGAAAGACGTTATGTGGGCAATGAATTCACGGCTTCGGATATGGGCGTCATTGCTGCCAAACACGCTATCGAAAATGCAGGTATTGATCCCGAATCAATCGATCAAATAATTGTAGCACATAATTTTGGAAACGTATTAAAAAATACGATTCAATCGGATGCTGTTCCTTCATTGGCATCACGCATTAAAAGTGAGTTGGGAATTCGCAATCCCAATTGTATTGCATATGATATTTTATTTGGTTGCCCAGGTTGGATATTGGGTGTAACACAAGCCAATGCATTCATACAATCCGGATTAGCTAAAAAAGTATTGGTGATTGGTACAGAAACATTGAGCAGGGTGATTGATCAATTTGATAGAGATAGCATGATTTTTAGTGATGGGGCAGGCGCTACAATTGTAGAGGGTATTGAAGGAGATAAAAAATCAAGCGGCATTATAGCTCAAAGCATGCAAAGTCATTGCGTAGATGAAGTGAATTATATCAATATGGGAAAATCATATATGCCAGATGCAGATTCTTCCATCCGATATATTAAAATGAAGGGAAGAAAAGTGTATGAGTATGCAATCAAAAATGTTCCTATAGCAATGAAAGCTTGTTTGGATGAAGCAGGTGTTCATGTAAGCGATGTAAAGAAATTCTTTCTGCACCAAGCCAATGAGAAAATGGATGAAGGATTTATTAAAGCATTGTTTAAACTATATGGAATCAAAGAAATACCAGCCTATATAATGCCCATGAGTATTCATTTATTGGGCAATAGTTCTGTTGCAACCATTCCTACATTATATGATTTAGTGCATAGGGGTGAATACGATGAACATCAATTAGAACCCGGTGATATCATATTATTTGCATCTGTAGGCGCAGGAATGAATATCAATGCAATCTGCTATCGGGTGTAAACAATAAGGCGTAAAAAGTTATATATGGTTGTTCCATAAATTAACAGATAATCAATACCCTCTCTCGTTCTTCCCTTGTAAATAATTTAAGAATGCTTTGTTTACTACGCGGTTTCCGCCTGGTGTTGGGTAGTTTCCAGTGAAGTACCAATCGCCCGTATTCGTAGGGCAACTATCGTGTAGGTCTTCGATGGTTTGATAAATTACTTGTATAGGCAAATCCACTTCTGGAGGTGTGATTAGTTGGGCAATTTTATCAGAAATTTCTTGTGTAGTAAATGGTTTATAAATCTGCCTTACTACATTTTCGGTATGCAATAGATTGCCTTCTTTTAATTGAATAATTCTTTCTTGTACTTCGTTGATAACATGGCCCATACCTCTTTCATTCAATAATGCAATGGCTGCACGGAATGCAATAAAATCGCCGAGCTTACTCATGTCTATACCATAACAATCTGGGTAACGAATTTGAGGAGCAGAAGAAACCACAATAATTTTCTTAGGCATCAAACGCGATAACATACGCACAATACTTTCTTTCAATGTAGTGCCGCGTACAATGCTATCATCAATAACCACTAAAGTATCTTCGTGCTTTCTAACGGTACCATAAGTAATATCGTACACATGTTGTACCATTTCATTTCTATTGGCATCTTCGGTAATGAATGTGCGCAACTTCACATCTTTAATGGCAATTTTTTCCTGACGAATTTTTCGGTTGATCATTTCTTCGAGTTTCTCTTCTGAGAAATCTCTGTCCCAACTTAAAATGCGTTCTACTTTTATTTTATTCAAATAAGCTTCCATGCCTTTTACCAATCCATAAAAAGCCACTTCAGCAGTATTGGGTATATAAGAAAAAATGGTGTTCTTTAAATCGTTGTTGATACTTTGCAAAACGGTTTCGCTCAGGTGTTGCCCTAGTGCAATTCTTTCTCTATAAATTTTTTCGTCGCTACCGCGAGAAAAATAAATTCTTTCGAAACTACAAGCCCTTCTTTCTTTGGGCTCCAATATTTTTTCGATACGATAATTACCCGAATCATCTACAATCAAAGCCATACCTGGCATGAGTTCCAATACCTCATTCTCACCTACATTAAAGGTTGTACGAATAGCAGCACGTTCGCTGGCAGCAACAATTACTTCGTCGTTGATATAATAATATGCCGGTCGAATGCCATGTGCATCGCGCATTACAAAGCTATGCCCATTGCCGAGTAATCCTCCAATGGTATAACCACCGTCAAATAATGGAGTGGCTTTTTTTAATACAGAACTAATGCTTGCTTCATTCGGATGCAAAGCATCTTCATCACACAAATAATGATGCAATACTTCTAACATGGCAGCCAAATCACTCTGCTTTTGAAAATCGCCAGGATGCATATTAATCTGCTCAAATAATTCATCGGTATTAACCAAGTTAAAGTTGCCCGCCAATGCCAAATTCTTACC
>Ga0164292_10000131_pt1 | contig 50775 bp, 46 predicted proteins | sample GEODES117metaG_FD_111486 | JGI IMG/M metagenome (GOLD analysis project Ga0164292, IMG submission 111486) | Eutrophic lake water microbial communities from Lake Mendota, Wisconsin, USA - GEODES117 metaG | ecosystem: Environmental > Aquatic > Freshwater > Lake | place: USA: Lake Mendota... | reverse complement strand
GCCCGAGCCGATCAGAAAGCTCACCAGGTCGGCTCGCCACAGCGCGCTGATGTCCTGGCGGTCGGCCTGGCGCTGGCCGTCCTGCCAAACCGCATAGCGGGCGCAGTCGGTGCGCAGGTCGGCACCGGGTGCCAATGTCAGCGGCTCGGTCTGCCCCGGGCGCGTGACTTCGAGCACCGGGCAGGCGCGCGCATTGCGTTGGCAATAGCTCCAAAAATCGTCGGCATGCTCCTGGGGCAAGATGGCCAGATTGCACTGCAGAAAACCCAGCGCCTGGCCGCGGCTGGTGCCGCTGAGCAGGCCCTGGCGGATGAGTGCACGCAAGCGCTGCGCCTCGTGCGGGCCGGGCTCGGCACTCAAGGCGGGTAGGCTCAGGGTATCCATGGTGCTGGGCCTTCAGGCCGGCACTTCACATTCATAGACCTGGGCATGGCCGCTGCGGTCTGAGGTGAAGACCACCTGGCGCTGGTCGGGTGAAAAGCGCGGATGCGGATGGGTGTGCTGCGGCGCATAGACCTTTACCGGCCCGTCGTTGTAGGGAAAGGGGCCAGCCCAGTGGCTGCCCACCGAGCTGGCCTCGGACAGGCACAGCAGCCGGCCGTCTTCGGCCGGCCCGCGCGCCGCAAAAGTGTGCAGGCCGATGTCAGGAAAGTTGGTGTCGCAGACAAAGCGCTGGCCGCTGGGGTCCGGGTAGGCATGCCAGGCGGGAAAGCGGGTGATGGTGCGGCGCTCGCCGGTATCGACCTGTATGGCCTGCATGCCGTGGGGCCAATCCACAAAGGCGAGCTCACGGGTGCCCGCAATCCAGCTTTCGTGGGTGATCCATTGGGCGGCGCTTTCGCGCTGGTACAGGCGCTCATGGCGGCGGCCGTCGGCAGTGGCGATCCACAGCCTGTCGGTCATGGGGCCGGCATAAAAAATGAGTTCGGGGTCGTCGGGGCAAAACTGGGGGTGGCCGATGATCTCGTTGTCTAGCGCTTCATGCGAGCGCTGATGGACCAGATCGATGAACAGCATCTGCGATCGGCCTTGGCGGCGAATCGGTATGGCCCAGAGCCGGCCGTCGCAGGAGACGGTGGTGGTGCCCATGGCCGCGCCGACCATGCCCTCAAGCTGATTGGGTTGGCGCTCAAAGGGGTGCAGCAGCTCTTCCTGCAGGGTTTGCATGTCGAGCCGGAAGGCGCCCCGCGCGGTGGTGAACAGCAGGTGGCGGCCGTCGGCCGTGGGGTGCAGTGACCAGGCGATCAGGTCCGGGTGATCGGTCAGCTGCAGCAGCTGGCCACTGCCGCCGGCCTGGGTGCGCAGCTCGGCATAGAGCTGGGGCTGGCCGCTGCGGTGCGAGACAAAAAACAGGTAGCGCATGGCTTGGTCATGCGCCGGTACAAAAAAGAAGGGGTGGTGGTGGATGCAGGGCGCGTCGGTCACCTGGCGCAGCCGTGCGCCGGTACGCGCGTCGGTATGCCAGCGCGTCTCGCTCGGGAGCAGCTGCCCCTTAGCCATGGGCTGTGGCCTATTCAGGCTTGAAGCCGGCGCCGCGCAGCAGCTCGGCGCTTTGCGCCACATCGGCGGCGATGAAGCGGGTGAACTGCTCCACGCTTTCGGTGATGCCGTCGACGCCCAGGGCGGCAAAGGCGCCGCTCTTGGTGAGTTCGCTCACCGCTTCGTTGACGGCATTATTGAGGAACTGCACCCGATCAGGCGGCGTGCCCAGCGGTGCCCAGATGCCGTACCAGCTGGTGTAGACCAGGCCCGGCATGCCGCTTTCGGCAGCGGTGGGGATGTCGGGTGCGATCGAGCTGCGCTTGGCCGAGGTGGTGACCACCGGCTTGACCTTACCGGTCTTGGCCATGGGCAGCAGGGCGATGATCGAGTCCATCAGGATCTGCGCATGGCCGCCGGCCACGTCGACCAGGGCCGGCGCCGTGCCTTTGTAGGGCACGGTGGTGATTTTCAGGTTGGACTTTTGCGCCAGCAGCAAGGTGGCCAGGTGGCTGGGCGCGCCCATGGCCGGCAGGGCCGCGGTCCATTTGTCCGGGTTTTGGCGCGCCGATTGCACCACCTCGCCCAGCTTTTGCTCGGTCAGGTTGGGTGCGATCACCAGCAGCAGCGGCGCTTCGCCCACCCGCGCTACCGGTGCGAAGTCGGTCACCGGGTCGTAGGGGGCCTTGGCCATGACCTGTTTGGCCAGCACATGGGTGGCACCTGAAAACAGCAGGGTGTAGCCGTCGGCTGGCGCGACTTGCACCGCCTTGCCGCCCACGCTGCCATTGGCGCCGGCCCGGTTTTCCACCAGCACCGACACGCCCAGGCGCGATTGCATCTGGCGCGCAATCAGTCGGCCGGCGGTATCCACGCCGCCTCCCGGCGCAAAAGGCACGATCATCTTGATCGGCGCATCGGGAAACCGACTCTGGGCCCAGGCGGGTGCCAGGCTGAGGGCCAGCAGCAGGCCGCCCCAGCAGGAGGTACGGCGGATTTTGGAGACAGCTTGGGTCATGGACTTTCCTTGGGTTGGGATTTAGGCGATACCGCGGTGCTCTTCGATCGAGGCAATGCTGGTGTGCAGGGCCTCGAGCAACTCGCTCCATTCTCGGGGACGCAGGTCATGGCCGGGCTGGGCCAGGGTTTGTAGCAACTCGCTCAGCGCCCTCTGACCCTGATCGGCCTGCGCCAGGGCCGGAGCGATCAGGCCAGCCAGGCGCGGCTGGTGGGCAAAGCGCTGCTGCAGATGGTCGAGGATCATGCCGTCGAGCATGGCCACATCGATGGCCGCATCGCCCGCGCAGACGCAGCCCAGGGCCAGCCCAATGCGACCCTGGCCGCAGCGCTGCCAGCGCGCAAACAGCAGCGTGGCGCGCACGCACAGGCTGTTGCGGTCCAAAGCAGGGCCGGCGTGGGTGCGCGGCCGGTGGCGCACTGCCGCTGCAGGCTCGGTCTGCGCTGCGGCGCGGGCCCGGCGGCGCTGGCTGGCCGCCAGTTGCGACAGGGCTTGCTTCACGAGGCGGCTCCGGTTTGCAAATCGTGCTCGGCGATTTCCTGCGCGCTTGGCTCGACGCCGTAGGTCTGGCGCGCCTCCTGGGCGCTGATGTAGCCCATGCGCAGGTCGCGCAGCACCGCACTGCGCTCGCGCTGCTCGGGCGGGCCAAAGCCACCGCCGCCGCCCGAATGCAGCACATAGGACTCGCCCGCCTCCAGCCGCATATTGACCTTGCCGCTGCTGTAGAGGGTCAGGCTGCCGTCTTTCTTGCGCGTGCCGACCTGGTTGCCCATCGCACTGTGGCCGCCCAGCAAGCCCCAGGGTGGGTGTTTGACCCGGTCGATGCGGGTCTGGTAGTTGATGCGGGCCAGCGCCATGACTTCGGCCTGCGCGCCCAGGCCGCCTCGGAACTGGCCCGCGCCGCCCGAGCCTTCGCGCAACTGGTAGTACTTGACCAGCAGGGGAAATTTGTTTTCCACCTGCTCGCTGGGGCCGTTGTGGGTGTCGCCGTCGTTCATGCAGACGGTGACGTTGACGCCGTCTTGGTTGTGCTTGGCGCCCCAGCCGCCGCCGATCAGGCCGCCCAGGTAAATCCACAGCTTGCCGTCGCGCGGATGGATGCCGTTGACGTTGGCGATCATCAGGTCGGCATGGTGGCCGGCGATGGTTTTCTCGGGGATGGCTTTGGCCAGCGCCTTGAAGATGGTGTCGACCACCGTCATCGGGTAGGTCATCCACACCCGCATGGCCGAGGGGTGCTGGGCGCTGACCACCGTACCCGGTGGCACGATGACCTTGAGCGGGCGGAAATTGCCGTCGTTGATCGGATGGTCGCTGGCCAGGGTCAGGCACTTGAAGGCCACCTGCGCGCAGGCCACGCCTGCGCCGGAGTTGTAAAAGCCCTTGACCTGCGGGCTCACGCCGCTCAGGTCCACCGTCATCTCGTCGCCCTGGATGATCACCTTGACCCGGATCGGGATGGGCTGGTCCAGGTCGACCGCATCGTCGTCCATGAAGGACTCGGCCTCATAGACGCCGTCGGGCATGGCGCTGACCTGGGCGCGGGCTTCGGCCTCGGTGTGGTCCATGATGGCGTCGATCGCCAGCTGCCAGGGCCCGGCGCCGTAGCGCTCGAGCATGTCCTGCATATGACGCGCACCGACTCGGCAGGCTGACAGCTGTGCCTCCAGGTCGCCGGCGGCGCGGTCCTGTCGCCGCACATTCATCAGGATCAGCTCGCGCATCTCCTCATTGAGCACGCCCCGGCGGTGGTACTTGACCCGCGGGATCTGCAGGCCTTCGGCATAGATGTCGGTGGTCACGCCATTGAGGATGCCGCCGATGTCCTGCCAGTGCGCCATGCAGGTGGAAAACGCGACGATTTCTCCCTCATGGAAGATGGGGATGGAAAAGGTCAGGTGGTTCAGGTGCGCGCCGGTGATGTAGGCGTCATTGGTCAGCAAGATGTCGCCCGGGTGTATGTTGTCCAGGCCCCAGTGGGCGATCTTGGCCTTGACCACATCGCTCATGCCCCGGATGAACATGGGCAGGCCCAGTCCGATGGACAGGGTCTGCCCGTGGCGGTCAAACAGGCCCACGGTGAAGTCCAGCGCCTCGTAGATGATCATGTTGTAGGAGGTGCGCATCAGCACCGACTTCATCTCCTCGGTGGCGGCCACCAGGCTGCCGCGCACCAGCTCGACCGTGACCGGGTCGGCGCGCTGGATGGCGGCGCTGCGCTGGTGGGCTGAGGGGTGCGGCCTGAGTGGGGTGGTCGCCCGGGCCTTGCGTTGGCTCGTTGGCGTTGCGGCGGCTTCAGCGGCTGCGGGCTTGGGGGTGCGGCGTTTGCTCATGATCGGGGCGTGCTTTCAAGTGCGTTCACTGCATTCATGGCGAGGAGGCGCCGAGCGCGATCGCGATGTGTAAATTGCCATAGGCGTCCACATGCAGGCGATCGCCTGGCTGCACAACGGTGGTGCTGGCGTGTTCTTCGATCAGAGCCGGCCCGACTAGCCGGTTATTGGCCCGCAAGGCTTCGCGGGCGTAGACCGGCGTGGGGAGCCAGCCCTGGGGCTCAAAGTAGACCTGGCGCTGGCCGCGTTTGGCCGCTGCTGGAGGTACCCGGGTGCCGGTGGCGATTTTCTCGAGCACCGGCTTTTTGAGCACGCCGATGATGGTACTGCGCAGGCTGACGATCTCGGCCGGCTCCTCGGGCGAGCCACGGCCATAGCGCTCGCGGTGCGCTTCGTCGAAGACCGCCTTGATGGCCGTCAGCGATTTGCGGCGGAAGGCCGAGGCTGGAATTTCCACCGTGACCGCATGCTCCTGCCCGATATAGCGCATGTCCAGGTGGCGGCGCAGCATGATGCGCCGCTCGCCGACGTCAGCTTGCTCAAGGGTCTGCAGGCCCTGCGCCTCCAGATCGCTGAACCACTGCTCGAGCTGCGCCAGACTGAGCTCGGCCAGGGTGATGAAGTGCGAGCGCACCAGATCGCGCCGAAAGTCGGCCAGCAGCATGCCAAAGGCCGAAAAATGCCCGGGCGCGCGCGGAATCACCACATGGGGCATGCGCAGCTCGCGCGCCACCATCGAGGCGTGCAGGGGGCCCGCGCCGCCGTAGGCGAACATCGTGGGAAAGGCGCCGGTGTCCAGGCCGCGGTCGGTGGTCACGCCCCGCACCGCATGGGACATGGCGGCCGCGGCGATGCGCAAGATGCCCGAGGCTGCCTCCGTGCTGTTCATGCCCAGGGGCCTGGCGATGTCGGTGCGCATGGCGCGATCGGCCGCAGCCAGATCGAGCTGCATCTCGCCACCCAGGAAGTGTTTCGGGTCCAGTCGGCCGAGCAGCACATTGGCGTCAGTGACAGTCGGTGCGGTGCCGCCCAGGCCATAGCAGGCCGGGCCGGGGCTGGCGCCCGCGCTTTTGGGGCCCACGCGCAAAGCGCCGGTGCTGCTCAAGCTGGCCAGGCTGCCACCGCCGGTGCCGACCTCATGGATGTCGATCATCGGCGTGAGCAGCGGCAAGCCACTTTGGTAGCCGCCGATCATCACGCTGTTGGCCACCAGGGCCTGGTGATGACGCACCACACCGGCCTTGGCGGTGGTGCCGCCCATGTCGAATGCAATCGCGTTGGGAATGTCCAGTGCCGCGCACAGGGCCTGCGTGCCGATCACCCCTGCCGCCGGCCCAGACTCCATCATGCGCACGCAGTCCTGCCGCGCCTCGCCTAGCGCATACAGGCCGCCGGTCGATTGCACCACCAGGAACTGGCCGGCAAACTTGACCTGCTTGAGCGTTTTTTCAATCTCGCCGAGGTAGCGGTCGACCCGGGGGCCAATATAGGCATTGGCCACCGTGGTCGAGGTGCGCTCGTATTCGCGGTATTCCTGCGACAGGTCAGAAGAAATCGAGACAAAGGCTTGCGGCAGATGCTTGCGCAGCAACTCGCGCACGCGGCGCTCGTGGGTCGGGTTGCGGTAGGCGTGCAGGAAGACCACCGCTACGGCCGCGATGCGCTTTTGCTTCAAGCGTTTGGCCAGGGCCAGCACCTCGGCCTCATCGAGCGCGATATGCACCTCACCGGTGGCCAGCATGCGCTCGGTAACTTCAAAGCGCAGGTCGCGCTCGACCAGCGGGGTGTGCTTGTGGTGGCGCAGGTTGAAGGAGTCGGGCCGGTTGATGCGGCCGATCTCATAGATGTCGCGAAAGCCGCGCGTGGTGATCAGCGCGGTATGCGCGCCACTGCGCTCGAGCATGGTGTTGATGGCCACCGTCGAGCCGTGCAGGAACAGGTCGGCTTCGGGCAGGGCCACGCCGGCCTTGTCCAGGCCGGTGAGGATCCCGTCCACCAGCTTGCCGGGGGTGGTCAGGGTCTTGCCCAGGAGCAAACGCCCTTGGCGTTCGTCAAAGGCGGCGACATCGGTGAAGGTGCCGCCGATGTCGGCAGCGGCGCGCAGGCGTGCATGTGAGCTCATGCGGCCAGATGCTAGGCGTCTGTGCGCTATGCTGTCAATGATGAAATCAGCAAGCTAGATATAACAGGAAAGGTATGTCATGGCCGATCTGTCTTTGATGCGCCCCGCCGCCTGGCAGCTGTTTGTGGATCTGGCCGAGGAGGGCAGCCTGAGCCGGCTGGCCCTGCGCAGCGGCCGGGCCCAGCCCCAGCTCAGTCGGCAACTGGCCGAGCTGGAGTCCTCCTGCGGCACACCGCTGTTTCAGCGCCATGCCCGCGGCCTGCAACTGAGTGAATACGGGCTGTGGGTGCTGCCGCAGGTGCGGGCCTGGCTGGCGCAGACCCAGGCCTTGCACGATGAGATCCGCCATGGCGCCGGTGTGGCGGTGGGCGAGGTGCGGCTGGCGGCCATACCCTCGGCGGTGCAGTCCTGGGTGATGCCGGCTTTGGCGCAGCTGCGCCGCAGTCACCCGCTGGTGCGGCTGGTGGTCAGCGAGGCGCTGGACAGCCAGATGGACCACAACTTGCAAAGCGCCAGCGTCGACATGGCGCTGCGCTATCTGCATGCGAGCCGGCTGCGCCCGAGCGATCAGGTGCTCAAGACGGTGGGCACGTATTTGGTCGGCCCGCCCGGCGACAAGCTGACCCGCAAGCGAAGCCTTCCCTTTGCGGCACTCGCAGGGCTGCCTTTGGCCCTGCCTTGCCGGCCCAGTGCCTGGCGCGATGCCCTGGACGCCCTGGCCCACCAGCGTGGGTTTGATCTGACGGTGGCGCTCGAGGCCGACTCTTTGCAGGTCCAAAAGCAGGCGGCCATGCAGGGCCTGGCCTACACGCTGCTGGGCCCGCTGGCGCTCGAGGGTGAGCGTCAAAGCTTGCAGATGGCCTTGATCACCGACCCGCCCTTGCCACGGGCCATGGTGCTGACGCTGCGCCCGGGCTTGACGCTGCGCCGCGCCCATGAGGTGGTGGCCCAGGCCATCATGGCCCAGGCGCATGCGCAGCCATGAGGGGCAAGGACCCAGCGCTCGGGCGGTTTAGCCTGGGCGCTGCTTAAGCGACAGCGCCTGGTGCTCTCAGCCGTGAAAATATCTTTCTTGGTGCGCTTGGCGACTTTGGCCCCACGGCACCACCGCCCCATTGATGGCGATCGCAGATGAAGGACCCTATGCAAGACACACAGGTCACCCGGCAAGAGCTGCATCACAGGCGCATCGATATGCGTGCCTGGCGCAGGAGTGATGGCTTGTTCGAGGTCGAGTCGCGTCTGACCGACCAAAAGTCAGCGGACTTTTTGCGCCCCCGCACCGACAAATTCGTCCCTGCGGGCCAGAGTCTGCATGACATGGGTATCAGGTTGGTCTTTGACGAGGACCTCACGGTCACCGCGGTGTCGACCTTCACTGACGCCGCGCCGGTTGACGACTGCTGGGACGGTGGCCACGCTCTGCAAGCCATGGTCGGGGTCAAGATGAGCAGCGGCTGGGGCAAGGAGGTGCGCGAGCGCTTGTCTGGTGCGCGCAGCTGCACCCACCTCAGGGAGTTGCTCATGCCCATGGCCACGACGGCATATCAGGCGATTGCCGGTCTGCGCATGAACAGGCCTGAGCCCCTGGATGCATCCGGGCGCCCCAAGAAGATCGACAGCTGCTATGCCTACGGGGAAGAGCGCGAACTGGTGCTCAGGTTCTGGCCGGAGTTTTACCGGGGTAAGGCACGCTGAACCGTTTCAGGCCTTGGGCTGTGACCGCCTGGTTAGCCAATCTTCCAGCACTTCTTGTGTGTGTTGGCCTAAGGTCGGCGGTGGTCTGACCGGTCGGTCGCTGGCGACCTGGCGCCAGGGCATGCCGGCCGTGGTGATTTGTTGGCCCGAGCCCGGTGGGTACTCCACCTCTTGCAGGATACCGCGCTCGCGCACCTGCGGGTGCTCAAGAATTTCAACCAGGGAATAGATCATCTCCGCCGGAATGCCGACGGCGTCAAAGCTGGCGATCCAGTGCGCGGCTGGCTGTGTCTGCAAGATGGCTTCGAAGGCGGGCACCAGGGTGCGCCGCTGCTCATTGCGCTTGGGCGGGGTGGACAAGCTGGGGTCAGCGGTGAGCTCAGCAAATTCAGGCAAACGGGCCAGCGCAGCCCAGATTTTTTCATTGGTGACTGCCACCACGATCTCGCGATCGGCGGTGCGAAAGCTCTCGTAGGGTGCCATCAGGGGGTGGCCGTTGCCCCAGCGGCTCGGCGCCTTTGCGCTCATGCCCCACCCGGCGACGGACTGCCCCATCAAGGCGACCATGGCATCGAGCATGGCGATGTCGAGATAGCGGCCTTGCCCGGTTTGGCGGCGCTCCATCAGCGCGGCCATGATGGACAGCGCCGCCGACATGCCTGCCATGCTGTCGGCCACCGGCGCGGCGGCCTTGTGAGGGCGGCCTGTGGGATCACCAGTGAGCGACATCAGGCCGCTGACGGCCTGCACCATCAGATCGACCGCCGGTCGCTGGGCCATAGGGCCAGTCTGGCCGTATCCGCTGATCGAGCAGTAGACGATGTCGGGCCGCACCGCGCGCAGTTGCTCGTAGCCCAGGCCAAAGCGTTCGGCCGTGCCGGGTCGAAAATTCTCCACAAACACATCGGCACTCTTGGCCAGTTCCAGGCAGGTCTGCTGGCCTTGCGCGGTGTGCAGATCAATCGCCACCGAGCGTTTGTTGCGGTTGTAGCCAATGAGCGTGGGGCCGGCGTCGCCGCCGGCAAAGGGCGGGCCCCAGAAGCGGGTTTCGTCGCCAACACCGGGCATCTCGACCTTGATCACATCGGCGCCGAAGTCGCCCAGGATCATGGTGCAAAGGGGGCCGGCCAGGGCGCGTGTGGTGTCGAGGACCCGGATGCCAGCCAATGCGCCTGCGCTCATGGCTGCCCTACTTTGAAGACGGGCAGCAGGCGGCCGCTTTCCAGCACCCGAAAATCGAGCCGGACCGCTTGGTCGATGGCAATCGGCCCAGGCTCGGCCAATAGCCGTGAGAGCAGGTACACACCCTCCTCCAGGAACACCAAGCCGATGGTGTAGGGCACAGAGGCCATGAACGCTTTGTCGGCCACATGGTGGACTTCGCTGAAGCTGTAGACCTTGCCGCGGCCCTCCGAGCGTTTCCAACTGAGATCGGATGTGCCGCAGCCGGTGCAGACGATGCGCTTGGGGTGGTGGGCCCGCTGGCAGGCTGGGCACCATTTGAGCAACAGCTCGTGACGCGTCACGCCTTCCCAAAAGCCTTTGGTCTCAGGCGACGGTTGGTAGAGCCCCAGAAAATAGGGGCCGGCCATGAGGTTCAGGCCTTCGGCCCATTCCGAAGAGTCTTGTTTGACGGTATTCATGGCGTGGGTTCCTTGGAGACGATGACCACCGAGTGGCAAGCGAGCGGACCACCGTGGCCGTGCACCATCCCCACCTGCGCATCGGCGACCTGCCGCCCTTCGGCGCGGCCCCAAAGCTGATCGACAGTCTCATGCAGGTTATACAGACCCTGCGCCACCTGGCCAAAAGACAAGTAGCCGCCCATGGTGTTGAAGGGCAGCCCGCCGTCGTAGTTAACGCCGCCGGATGCCACAAATGCGCCGCCTTCGCCGACACCGCAAAAGCCCAGTTCTTCCAGCATCATCAGATTGGCAAAGCTGAAGGGCGCGGAGCTTTGCACCACATCCATGTCCTTGGGCTTGAGGCCAGCCATTTCGTAGGCCTGGCGTGCCGCCACCCCCGCGCCGGTGCGTACCAGATTGGGTCCGTCGAGCATGGGCTCGAAGCCCCAGGTGCCCATGCGCTCGCTCACCCATTCATGGGTGTTGCTCTGCCCAAAGCCGGCCAAGTAGGTCGCCTCGGGGTGGCGGGCGCGGGCGATGTCCGAGCGGGTCACCACCATCGCGGTGCCTATGCCGCCGGGGTACCAGACAGCGCAGTCGAGCAGGCGCAGTGGCGAGGCGATCATGCGCGAGTTGAGCACGTCTTCGACAGTGATTGGGCCTTTGTGGCGGGTGGCCGAATGGGGATGGTCCAGTGCCCATCGGCGGTTCTCCACGGCAAGCCTGGCGCACATCTCGGGCGTGATGCCGTATTCATGCATGTAGCGGCAGGCAAACTGGGCGTAAAGGGAGGGGGTCGAGACGCCATAGGGCGCCTCAAATTGCAGCTCGCCCTCCCAACCGGCATTGGACATGGTCTGGTTCATCCAGACGCCGCTGGCTTCGTTGGTGACGCACAGGGCGTAATCAATGACGCCTGACTCCACCGCCAGTGCGGCCAGCTGCAGTGTGCCCAGGGCACCTCCGCCATGCGAGCTCACTTCGGAGCTGAACATCGGCCCGACCTTGAGCTCGTTGAGCAGGGATTGGTTGTACTGCAGGACCATATAGGCCTGCGGCGTGCGCCCGGTAAACAAGGCGCCCACATCTTTGCGCCCGATGCCGGCTTGACGCATGGCGTCAATGGCTGCTTTGGCGCCCAGTTGCAGGGGGGTCTGGCGCTCGGCGTCGGCGCGGGTGGTCAATGCGCGGCCGATGCCAACGATGGCAGCGCTGCTGCCCAGTCTGTTTTTCATGGGCTCGATGCCTTCAGTCGGCGGTGGCGCCGGCCAGTTGGATGATGCGCCTGTAGCGGGTAATCTCGCTCGGCCCAAAGCGAGCCATTTCATCGGGGCCGGCCAGGTAGGGGTCGGTGCCGGTGGCTGCCATGCGCCGCTGCACGTCCGGGTCGTTGACCGCCTTTTCAAGAGCGGAATACAAGATATCGACGTTTCTGCGGTGTGTCCCCGCTGGCGCATAAACAGCGAACCAGGCGGTCAGCTGGATATTGGGAAAACCCAATTCCGTGGTCGTGGGTACTTGCGGCAGGTAAGAGGTGCGCTTTTCCGAGGCTACTGCCATCACATTGAGCTTGCCAGCCTGAATATGGCCCTGCAGCGCGCTGAACGGGTAGAACATCATCATGATCTGGCCGCTGAGCAGATCGGTCAGACCTTGGGCAATGGCCCGGTAGGGCACATGCTGTGCCTTTAAGCCGGTTTCAGCATTCATCAGCGCTCCTCCCAGGTGGGCCGAACTGCCATTGCCTGATGAGGCAAAGTTGGCGCCCGTTCCGGCCTGGCGCGCATGGGTCAGGAGCTCACTGAAATTTTTGACCGGGACCTGTGTGCTGCTGACCAGCAGCATGGCCTGGGCGCCGACCCGACCCACTGGGGTGAAGTCGGTAATCGGGTCGTAGGAGAGCTTGCTGTAGAGACTTTTATTGATGGCGTGAGTCTGGCTGCCACCGAAGAGCAAGGTGTAGCCATCGGCTGGCGCCTTGGCGACCGCTTCGGTGCCAATGATGGCGCCTGCGCCGGGCCGGTTGTCGACCACAATAGGTTGGCCCAGCAACTCGCTCCATTTGGGCGTGAGCAGGCGGATGAATACGTCGGTGGCTGAGCCTGGGGCTTGCGGCACGATCAGTCGGATCGGACGCTCGGGAAAGTTTTGTGCCCTCGCGGGCAAGGCAAGCAGCACAGCAGCGCAGGCTGCAGCAGCCCAGTGGAAAAATGGCTTCATGGTCTCCTCCCCTCATTGCATTATTGAAAACCACTTGCTTGGCATCCGTGTGATGCCTCGCGTGGTCGAATTTCAGTTTATCGACAGTCGGTGCGAGCGTCATCAGGGTTAGGGCTTAGTCCACCGGCTCAGTTGCATGCGGCTTCAGACTTGCGCGTGCCGTGGGGTCGGGCTTGTCGGAGGCTTTATTTTTTTCTCACTTGTGTATAGTCGGCGCGCATTCGCGACCGGTCCCTCTACCTCGACAAATCACCATGGAAACTCCCGTTCACTTCACCTCCAGCGGTCTCAAGCTCGCAGGCCTTTTGCACATACCCGAGGGTCTGCCGGCCGGGCAGCGTCGCGCTGCGGTGGTGGTCCTGCACGGTTTTGGCAGCAACAAGGATGGCGGCATTTCCATGGCCGCTTCGCAATTGTTTGCCGCTTTGGGTTACATCACGCTGCGCTTTGACATGCGGGGCTGCGGCCAGAGCGAAGGTCAACGCGGCAAGGTGATCTGCCTGGAGCAGGTGCAAGACACCCAGGCCGCGATCGATTTCTTGCAGGGCCGCCCCGAGGTGGACCCTGAGCGCATCGGCGTGATGGGCCACAGCTTTGGCGCGGCGGTGGCCATTTACACCGCCGGCGTCGACAAGCGGGTGGCCGCCTGCGTCTCCACCGGCGGCTGGGGCGACGGCGAGAAAAAATTCCGCAAGCAGCATGAAAGCGACGAGGCCTGGAAAAAGTTCACCGACATGATGGCCGAGGGCCGGCGCCGATTGGCCCGGGGCGAGACCATGATGGTGCCGCGCTACGACATCGTGCCGATACAGCCCGGCCTGCGCAATCAGCTCGCACCCGGCTCGATCACCGAATTCCCCTATGAGGTGGTCGAGAGCATGTACAACTTTCGCGCCAACGAGGTGGTTGGCCAGATCGCGCCGCGTCCGCTCTTGCTGGTGCATCCTTCCAAGGACACGGTGACGCCCACCGAACAGTCCGTTGACCTCTTCGCCCACGCCGGCCAGCCCACCGACCTGCACCTGTTTGCCAACACCGACCATTTCATTTTGGGCGAGGGCAATGCGCTGGTGATCGACCTGGTGACCGGCTGGATGCAAAAGAACCTGCCCTTGGCTTGATGCCTTCTCTTTCCATCAACACTGGAGACTCCTATGCAGACAAATAAACGACTGAGCCTGAAGCAACTCGCGGTCGCGCTGATCGCCGGTCTGAGCCTGGGCGGCCAGGCCCTGGCCCAGAGCGCCCCCTACCCGAATCGCCCGATCAAACTGGTGGTGCCCTTCGTGCCCGGTGGCACGCTCGATGTGGTGGCCCGCTTGCTGGCGCGGCAACTGCAAGACAGCCTCAAGCAGCCGGTGGTGGTCGACAACCGCGCCGGCGCTGGCGGGGTGGTGGGCGTGGACCATGTGGCCAAGAGCCCGGCCGATGGCTATACCTTGGTGCTCAATGCCGCCACGCCCATGGTCACCGTGGTCAGCTTGCAGCCCACGCCGTATGACTTGTTTCGCGATATGGCGGCAGTGGCCCAGGTCAGCACCTTTGACTATGTGATGGCGGTCAACAGCAAGTCCAGCATCAACACGGTGCAGGATCTGGTGCAGCAGGCGCGCAAGCAGCCGGGCAAGCTCAACTATTCCAGCGCGGGCACAGGCTCGGGTCAGCACATGTATATGGAGCTGGCACGCAGCGCGGCTGGCATCCAGTTGCAGCACATTCCCTACAAGGGTAACGCGCCAGCCATCCAGGCGCTGCTGGCCGGCGAGGTCGACCTGATGTTCGACACCACCCTGGGCATGTTGCCGCAAGTGCAGTCCGGTCGCCTGCGCCCCCTGATGACCAGCAGCGCCAAGCCGCTGCAGGCCCTGCCCAATGTGCCGACCATGGACAGCCTGTTTCCGGGCTCGGGCATACAGGGCTGGCACGGCATCTTCGCCCCGGCAGGCACCCCCAAGGAGGTGGTCAATCTGCTGGCCGAGGCGATACGCAAGGTGATCGGCTCGGCAGAGACCAGCGCCAGATTGCGCGAGCTCGGCCTGGAGCCCTCCGACCTGGGGCCCGAGCGCTTTACTGAGGTGGTCAAGCGCGACCATGCGCGCTGGGGCAAGGTCATCCGCGACAACAACATCAAGGCCGACTGAAGGTTCCCGTCCTCTCAACATCGGCACCTATGACAGAACCTCAAAGCTGTGACCTGCTGGTCACCCACATCGACTGGCTGATCAGCGTGGACACCGAGCGGCGCGTCATTCGCGACGCGGCGCTGGCCGTCAAGGACGGCCTGTTCGTAGCCGTCGGCAAAAGCGCGGACCTGCTCGAGCGCTACCAGGCCAGCCGGGTGGTCAATGCCAGCGGCAGCGTGGTCACCCCGGGGATGATCGACAACCATCTGCATGCCTCGTTTCAGCTCTCGCGCGGCCTGGCCGACGAGGCCAATGCCCAGCAGTTTCTGTTCGAGCACATGTACCCCTACGAAGCGGCCAACACCCGCGAGGATGTGCAGGTCAGCTCGGCTTTTGCGGCGCTTGAGTTGCTGCGCCATGGCGTGACCTGCTTTACCGATCCGGGCAACTACCACCCGGAGGCAACGATTGAAGCGGTGATGGGCACCGGCATGCGGCTGGTGGCTGCCTGCTCCTGCTTTGACAAGACCAAGTCGGTGATGGGGCTGCTGCCGGCCAGCATGATCGAGTCGACCGGTGCCTGCCTGGAAAAAACCGAGGCCCTGTTCGAACGCTACCTGGGCCAGCACCATGGCCGGCTCACCCTGTCGGCCTCCTTCAGGGGCATGAACAATGCCAGCGACGAGCTGATCACCGGCCTGAAAGATCTGGCCAACAAGCACCAGGTCAAGCTACAGACCCATGCCTGCTTCAGCTACCAGACCCATGACGCCAGCGTGGCTGCGCACGGCAAGCCCGAAATCGAGCGCCTGGAAGCCCTGGGCGTGCTCGACGAGAACATGATCTTGGTGCACTCGGGCTGGCTCGAACCGCAGGAACTGGCCCTGCTGGTCAAGCGCAAGCCCACCCTGGTGTGCAGCCCCTCTTCATCGCTGCACAACGGCTATGGCTATATCGCCGCTGGCAAGCATCCGGAGCTGATGGCCATGGGTGTGAACGTCAGCCTGGGCTCGGACCATGCGAGTTCGGGCGTGGTCGACATGGCGCAAGAGATGCGCATGGCCGCCTGCATGTACAAGGAAGTGCGCATGAACCCCCGGGTCATGCCGCCGGAGTTGGCCGTCGAGATGGCCACCATCAACGGCGCCAAGGGTGTGGGCCTGGCCCACCGCATCGGCTCGATTGAGGTGGGCAAGGAGGCCGACTTCGTGCTCTTCGATGCCACCCAGCCCGAGTGGCAGCCGCTGTACAACCCGGTTTCCAACCTGGTCTACAGCGCCACCGGCAGCAGCGTCAAGCATGTCTTCATCGCCGGCGAGCAGGTCCTCAAGGACGGGCGCCTGACCCGCATCGACCATGACGCGCTGATGCGCGAGGTGGGTCAAGCGGCCGAGCGCATCGCAGGCCGGCTCGACATGAAGAAGCTGCTCAAGGGTCTGTGGCCGGTGAGTTAGGCTGAGCCCGCGGGGCAGCAGGCCTTGGGCAGCATCGGCGGTTTGTTCTGAGATGGGCGTATTACAGTGTAATATTCAGTCATTCCCATTCAGAGAAGTCCCATGAGCACATTGACCGTTCGTCTGAGCGATGTTGAAGATCAGGCTCTCAAATTGGCCTGCGAGCAGTCCGGCAAGAGCAAGAGCGAAGTGGTGCGCGAACTCTTGTCTGATTCATTGAAAACCTACCGTCTGCGCCAGGCCTTGCAGCAGGCCCATGCGGAGCTGAGCGCATCGGCGCGGCAGTCGGGCTGGTTGACCGAGGACGACATCTTGCAGGATGTTCGGTGAAGGTTTTTCTGGACACCAATGTCTGGTTGTCCGCTACCGTGTTTGCGGGCCTGTGCGAGGCCATCGTGCTCGAGAGCCATCAACGCCATCGCTTGCTGACGACCCGCTTGGTCCAGCAGGAGGCCCATGCGGTGCTGCGCCGCAAATTTCCCCATATCAGCCATGCACCGGCGCTGTTCGATGCGGTTTGGTCGCAGGCTGAGTGTGTGGCGGATGTGGATGAGCCTGCCAAGGACAACGACGCCCGGCTGGTGCGCGCTGCGCAATCGGCAGGCGCTGCGGTGTTCGTCACCGGCGACCGGCGCGTCCTAAGCTGGGGCCTGGAGTCGGTTGGGATGCAGATCCTGAGCCCGCGTCAAGCCTGGTTGCTGTTGTCTGGGCAGGCGCAGTAGAGCCAGGAGGGGCGCCGACCTCGGCGTAATGCGCCATTCTTCCCTCTCCCTGGGGGGAGAGGGTCAAGGTGAGGGCGCCTGCTCACTGCAACGCAGCCGCTGTCACGCCAAGGCCCATGCCCTCACCCCAGCCCTCTCCCAAAGGGAGAGGGAGCAAGACCAGGCCGCTTTGCTCAGCCCACACTGCCATCCTGGGACCGCCGCAGCACCCGCCCCGGCAGTGCCCCAGTGTGCTGGGCCTGATCGATGACAACTACGCCATTGACCAGCACCGTCGTGCGATCGCCGGCCGGGTAGCGGTGCGGGTCTTCATAGGTCGACAGGTCCAAAAACACATCCGGCTCGAACAGCGTCACATCGGCGCACAGGCCCACGCGCAACAGGCCGCGGTCGCGCAGGCGCAGGGCTCTGGCGGTCGCGCCGGTCATCTTGAAGATGGCTTGCTGCAAGCTGCTGACCCGCTCGCGGTGTACATAGCGGCCCAGGACCCGGGGGAAGGTGCCATAAAAACGGGGGTGCGGCATGCCCTGGCTGACGGTGCCGTAGTCGGCCACGCAATTGCCGTCGGAGCCGACCAGGGCCTGCGGCGAGCGCAGCAAGGTGCGCACATCTTCTTCTGAGATCGAGGTGACCAGCACGCGGGTGCCGCCACGGTCTTCGATGAGGAAGTCGCACAGCGCGTCAATCGGCGTGATGCCGCGCTCGGCCGCCAGCGCCGCGATGGTCTTGCCCGCATGCTGGGGCAGGTGGGGCGTGATCGAGATGCGGATCGCCTCCCAGGATTCGATGCGCCCCCAGTTGTTCAAGCCGTCGCGCTCAATGTCCTGCGCGATGCGCACGCGCGTCTCGGGCAGCGCCAGGCGCGCTAGCATGGCCTCGACGCCACCGGCTTGCACCCACTGCGGCAGGATGTTTTTCAGCGGGTTGCTGCCGGCGGTGTAGGGGTAGGCGTCGCAGTCGATGTCCACGCCCTGCTCGCGCGCGGCTTGCATGCGTTCGAGCGCGGTGGCGGTCTGGCCCCAGTTGTCCAGGCCCGAGCATTTGAAGTGCACCACCTGCACATGGACCTTGCAGGCACGGCCTATGTCTATGGCCTCTTGCAGCGCTGCCAGCACCCCATTGGATTCATCGCGCAGGTGGGTGAAGTAAGCGCCCCGGCAGGGCTCGAGCTGGCGCACCAGGCGCAGCATTTCTTCGGGCTGCGCATAGGAGCCCGGCGAGGTGAACAGGCCGCTGGACAGCCCGAGCGCGCCAGCCTGCAGACCTTCGTCGAGCAGATCGACCATGGCCTGCATCTCGGCTTCGGTGGGTTCGCGCTGCGCCATGCCCATGACCATCAGGCGCAAGGTGTTGTGCCCAACCAGCATGCCCGCATTGACCGCAGTGGCCGGGAAGCTGTCGAGGTATTGGCCAAAACCCATCTCGCGAAACGGCAGCCAGGGCGCGCTGGGCTTGAGGTAGTCGGCCAGCAGTTCGACCTTGCCGGGCAGGCAGGGGGCGACCGAGAAACCGCAGTGGCCGATGATCTCGGTGGTCACCCCTTGGCGCAGCTTACTCTCGGCCTTGGGGTTGATGGGCAGGGTGAAGTCTGAATGGGTCTTGATGTCGATGAAGCCGGGCGCCACCGCCAGAGCGCGGGCATCGATGGTGCGCGTGGCCGAGACCGTGAGGTCTGGGGTAATGGCGACGATGCGGCCGTCTGCAATCGCCACGTCGGCCGCCATGCCCGGCGCGCCGCTGCCGTCGTAAACCGTGCCGCCGCGAATGAGGATGTCGCAGTTCATGGGCTTGGGCACTCCATCAACCCAGCGGGCCCAGGAAGACCTCGCCCATCAGGCTGTCGGTCTGCGCATCGATGTCCTCGGGCCAGGCCGCCGGATCGCTGGGCCACTGGCGCCGCTGTTCGGCCGGCCGGGGCTGGCCGCTCCAGCCGATCTGCTCGATTTCCCAATACAGCTGCACCGGATTGCCGTCGGGGTCGCGCAGCCAGACATGGTGACCCAGCCCGGGTGAGAGTGCCTGCGGCAGCAACCAGGGGGTGTAGCCCGCCTGGCCCAAAAACGCCACCGCTGCGCGCAGTTGCGCATAGCTGCCCAGTTGCAGGCCAAAACCGAGCAAGCTTCGCTCATGGCCCAGGCCCAGGGCGCCGCGCAGGGCCTCAGGGTAGAGCGCGAGCGCATGGTGCTCGGTATTGGCGCGAAAGAAGTGGCAGCGCTGGCCCAGGATCTCGACGCTCTCAGTCAACGCCAGGCCCAGGCTGTCGCGGTAAAACCCGAGCGCCGCCTCCATGTCCTCGACCAGCAGGCGCACCGGCCCGATGCGGCTGATCTTGAAGGGCCGCGCCAGCAGCACGCCGCCCACATCATGGGTCTCTGGCCAGTCGGTGCTGCGCCGGTAGCCGGCATCGCTGGCCACGCCCTGGGCCAGCGCCTGGTTGACCTCGGCGTATTCAGAGCGGTGGGGCAGTTCGGGCGGCTGCATATAGCGTATGCCGTGCATGGCCATGGGCTTGGAGTGGCCCGACCAGCCGACCTGCTCGATGCCGTAGTAGAGCTCGTTGATATGGCCTTGCGGATCGGCCGGGTAAATGTGCCAGTTCGAGCCCGGCGTGTCGCGGCCCGAGCGCATGATCTTGCAGCCGCGTGACTCGAACCAGGCCATCCCCTGCACCACCTCGCGCAGGCTGCCCACCTGCCAGGTGATCTGGTTGACGTTGAGCCTGGGGTGGGCGCCGTAGTGCGGGTTGCTGGCGTGCATGGCCGCTTGCGGAAATAAGACAAAAGAATGATGGTCGGTGCCGTGGCGGGTGAAATAGCCGACGGTGGGCCCGACCTGGGCCTTGAGCTCTGCCGGCACACGCGGGCCGAAGTCGAGTTCGTCGGCGATCTCCAGGCCGAGCAGTCGGCCATAGAAGTCCATGGCCCGCTCCACCGAGGCCACGTTAATGCCAAAGTGCCCAAGGCGGCGCACCTGAAAGGGCCGGGGCAGGCGCAGGCCGTCCACCACGGCAGTCGTCGTATCGCGAGAGGTCATGCTTGCTCAATAAGAAATAGGGGCAAGCCGTGCGGGCATCGCAGCGGCCATGCCTTATCCTACCCGCTTCGCTTTTTCTACACCGTCACCGACTCGCCATGCCCGCACGACACTCTTTCAAACCGCACGGCGTGATTCCCGCCGTCTTGCTGCCCTTCTTTGACGACTTGAGCATCGACGAGGCGAGCTTTCGCTCGCACCTGCGCGATGTCGCCAGCGTGCCCGGCATCAGCGCGATCACCATCAATGCCCACTCGACCGAAGCGGGCTCCTGCACCTTTGAGGAGCAAAAGCGTGTGCTGGCCATCACCCAGGACGAGGTAGGCGCTCGCCTGCCCATCGTCAACGGCATTTATTGCGACGGCAGCCTGGAGGCGCAGCGCCTGGCGCGCATGGCCGATGAGGGCGGTGCCTCGGCCCTGCTGGTGTTTCCTTCCGGAATCACCACCTTCGGCCAGCGACCGGAAATGGCCATTGAGCATTTCAAGCGCATCGCCGCGGTGACCGACCTGCCGCTGATCGTCTTCCAATACAACCCGGCCGGCGGCCAGGGCTACCCGCTGGCGACCTTGCTGCGCATGGTCGATGAGGTGCCGACGATTGCGGCCATCAAGGACTGGAGCGGCGGCGCGCAGCTGGCCGACCGGCAGATCCGCGCGCTGCAAAGCCGTGAGCGGCCGGTCAATGTACTGAGCACGCACAGTGCTTGGCTGTTCAGCTCTCTGGTGCTCGGTTGCAAGGGCTTGCTCTCGGGCAGCGGCTCGGTGATCGCCGATCTGCAGGCGCAGCTGTTCCAGGCGGTGCAAAACAAGGACCTGGCGCTGGCCCAGCAGATACACGACCGCATCTATCACACCGCTGAAGTTTTTTACAGTGACCCCTTCGTTGACATGCACAACCGCATGAAGGAGGCGCTGGTGCTCATGGGCAAGCTGCCGCGTGCGGTGGTGCGCCCGCCCTTGGTCAAGATCCCGGCCGATGAGATCGAGCGCATACGCCGCGCGCTGATTGCTGCTGGCCTGCTGCCTGCCTGAACCTTTTGCAAAAACCGGAGTGCTTGCCATGACCTTTTCAACTGCGTTTTCCTCGGCCCGGCGCGCTCTGCTCGGCGCCACGGCCACCCTCGCCACTGTGGGCGCGCTGAGCACCTCGTCGGCCTGGGCCCAGGCGCCTGCGGGCTATCCGGCCCGAGCGCTCACCCTGGTCTGCCCTTTTGCTGCTGGCGGCTCGGCCGACATCATGGCGCGGCTCCTGGCGCAAAAGCTCGGCGAGGCCATAGGTCATCCAGTGGTGGTTGAAAACCGGCCCGGCGCCGGCGGTCTGGTGGGCGCAGCCGCAGTGGCGCGGGCCAAGCCCGACGGCCACACCCTGTTGCTGGTCACCGGCGCCTACCCGGCTGCGGCCGCACTGGCGACCAATGCCTCCTTTGACTACCTCAAGGACGTCAGCATGATCTCCATGGTGACCTCCTACCCCTTCATCATCAATGTGCCGGCCCAGTCGCCGTTCAAGACCTTTGCTGAGTTTGTGGCCCATGCCAAAAAGAACCCGGGTGTCTTGAACTACGCCAGCTCGGGGGTGGGTTCGATCGGCCATCTGTCGGCCGAGCTGATGAACGCCATGGCCGGCATCGAGACGGTGCACATCCCGACCAAGGGCGGCAACACCGCTCTGAGCGAAGCGCTGGCCGGCCGGGTCGACTACCTGTTCGAGGCGCCCACCCTCTCGCTCAATTTCATCAAGACCGGCAAGCTGCGTGCGCTGGCGGCTACCGGGCGCGAGCGCTACAAGCCCATGCCTGAGTTGGCCAACGTCAGTGAGTCGCTTCCTGGCTACGAGGTTTTCTCTTTCATCGGTCTGGGTACCACTGGCGGTAGCCCCGATGCGGTGGTGCAGTACCTCAATGCGCAGATGCGCAAGGTGCTCGAGCAGCCCGACATGGCGCGCCGCCTGCTCGAATTGGGCGGCGAGCCGCAAAGCAGTTCAGCCGAAGAGATGAACCGCTTCGTGGCCGCCGAATTGCGCAAGTGGCGCCAAGTGATTGATACACGAAAGATCGAGCGGCCATGAGCGCCACAACACCGGTGCAGGCCGAGCGCCTGCAAGATTTTGTTCAAGGCCTGTTTGTGCATGCGGGGCTGTCAGCGCAGGCCGCCCACGACGTCGCCCGCGCCCTGATCTGGGCCGACCTGCGCGGCATCGACACCCACGGCGTGAGCCGGGTGGCGTTTTATCTGAACTTCATGCAAAAGGGCGTGATCAAGGTGCAGCCGCAGCGGCGCGTGCTCCATGAGACGCCAGCGGTGCAGGTGTTTGACGCCGACGCCAGCGCTGGCGCGGTGGCCATGTTCCATGCGGCCGAGCAGGCCGCGCTCAAGGCGCGTGCCCTGGGCCTGGGCCTGGTGATGGTGCGCGGCACCACCCACACCGGCGCCCTGGGCTGCTACACCCAGGCCCTGGCCCGGCAGGGCATGGTAGGCATTGCGTTGGCCGCTTCGATTCCCCTCATGGCCTATCACGGCGCCAAGGCGGCTGGCGTGTCGACCGCGCCGCTGTCGATTGCTGTGCCGGGTGCTGCCGACGAGCCGCTGATTCTGGACATGGCCAGTGGCGCGATGTCCATGGGCCAGCTGCGCGCGGCCAAGCAAAGTGGCACGCCGCTGCCCGCTGGCCTGGCGCTGAGCGAGCAGGGCGAGCCCACCACCGACCCGCAGCAAGCCAGCATCGTGCTGCCTATGGCCGGGCCCAAGGGTTCGGGCCTGGCGCTGATGTTTGAGCTGCTGTGCTCCCTGGTGGTGGGCAACCCCATCATTGCCGATTTCCTCAGCGACAAGCCAGGCGGGCGCAAGCACCGGCAAAACGCCTGGCTGCTGGCCATCGACATCAGCCGCTTCGGCGATGTGGCGCATTACCAGCAGGAGGTGGCCCGCACCGTTGCCGCACTGGCCGGCCTGCCGGCCAGTGCCCCGGGCGAGCCGGTGCGCATGCCCGGTGACCGGGGTCTGCAATGCCAGGCCGAGCGCCTGCGCGATGGCATACCGCTGCCGGCGGCGCTGTGCAAGGAGTTGGCCGCCTGCGCACGGCCCGAGGGCCTGGCCCTGCCTTGGTAGGGCCTTGCCCGCGCTTGTTGCGTTTTTAAAGGGCCTCATTTGAGCGACAAGGCTGATTTTTCTTTCACCGGCCAAGGCCTGCGGCAGGCGCTGGCACAGGCCCACCTGCCAGCCCTGATGCCGGCGATTGCCTGCCTGACCGGCGATTTGTCGGCGCTCGATCCCGCCTGGCAGCCTGACCTGGCCGACCAGGCCCAGCGCCCGCAGGCCCAGGGCGGCTTGTCGGCCCAGGCCCAGCAGCTGGCGCGCGAGCGGGCTGAACTGTTGCTCAGCCGCTGGCAGGCCCAGGGGTGTCCCAGCGCGCCCCAGTTGCCCATGCCCGTGCTCCAGCAGGTCATGGGTTTTGTCACTGGCGCGGTAGACCCGCAGGTGGTGGATCTGCTCCTGCATGAACTGGGCATGGCCGTACCGGTGGGCGAGGGCGTGGGCGTGCCCGAGCGCCTGGGTCTGCCGGCCGATTTTCAGGTGGTGGTCATCGGTGCGGGCATGTCGGGGCTGGTGTCGTCCTGGCATCTGCAGCGCCTGGGCATTGCCCACACGGTGCTGGAACGGCAGGCCGAGATCGGCGGCGTCTGGGTTGAGAACCACTACCCTGGCGCCAGGCTGGATACCAGCAACTTCTGCTACAGCTACTCCTTCGCACAGGATGCGGGCTGGCGGCATTTTTTCTCCCCGCGCGACGAAGTTCAGCGCTACTTCCAGGAGCTCGCCGCCAAGCGAGGTCTGCTCAGGCATATTCAGCTGAGCACCGAAGTGCAGGCCCTGCGCTACGACGAGGCCCAGTGCTTGTGGCATATCGACATCGTGCAGGGCGGGCAGCGGCGCAGCTTGCGCGCCCATGCGGTCATCAGCGCGGTCGGCCAGCTCAACAAGCCGCGCCTGCCCGACATTGAAGGGCGCGAACGCTTTGCCGGCCCTGCCTGGCATACCGCCCGCTGGCGCCATGATGTGCCGCTCAAGGGTTTGCGGGTCGGTGTGATCGGCACCGGGGCCAGTGCTTTTCAGGTGATTCCACGCATCGCGGGTGAGGTGCAGTCGCTCACTGTGTTTCAGCGCACGCCGCCCTGGGTCATCAGGACACCGGCCTACAACCAGGAGCTGCCGGCCGGCCTGCACTGGCTGCTCGCTAGCCTGCCGGGCTACAACGCCTGGTACCGCTTTGAGCAGTTCTGGGTGGCGGTCGAAGGCCGCAGGCGCTATTCGGTGGTCGATCCCGATTGGCAGCAAGCGGGCTCGGTGTCGGCGCTCAATCAGCAGCTGCGACAGATGCTCGAAGCCGAGCTCGACCAGGCCTACGCTGGTCGGCCCGATCTGCGCCGGCTCATGACGCCCGACTACCCGCCTTACGGCAAACGCATGCTGCGTGACGACGGCACCTGGTCGGACGCGCTCAAGCGCAGCAATGTGACCATGGTCAGCGAGCCGATTGCGCGCATCACTGAAAACGCGGTGGTCTGCCGTGACGGCAGTGTGCATGAGCTCGATGTGATCATTTACGGCACCGGCTTTCATGCCTCGCAGTTCCTCAATTCGCTGCAGGTCACAGGCCGTGGCGGCGTCGATTTGCATGCGCAGTGGGGCGTGGATGCGCAGGCCTATCAGGGCGTGTGCGTGCCCAATTTCCCCAACCTGTTCATGCTCTACGGGCCCAACACCAACCTGATCACCAATGGCAGCCTGGTGCTGTTTTCCGAGATTGAGATTGAATACATCCTTCGCTGCTTGGCGAGTCTGGGGCAGCACGGTGCGCGTGCGATGGAGGTCAGCGCAGCGGCCAGTTGGCGCTATGACGAGCGTATCGATGCCCAGACCCGGCGCATGGCCTACGGCGTCGACGGGGTGAGCAATTGGTACAAGTCGGCCACCGGTCGGGTGACGCAGAACTGGCCGTTCAGCACGGTGGACTTCTGGCGCCAGATGCAGTGGGTTAAGACCGAAGATTTCTCATTCTGGCCCTGAGTTGTACCCGCACATGACCCGCAACTGCATAAGGGCTTGCCCGCGCACAGCCACCCTGGATTGGGCTTCGGTTAGATTCGAAGGCTTTGTCATCAACAAAGGTCTCTTCATGAAGCGTTTTGTTCTGGGCCAAGGTCTGATCGCTTTTTTTCTGCTGCTCGGGCTCGGCGCGCCTGCATTCGGGCAAGCTTTCCCCAACAAGGCCATCACCTTGGTGGTGCCTGCGCCACCGGGCGGCGTGGTGGATGCGACCGGTCGGCTTTTGGGCGAGGCCATGTCGCGCCAACTGGGTCAGCCCGTGGTGATCGATAACCGCGGTGGCGCCAGTGGCAACATCGGCTATAGCCATGCTGCACGGGCTTCGGCCGATGGCTACACCTTGCTGACCTCCTACTCCGCTTTCCATTTGGGCAACCCCTCGCTGTTTCCCAAGCCGGGCTGGGCCCAGAGCGACTTTGTCCCCATCGCCATGGCCGCTGTGGCGACCAATGTGATTGCCGTGCATCCTTCGATACCCGCCAACACCCTGGGTGAGTTGATCGCCTACCTCAGGAGCAACCCGGACAAGGTGTCCTACGCATCACAGGGCTCGGGCTCTTTGGCCCATGTCGGCACTGAGATCTTCAAGGCCCAGACCGCCACCAGCATGGTGCATGTGCCTTACAGAGGCTCAGGTCCTGCTATCCAGGACATGCTCTCCGGCCAGGTGCAGTTGTTCATCACCACCCCGCCTTCGGTGATGCAGCACATCCAGGCCGGCAAACTCAAGGGCATTGCGGTGACAGGAAAGGCGCGTCACCCCGGACTGCCGCAGGTACCGACCACCGCCGAGGCGGGTCTGCCTGGCTTTGAACTGGAAGGCTGGGTGGCTTTGTTTGCCCCGGCGGGTACTCCGGCCGAAGCGGTCAGCCGCTTGGCTTCGGCCGTCAAATCATCGGTGGAGACACCGGAGGTCATCGCCAAGGCCAAGGCGGCTGGGCTCGAGATACGCTACCTTCCTCCCGCTGCCCTGCAGGAATTGGTACGCGCAGAGACTGCCGGCTGGGCCACCACCATCAAGAGCGCCAATATCTCGGTGCAATGAGTGTTTGAAACAAGATCTGGCCATTTTGGGCGCCGGCGCAGCCGGCATGTTCGTGGCTCTGGCCGCGCAGGCGCGCGGCTTGCGCGTGGCCCTGTTTGAGCCCCGCGCTGATTTGCCCAACAACCTGGCCATCAGCGGCGGGCTGCTGCCGGTGGCAGGTTCCGCCCTGCAGCGCGCAGCCGGTGTGACCGACAGCCCCGAAGCCTGGCTGGCCGATTTGCGCCAATTTGCTCCGGGCATGGTCAATGAACAGATTGCCGAGGCTGTGGCGCTGGCCTTGCCCGCGGCCTGCGACTTCTTGCAGGCCCAGTGCGCCGCACCGCTGCGCTTCCTGCCGGAGATGGTGGCCCCCGGCCATGGCCAGCGACGCTTTCACAGTGTGCAGCCGGCCTCAGGCCAGGCACTGCATCAGTGGCTGCGCCAGGCGGTGCGCAGCGCGCCGGGCATCAGTTGGTTGGAAGGCAGTGCCGAGGTCGAGCGCAGCGGCGGCGGTTTTGAGCTGCGCAGCCCACAGGGCCTGTTTGCGGATTTGCGGGCCGATCAACTGGTGCTGGCCGGCGGCGGCTTTGGCGCCAATACGGCCATGGTGGCGCAGTACATTCCCGGCATGGGTGGGGCCCTGCACAATGGCTCGGCCACCAACGACGGCAGCACCATCGCCCTGGGTCTGCGCTGGGGCGCGCAGCTCTGGGGCATGGACGGCTATCAGGGCCAGGGCCATACCAACCCGGGCGGCGTCACCCGGCTGGGCATGGGCATCCCCTCGCTGGGCGGCATTCTGGTCAACCGTGAGGGACGGCGCTTTGTGGCCGAGGACATCGGCCCTTCGGCGCTCGCGCCCCAGGTGCTGGCGCAAAGCGGCGGTATCGCGCTGGAGCTGTTTGACCAGGCCATTGAAGACCAGTTGGGCAACCACTCGGCCTACCAGCAGGCGCGGCAGGCTGGCTGCGTGATGTGTGCGCAGACCCTGCCCGAATTGGCGGCATTGGCCGGCATCGACGCCGGCGCGCTCCAGCACACTTTGGATGAGGTGGCCGCTTGCGCGCAAGGGCAGGCCGACCGCCTGGGTCGGCGCTCATTTGCCCGCGTGCTTGGCGCGCCCTGGAGGGCGTCCTGGGTGACCGGTGCGCTCTCGCACACCCAGGGCGGTCTGCTCACCGATGCCCATGGCGCGGTGCTGCACGAAAGTGGTCAGCGCATACCTGGCCTATTCGCGGCTGGCGGCTGCGCGGCCGGCCTGTCGGGCCGGGGCGCCGACGGTTATCTGCCCGGCAATGGCTTGGCGCAGGCCTTTGGTCTGGGCTGGCGGGTGGCGCAGGCGCTGGGCTGATTGCGCCGAGCACGCGCGGGGGTCACAGCCCTTGTTCGGGCAGCTCGATCAGAGCGCGCGGCAGGCTCCAGGCCGGCTCGGCGCCATGCTCAGTGATGAGGAACTGGTCTTCAATGATGAAGCCGCCTTCGCCATCGACATACACCGGCGTCTCAAAGGCCAGCACCATGCCCGGCTCGATAGCCTCATGGGCCTGCGCGGCAATGAAGGGCGGTACCTCGCAAAACGTGTCATGGCCCAGGCTGTGGCCGTAGTGGCCGCGGCTAAAGCCGGCAAAGCCCGCCTTGTGGATGGCGCGCGTGGCGTGGGCATGCACATCGCTGAGCAGATGGCCGGGCTTGAGCACTTCAATGCCGGCAGCAAAAGCGTCTTCCAGGGCCTGCATGATCTGGCCGGTGCGGGGTCTGGCCTTGCCCAGGACATAGGTGCGGCCGCTGTCCGAGCTATAGCCTTCGACCAAGCAGCCGACATCGAACTTGAGCACATCGCCTGGAGCGATCTGCCCGCCCCCTTGCCAGGGCAGCGGTCCCACCGTGGTGTATTCCCATTGGCCGGACAAGCGCACACCGCGGCGCTGCACCTCGGCGGCCACGCCGTCCTTCCAGGCTTGCGCAATGGCATCGCGGTGCATGCCGGTGCGAACGCTGGCCACCGCGCGGCGCATGCCGGCTTCGGCCAGGGCTGCGGCCTGCTGCAGCAAAGCGATTTCACGCGCGCTTTTGACCGCCTTGATGCGGGCGATCACCGCGCTGGCATCGACCCAGCGCAGCCCGGGCAGAACCTCCTGGAGCAAAGCAAAGTCGCTGGCTGGCCAGAAGTCCAGGTCCAGCCCGATGCGCGCATCGGCCAGGCCTCGCTCGCGCAGCAGGACACCGAGTTGCTCGAAGGAGCGGCGAGCATCAAAGGCCGCAGGCCGGGCAAAACCGGCGGGCCGGCCATCGGCCCGCCAAGCGCGCTGCATCAACTCGGCCGCGCCTTCGCTGCTGTCCAGCCAGGGGCGGATGTCGGCGGTTTCGACCCAGTCGCTGTGGGTCAGTACCTGCGCCTGGCCCAAGGCGCGCCGTGCATGCGGTGCAAACAACTCGGTGGCCACCGCCGCAATCGGCTCGCCAGCGGCCGCTGGCACCAAGGCCAGGGCCGAGCCGGCGCGCCGAAAGAAAGAGGCCACGCCCGGCGGCGCGCCGGTGGCCCAGGCAAAGCTTTCGGGCTTGGCCAGTACCAGGGCGTCGATGTCCGCCTCCCGCAGCAGTCTCTCGGCGCGTTGGCGTGGCACGTCACTCATGGGCGGGGCTCCTATTTGCCGTAAGACAGGGTGGGCAGCCAGGTGGCGATGTCCGGCACCAGGGTCAGCAGCAGCACGCCCAGCATCAAGAGCAGCCAGAAGGGCAGGGTGCCGATCGAGGCTTCTGCCAAACTCACCTCGTGCTTGCTGATGCCCACCAGCACAAACAGGTTCATGCCCACCGGCGGGGTGAGCATGCCGATCTCGATCATGATGGTCACCACCACGCCCAGCCAGATGGGGTCAAAGCCCAGACCGGTCATCAGCGGGAACACCACCGGCAGGGTCATCACCATCATCGACAGGCCGTCGAAAATCATGCCCAGCAGCAGGTAGATCAGCACGATCACGCCCAGCAGCGCATACCGCGACAGGCCCAGGGCCGAGACGCCTTCGAGCATTTTTTGCGGCAACTGCAAGAGGCTGATCGACTGCGCCAAGATGACCGCGCCCAAAAACACAAAGGCAATCACCGCAAAAGTGCGCGCCGAGCTCAAAAAGGTTTGGCCCAGTTTGCGCCAGGTCAGGTCGCCCTGGGTAAAGCCCATCAGGGCGGCGGCGGCCACGCCCACCGCCGCCGATTCCGTGGGGGTGGCAATGCCTGCAAACAAGCTGCCCAGGACTGCCAGGATCAGCACCAGAATCGGCCAGACTGCGAGGGCTGCGCGCAGGGTCGGGCCCCAGGGCAGGGCCTGCTCGCGCGGCACCAGGCTGGGATCGCGCCGAGTCTTGAACTCGATGTAAATCATGAACAGCAGCGCCATCATCAGGCCCGGCACCACGCCGGCCAGAAACAGCTTTCCGATGGAGGTGTCGGTCAGCGCGCCATAAATCAGCAGCGACAGGCTCGGGGGGATCAAAAGCCCCAGGGTGCCGCCGGCAGCCAGCGTGCCCACCACCATCTTGCGTTCATAGCCACGCTGCACCAGCTGCGGATAGGCCACCGAGCCGACCGCGGCAGACACCGACATCGACGAGCCGCTGACCGCGCCAAAGACGGTACAGACCGCGATATTGGTGTGCAGCAGGCCGCCGCGCAACCGGGCAAACAGCGGCGACATGGCTTTGTAAATGCCGCCGGCCAGACCGCTGGCCACCAGCACATCGCCGAGCAAGATGAACAGGGGAATGGCAGTCAGGGTGAATTCACCGAGCACATTAAAGACCGCCTGCACGCCCAGCCGGGTGGCGCCGCCGCCAAAGAAATGCAAGATGGCAAAGCCGGTCAGGCCCAAGGCCGCGCCGAGCACCGCGCCCGAGAGTACGGTAGCGCCCAGCAGGCCCATCAAGATGGACCAGATCATGCGTGCACTTCCTCGCCGGCCTGCGGCGTGATCGGCCGCAGTGTCCGCCAGGCGCCGGCAAGGCCTGCCACCAGCACCGATACCGTCGCAATCAGCAGGAAGGGCGCCAGCGGCAGGCGCGACTGCTCGCTCATCAGGTTGAGCTTGGCGGTAAATTCATAAATCCCCCAGGCCTCGCGCACGAAGACCGCGCAGAAAGCCAGCAGCAGCAACTGACCGAACACGAACAGCCAGCGCTGTGGCCGCGCGGGCAGCCGCTCGGAAATCACCGTCACCCGGATGTTGATTTCGCGCAGCACCGCGCTGGGCAGCAGGGTGAAGACGGCCAGTGTCATCAAGAGCCCGGAGAGCTCCTCGGTGAAGTCAAAAGGCCGGCCCCAGACATAGCGCATCACCACCGCCACCAGCACCAGCGCAAAAATGCCCGCCAGTGCGGCGGCGCCTATGCCCGCCAGCGCGCCGGCGGCAGCGCGCAAGGTTTTGTCAATGATGCCGCCGGGCGCCGCCGTCGTCATTGCGGCAAGGCTTGCAAGATGCGCTGGCGGTAGGTGATGGCGTCACCGCCGGTTTCTTTGGCCAGCACGTCCCAGGTCTCCAGCGCCGACTTGCGCAGGGCCGCGCGGTCGGCCGCCGGCATCACCGGGTGGAAGGTCACGCCCTGGCTTTGCAGCTTCTCGCGCGCGGCCTTCTCGGCTGCGGCGTCGCCGTCAAAGTTAAAGCTCACCTTCTCCAGCTCGGCCACCGCCTCGTTGAAGCCCTTTTTCAGATCGGCCGGCAAAGCCGCCCACTTGCCCTTGTGGGCCAGCAGGGCGTAAGGCGCCGGCGGGAAGGGAAAGCCGGTCGGTGTAATGTGCTTGGCCACCTCCTGCAGCGAGATGGTGTTGGCAAAGCGCGGTGCATACAAGGCGCAGTCGACCACACCGGTCTGCATGGCCGAATACAGTTCGTTTTGCGGCACGATCTGCGCGGCCACGCCCAGGCGCTTGAAGGTCTCGACCTGCTCACGGCTACCCACCCTCAGCTTCTTGCGCTTGAGTTCATCGAGCGTGCGCACCGGCTCGCGGCAAAACAGCGCCGCATCCACCATCGAAAAGCCCAGGAAGCCAGGCACTTCGATGTTCCATTTGGCAACGCCCTCCTTGAGCACGGCTTTAAGCGCCGGCAGCGCTTTGAGGTGTTCGTCGGCATTGGCCACCAGACCGTAAACATACAAATTGGCCAGGGCTGGCGCGTCGCGACCCACAAAGGGCGGCCAGATAAAGCCCAGCTCGGGCGTGCCCACCTGCATGAAGCGCAGGGCGTCGGCGTCTTTGAGTCCCAGGGCGCCACCTTCAGAGACCGAGATCTTCATCTTGCCGCCGGTGCGCTTTTCCACATCGGCCGCAAATGCGCGAATCTGCACCGACTCGGGGCGAGTCGGTGCGTAGCTGTTGTTGAACTTCCATTCGGTCTGCGCCTGCGCGCCGCCGAGCAGAGACAGGGACAGAATGGACAGTGCCGACAGGCGCTGCAGGGTTTTGGTAGCGGTCATGAAATCTCCTTGGAGCGGTCAAAGAATCGACGCATTCTAAGAGCCCAAACCAAACGCCGGGGCATGAGTTTATGAGCGCGCAGGCGCTGTCCTGTTTTTTCTCGAGGCCCGGTGCGCCGGCATTGCCCCAAATTTGGCGACAATCGGGCCTGGCCCCGGTGGTGAAACCGGTAGACACAGCGGACTTAAAATCCGTCGCTTCCGTAACTGGGGCGTGCCGGTTCGATTCCGGCCCGGGGCACCAGAGATCTGGCCGCAGCCTGCCCCTAGTGGCATGCTCTCATTGACAGATCAATGACAAGGGTGCGACGATTCTTCCCATCTGGCCTTGCGCGCCGACCTGGGGTTGACGGCACTTGAGCCCCAGCACCGCACCGGCATGAACCGTCCCCTTCGCAGCAATTTCCCGCGTGGCTCCTACCCTTGGGCTGTGCGCAACGCGCATTGGCGCGCCCTGGGCATTGCCGAGGAGGACTGCGACAAGCCCAAGATTGCCATCGTCAACAGCTCGTCGTCGTTGGCCGCTTGTTTTTCTCACCTCGACGGCATCGTGCCGACGGTCAAGGAGGCGATCCGAGCCGCAGGCGGGGTGCCTTTCGAGGTGCGTACCTCGGCGCCCAGCGACTTTATTTTTGCGCCGGGCGCGCGCGGGGCCTACATGCTCACCAGCCGCGATCTGGTGACCAACGATATTGAGGTGGCGGTCGAGGGCCCGATGCTCGATGGCATGGTGTGCCTCACCTCCTGCGACAAGACGGTGCCCGGCCAGTTGATGGCTGCGGCCCGGCTCGACATTCCCACCCTCATGCTGGCCTGTGGCTACCAGCCCAGCGGTGAGTATGAGGGCGAGCATGTCGACATTGAAGACGTGTTCATCGGCGCCATGCATGCGCAGATGGGACGGCTGCCGATGGAGCGCTTGGTGGGCATGAGCCGCGAGGCCATCCGTGGTCCCGGGGTGTGTACCGGCATGGGCACGGCCAATTCCATGCACATCCTTTGCGAGGCCCTGGGCATGGCCTTGCCCGGCACCACGCCAGTGGCGGCCAACAGCCCGGCGATGTTCGATGCGGCGCGGCGCGCCGGCCAGCGCATCGTCGGCATGGTCAGCGAGGACCTGCGCCCGCGCAAAATCATGAGCGCCCAGGCCTTTGCCAATGCGGTGCGGGCTTTGCTGGCCGTCGGCGGCTCGATCAATTGCATCAAGCATCTGCAGGCGGTGGCCACAGAGGCTGAGGTGGAGGTCGATGTTTATGAACTGGTGCACCGCCTGTCGGTGCAGACCCCGGTGCTCGCGGCGGTGCGGCCAGTGGGTGCGCACACCATCGAAGCTTTCGAGGCCGCAGGCGGCGCGCAAGGCGTGATGCGGCAGTTGCGCCCCCTGCTTGATGTTCAGGCCTTGAGCGTCAGTGGACGCAGCCTGGGCGAGCATCTGGACGAAGCGCCGGCGCCCGACGAGGCGGTGATCCGGCCGCTGGCGCGTCCCTGGGCCGAGCGCCCCGCCATCGTGATGCTGCGCGGCACATTGGCGCCGCAGTGGGGCATCGTCAAGGCCGGCATTGTGGAGCGGGCCTCGCGCCGTTTTACCGGGCCGGCCCTGTGCTTCGACAGCTCCGATGCGGCCATCAGCGCCTTGCAGCGCGGCGAAATTCGCCCCGGTCATGTGGTGGTGATGCGCGGTGCGGGTGTGACCGGCGGGCCGGGCATGGGCGGCGGCGCCTCCCGGGTGGTGTTTGCCATCGACGGCGCCGGGCTGGGCGAGCAGGTGGCCATGGTCACCGACGGCCACCTCTCGGGCCTGGTGTGCAAGGGCCTGGTGGTGGCCGAGGTGGCGCCCGAGGGCGCGGTCTGCGGCCCCTTGGCCCTGGTGCAAGACGGCGACCGGATCGAGATCGACCTTGATGAGCATCGCTGCGATCTGCAGGTCGACGAGGCCGAGTTACAGCGCCGGCGTGAAGCCTGGCGCGCCCCGGCCCTGCCTTATGACCGCGGCTGGCTCCAGATTTACCGGCGCAATGTGCGTCCTTTGAGCGAGGGCTCTGTACTCGTGCAGTCGCCCGCAGGCGGCAAGCCCTGAACTGAATCCCATAAAGCATGAGCGACAAGAAAATCATTGACTACTCGGTGCTGGACCGCCAGCGCAACGACGAGCGTATTTTGGTGTCCGACACCTTCGGCCGCGACGACAGCAAGCCCGAGCGCGCCGACCTCGGGTATTGGCAGGAGCAGGGTCGGCAAGTGCCGATTTACCGCAAAACCCAGGTGCTGGTGGTCGGCGGTGGCCCATCGGGCACGGCGGCGGCGGTGGCAGCGGCGCGCGCCGGTGCCGACGTGACCCTGCTGGAGCGCTACAACCATCTGGGCGGGCTGTCGACTGGCGGCCTGGTGATCTGGATCGACCGCATGAGCGACTGGCAGGGCCAATTGGTGATCCAGGGCTTGGCCAAGGAACTGCTCGATCGGCTGCCGGCCGATGCGATTGCCGGGCCCGATCCAGCCGAGTGGGGTTCGAAAGACCCGGCCCGGGCCGCTCACTGGTCTCAGCGCACCGCCGCCTACCACGGCGTGGTGACCTGGTCGCCCACCATAGATCCCGAGCGGCTCAAGCTCCTGAGTCAGGACATCATTCTTGAGAGCGGCGTGCACCTGGTCTATCACACCTGGGCGGCGCTGCCCATTGTCGAGGCCGGTGCGGTCAAGGGCGTGGTGTTTGAGAGCAAGGAAGGGCGCATGGCGCTGATGGCCGATGTGGTGATCGACGCCACCGGCGACGGCGATCTGTTCGGCCGCGCTGGCGCCGAGTTCGACGACGACATCGAGCCGGCTGACATCCACCACGCCATGAACACCGCCTGGACCTTCGCCGGGGTCGACATGAACCGCTGGATCGCCTTCAAGGCCGGCCAGCCCGAGGCCTTCAATGCCTTCATGGCGCGCGGCCGCCAGGAGTGCGGCCTGTTTGAGCGGCCCTTCGTGTCCTGGCGCAACGATGTGGCGCTGTTCATGGGCCCACGCCAGACCGGCTACAACGCGCTCGATGTGGACGACCTCACCACGGTGGAGATCCGTTCGCACCGGGCCATGGACAAGCACCTGGCCTTCTACCGCGCGCATGCGCCGGGCTTCGAGGGCGCCTACATGATGCTCAGTGCGCCGCAGATTGGCGTGCGCCACACCCGCCGCCTGCGCGGCGTGGGCGCGGTGCTGCGCTCGCAGTGGCCGCAGGGCCTGGCCCTGCCCGATGAAATCGGCGTCTCGCCCGCGATTTCTCCGACTTTCCCCAATATCTCGGTGCCCTATGGCGCGCTGGTGCCGCGCACGCTCGAGGGCCTGCTGGCCTGCGGCCGGCACATCTCCTGCGACAAAAACTCCCACGGTTTCATGCGCGAAATTCCGCAGTGCTGGATCACCGGGCAGGCTGCCGGCGCGGCGGCCGCCCTGGCCGTGCGCTCTGGCGTGCCGCCGCGCGCGGTCAATATTGCCCAGCTGCAGGACCTTTTGTTGGCCCAGGGCGTGTACCTGCGCAAGGCAGGGCAGGGCAGTGAGCAGCCCGGTGAGCCCGTGCGCGCCAACGCAGCCGCTGGCGCATGAAACTCACAGACGCCGAGCAGGCCATGCTCGACGGGCGCGATGGCCCGGCGGTGCAAAAGGCCATGGACCTCCTGCTGCGCTATGGCCGCGCGCTCGGTGCCGAGCGACTGGTCGAGACCCACAATGTGGTCGCGTCGGTGAGCGCCAGCACGCCCTTCATGCGCGAATTCGCCCGTCAAAACGGCGGCATGGAGGCGGTGTTCTCGCAGTTCAGCCTCGACAGCGACGAGGTGGTGAGTATTCCCAAGGTGCGTACCTTTTCGGTGCACACGCAACTGGGCTTTGACCCGGCGCAGGCCGAGCGCATGGGCGTGGACGAGCAGACGGTGCAGTTCTTTCGCAAGGGCGAAGCCTTCACCACCGGCCTGGGCATACAGGCCACCAACACCTGCACGCCTTATCAGGTGGGCAACATCCCGGTGCGCGGCGAGCACTGCGCCTGGATGGAGTCGTCGGCGGTGGTCTATTGCAACTCGGTGCTGGGCGCGCGTACCAACACCGAGGGCCGCGAGAGCGTAGGCGCAGCCATGCTCACCGGACGCATTCCCTACTGGGGCTATCACCTCGATGAAAACCGTCTGGGCAGCCACTGGATTGAAGTCGATACCGATGTGCAAAGCACCGCCGACTGGGGCTTGCTGGGCTATTGGATGGGTGAGCAAGTGCAGGAGCAGGTGCCGGTGATCACCGGCATCCGCAGCACGCCCAACCTGGCCCGGCTCAAGCACTTTGGCGCCTCGGCCTCCTCGTCGGGCGGGGTTGAGATGTACCACCTGGTGGGCATCACGCCTGAGGCGACCAGCCTTCAGCAGGCTTTTGGCCAGCGCAAGGTACCGACCCAGCCCCTGCGCTATGGCCTGCGCGAGCGCCGTGAGACCCTGGAGCGGCTCAACGCTACTGGGCGCGAGGCCAAGATCGACTATGTGATGCTGGGCTGTCCGCACTACAGCCTGGAGCAGATGTGGGAGCTGGCGCAGCTGCTCGAAGGCCGACGGATCCATGCCGACGTGCAGCTGTGGGTGTTCACCGCGCGGGCCACCAAATTCCTGTGCGACCAAAGCGGCTACACCCGCATCATTGAAGAAGCTGGCGGGCATATCCTGTCGGACAGCTGCTCGGCCATGAGCCGCGCTGTGCCGCCCGGTACCCGGGTGGTGGCACTGGACTCGGCCAAGCAGACCCATTACCTGCCGGCGATCTTGGGCGTGCAAGCCTGGTTCGGTTCGACCGCGCAATGTGTCGAGGCGGCCTGCAGCGGCCGCTGGCAGGAGCTGGCCGTATGAGTACCAGGACCCTGCGCGGGCGCTGTGTCGTCCCCGGCGTGGCCGAAGGCGAGGCGCTCGTGACCCATGACCGCATCTCGGGCTGGGGCGGCATCGATTCGCGCACCGGCACCATCGTGGAGGTCCGCCATGCGCTGCGCGGGGTCAGTTTTGCCGGTAAGGTGCTGGTTTTTCCGGGGGCCAAAGGCTCCTCCGGATGGTCCAATGCCTTTCACCTGACCCGCACCTTTGGCGTCGCCCCTGCAGCCATGCTTTTCAATGAAATGACCACCAAAATCGCTCTGGGAGCGGTGGTCACCCGTGCGCCTGCGCTGACCGACTTTGACGGCGACCCGCTGGCGCTGATCGAGACTGGCGACTGGGTTCGGGTCGATGCCGACCGCGGCCTGGTTGAGATCACCAAGGCCGCCCAGCGGTCCAAGGCCTCTTCTTGAGAGGGTCGCCATGAATGTGTTAACCCGCCTGGCCTGTGCGCGCCCCCGCCTGAGTGCGCATCTGCCTTTCACACTTTGACCACGCACTTTCCCAAAAATCTATGAAACCTGATCAGACCCGCCGCCAATTCCATCAGACCGCTGTCGCTGCTTTGGGCGCTGCAGTCGGATTTTCCACGCTACCGGCAAACGCGCAGACTTTTCCAAGCAAGCCGGTCACGCTGATCGTGCCCAATGCACCGGGCGGCGCGATCGACATCCTGGCGCGCTCGCTGCAGCAACACCTGCAGACCGCCTGGGGCCAGACGGTGCTGGTTGAATACAAGCCGGGCGCCGGCACGGTGGTGGGTACCGATTTTGTGGCCAAGGCCCCGGCCGATGGGCATACCCTGTGCCTGGTGGCCACGCCCCATGTCATCAATCCGGCAATCCGCCAGATGCCCTTTGACACCACCCGCGACCTGTCGGGCATCACCATCCTGGGCATCTCCAATGTGCTGCTGTCGGCCACCCCCTCGCTGCCGGTCAGCACCTTGCCTGAGCTGATCGATCTGGTCAAAAAGAACCCTGGCAAGTACGCCTATGCCAGCCCGGGCAGCGGCAGCTCCATGCATTTTGCAGTCGAGCTGCTCAAGCAGCGCACCGGCATGGACCTGCTGCATGTGCCTTTCAAGGGCTCGGGCCCGGCCTATCCCGAAGTCATGTCGGGCCGCATCGCCTTGCTGATCGACCCGCTGTTTTCCAGCCTGCCGCACCTCAAGGCCGGCCGGCTCAAGCCGATTGCCGTGACCGCCTCTCGCCGCTCACCCTTGGCGCCAGACATTGCCACCATGGCCGAGACGCTGCCGGGCTTCAATGTGCAAAGCATGTTCGGCATGGTGGTGGCCAGCGCCACACCAAGGCCGGTGGTGCAAAAGATTTACACCGACGTGGTGCAGGTGATGCGCCGGCCTGAGGTGACGGCGCGGCTGGCCGAATTGGGGCTGGAGCCCAACCCGATTGCCCCCGAGCAGTTTGACGCGCTGATCAAGACCGATATCGAGCGCTGGACCCAGCTCGTCAAGACGGCCAACCTGAAGGTCGATTGATGCGCCGGTGGAGCTTCATCCCATGAACATTGAGGCCCTCAGCCCTTGCGGTGGCCGCGTCAGCGGCGTCGATCTGCGTGAGCCACTGAGCCCTTCGACGGTTGCGGCCATTGAGTCTGCGATGGACCAGTATGCGGTGCTGGTGTTCCCAGCTCAGCACCTCGACCAGGACCAGCAGATGGCTCTGGCCAGCGCCCTGGGACCGCTGGAGCTGGGCTTTCGCCGCATTCGAGGCGGCGCGCACCGCCTCAAGTACAAGGAGCTGGCCGATATCTCCAATGTCACGGTCGATGGTGAGGTGGCCGCACGCGACCATCAGAAGATTGTGAGCAACCTGGCCAACCAGCTTTGGCACTCGGACAGCTCCTTTCAAAAGCCGCGGGCCAAGTATTCGATGCTGGCCGCCTCTGTGGTGCCAGCCTTGGGCGGTGAAACCGAATTTGCCGATCTGCGCATGGCCTACGACGCCTTGCCCGGCTGGCGGCGCGAGCAGATCGCAGGCATGCAGGCGGTCCACTTCGCCCTGCATTCACGCTACCTGCTTGGCGACACCGAATACACACAAGCCCAGAAAGATGCTTTCCCGCCCGTGGTCTGGCCTTTGGTGCAGTCCGACCCACGTACGGGTCGCAAGATCCTCTACGTGGGCGCGCATGCCTGCGCCATTGAAGGCATGGTGCTGGCCGAGGCCAGGCTGCTCCTGATGGACCTGCTCGAGCATGCCACCCAGCGCCAGTTCGTCTATACCCACCGGTGGGCCGAGGGGGATTTGGTCATCTGGGACAATACCGCTACGGTGCACCGGGGCCGTCACTTTGACCTGTCGCAGCGCCGCGAACTGCGCCGGGCCACCACCCGGGAAGTACTGACTTCGCCCGAGGCAGCAGCCCTTGCCTGAGGCGTGAGCCACAGGCCCATGCCATCGAGGACAGGTTTTTTTGTTTCATGCATTTTGAGCTTCAAGGTCAGGGGCATCCGGTGGTGCTGATGGCGGGTCTGGGCGGGCTGGGGGTCTTCTGGCGGCCGGTGATGGAGCGGCTGTCGCAGCGGCACCTGTGCATCAGCTTCGACCACCCCGGCATGGGACGCAGTCCGCCGGCGGCGGCGCATTCGATCGCACACATCGCCTGTGAGGTGCTGGGGCTGCTCGATCAACTCAAACTGCGCTCTGCGCATTTCGTCGGGCATTCCACCGGTGGTTTGGTGGCCCAGGTTCTGGCGCTCGATCACCCGCAGCGGGTCGACCGCATCGTCTTGAGCGCGACCTGGGCGCGGCCGGACCGGCGCTTTCGCGATCTCTTCATGACGCGCCGTGTGGTGCTCGAACGCGCTGGCTTTGGTGCCTACAACGCGGTGGCCAAGCTGCTCGCTTATCCTCCCGATTGGTACGAGGCGAATCTGGCCAGCGCCTCGCCGATTGACTTTGACGCGGGCGGCGATCTGGCCACCGCCCTGGCGCGCATTGACATGCTGCTGGCTTTCGACCGGGCCGAGGAGCTGGGCCGCCTGCGCGCGCCAACGCTGATCGTCGGCGCCAGCGACGACGCCATCGTGCCGATCAGCCACAGCCATGACCTGGCGCGCCGCTTGCCGCGGGCCGCCATGGTGGAGTTGCAAGGCGGGCACTTTCTGCCGCAGACGCAGACGGTGCGCTATGTCGACGAAGTGCAGGCTTTTCTGAATGGGCCAGCCTGAGGTCCTGGGATGTTCAAGTTATACAAAGGAGTTGTGCCATGAAGATGCTGTCGGATCCCTATTTCTTCCAATCGGCTCGTCGGAGTCTGCTGCTCGCTGCTGCGTTGGTGGGCTTGTCTGCGCAAGCGGCCGACCCCTGGCCGGTCAAGCCGATACGGGTCGTGATTCCGTTTACCACCGGCGGTGTGCAGGACACCCTGGCGCGCTCGATTTCCAATGAGCTTGGCGCTGCCCTGGGCCAGCCGGTGATCATCGAAAACCGCCCAGGTGCGGGCGGTACGGTGGCTGCCAACGCGGTGGCCAAGTCGGCGCCTGACGGCTACACCCTGATCCTGGCGGCGGCCAGCCACAACATCAACGGCACGCTCTACTCCAAGCTCAACTACGACCCGGTCAAGGACTTTGTAGGCGCTGCCTACATCGGCAACACCAGCTACATCATGGTGGTCAGCGCCAGCGTGCCAGCCAAGAGCGTGGCCGAGTTTGTGAGCTATGCCAAGGCCCGGCCGGGCCAGCTCAACTACGCCACCGCAGGCAGCGGCAGCGCCACCCATCTGGCCATGGCCTATTTCAGCGGCATGGCCGGTCTGGACATCGTGCACATCCCGACCAAGGGCGCGGGCGATGCGATGACCGAGGTGCTGGCCGGGCGCTCGCAGGTGATGATCAATGCCAACAACGTGGCCCTGCCCTTTGCCAAGGACTCACGCGTGCGCCTGCTGGGCGTGACCTCCGAAAAAGCCTCGCCCTTTGTGCCGGGGGTAGAGCCGATTGCTGCGGCCTTGCCCGGCTATGTGTTCGACAGCTGGTTCGGTCTGCTCGCCCCCGCCGGCACGCCGGCCGATATCGTAAACAAGCTCAACACGGAAATGAGCAAGGTGCTCAAGCGGCCCGAGGTGATTGAACGTCTGACGCGCCAGGGCATCGAGGCCGGCAGCATGACACCGGAAGCTTTTGGCCAGTTGCTGCGGCAAGACTTTGACCGCATGGCCAAGGTGGTGAAAACCTCGGGAGCCAAGGCCGACTGAGGGGCACAGCTCCCACAGTTTCGCCGGCGGCTTGTGGCAGCTCCCACGCCTTCTTTGCAAGCCTCTATTTGGACGTGTAGGAGCGCCGCCCCGGCGCGATCGGCCTGATGAGAAGGCGCGGCGCTTGAGCGATCGCCGCATCGCTGCGAGGGCGCAGCTCCTACGCCCACACAAACATGGTTCAAGCTCTGTGAGAGCTCCCATGCCTTCTTCGCAAGCCTCTATTTGGACGTGTAGGAGCGCCGCCCCGGCGCGATCGGGCTGATGAGCAGGCGCGGTGTTTGAGCAAGCGCCGCATCGCTGCGAGGGCGCAGCTCCCACATCCACACAAACATGGTTAAAGCTCTGTGGCAGCTCCCACATCCACACAAACATTTTTAAAGCTCTGTGGCAGCTCCCACGCCTTCTTCGCAAGCGTTTACTTGGGCGTGTAGGAGCGCCGCCCCGGCGCGATCGGGCTGATGAGCAGGCGCGGCGCTTGAGCGAGCGCCGCATCGCTGCGAGGGCGCAGCTCCCACATCCACATAAACATGGTTCAAGCTCCGTGGGAGCTCCCACGCCTTCTTCTCAAGCGTTTATGGCTTGCACCGAGCCATGTCTGCAACAATCCCTTGATCATTGCATTTGCTGAGAATTCGCCATGGCCTTGTTGGGCAACATCGTTTGGTTTTTCCTGGGCGGCTGGGCGCTGTTTCTCGGATACGTCCTGGGGGCGATTCTGTTCTTCCCCATGTTCATCCCTCTGTTCCGGCTGGCGCTCTACGCCCTGTGGCCTTTTGGCCGTGATGTGGTGACGCGCGCGCAGCTCGATCGCTATCGTCAGATCAAGGGTAGCGCTGTGGACGGCTCTGCCATCGACACCACGCTCAAAAACGTCAGCGCGGTGCTCAATGTGCTGTGGATGCTCACCTTTGGCTGGTTTCTGGCTCTGGTTCATCTGGCCGCCTCTTTTGCCAACCTCTGCTTCTTCTTTTTGATCGTGACCATCCCGAATATCGGCGGGCACTGGAAGCTGATCCGGGTGGCTTTCCTGCCGTTTAACAAAGTCATCGTGCCCGCCAGCCTCGCCCAGGAGATCCGCGATGGCCTGGCGAAGGCGCGACTGGGGCTTTGATCGGCACTGGGCCTCAGGGTTAAGATCTGGCCATGTCGAACTATTCCACGCCCTTTGAGATTCACGTCCATGGCGATGTGCCCCTGCGCCCGGATGTGACTTACGACCAACTGCAGGAGGCGCTCAAGCCCCTGTGGAAATACGCCGGCGCCCGCTCTCTGGCCGCTGGCGCTGTCAGTGCCTATGAGGAAGAGCCCGGCATACGCTTTGACGCCAAGCAAGAGCTGCTGCAGATGTGCTGGACGGTCAGCGGCGACGAGGACTTCAGGCAGGTGCTTGAAGAGGTGTGCATGGCCCTCAACGACTTGGCCTCGACCGGCGCAGCCCTGGAGGTGACCTTCTACGACACCGACTTTGACGAGGATGCGGGCGAGGAGGACGAGCCTGCGCAGGCGCGCGATGATTTTGCGATGTATTTCGTGGGCCCGACGCCGGCAGCCATCATGCAGGTTCAGCGCGATCTGCTGGTGCAAGACACCATCGGTTTGCTCGAGCGCCACTTTGACAGTGCCGAGCTCGGCGAGGTGGTCGGTGCCATCGACCGTCTGTTCGACAAGCGCCTGAACGATCTGGCCAATTCCATGCAGCTGGGCCGCCCGCCCCGCGGTGCGGGTGGGTCATCGGGCAGTCACGGCGGCGGTCGCAAGCCGCGGCATCTGCACTGAGCGCCAGCGCCCGGTCACGGCCGCTGGCCTTCAGTCGCCCTCGCCCTTGATCAGGGGCGTGATCACGCCCTCGTTCATCCAGCGCACCAGAGCCGCGCCGACCTGAGCGCTGCGCTCGGAATAGCTGTGGTAGCTGGCCTTGCCACAGACGTCAGACCAGCGGTTGCCGCCGATCACCGTCATCAGCCCGTGCAGCGCTTGCTTGCGCGCAAATTCATACGGGGTGAATCGGCACAGATCGCCCTTGTGGTGCAGGTAGATGCTGTTTTTGGGCAGCATCTCGGGCTTGACCTGGGCAATGGTCGAGGCATAGCCCGAGTAGGGGCCGCCGCCGGGCACGGACTGGGTGGCCGAATGCACGCTGCCGGCCAGCTCGCCGCCCAGGTGGACGGCCAGCCAGTGGCTGCTGACCGCGCCATAGCTGTGGCCCATCACATAAATCTCTTTCGTGGGCAGCGTCTGCCGGGTGCGCTCGATCAGGGCGCGCACATCCTGGGCATGCAGCGGGCTTGAGCGGTAGCTGTCGTCGCAGGCGGTAGGGTTGGCGCCGCGCGCGCCCCATTGGTCGGTCGGGCAGTCGACGGTCATCAGCGAAATGCCGGCCTGGTGCAGCAGCGGCTTGAACTCCTGCACATGTTGCTGCAGGTACAGAAAGCTGGGCCGTCCATCCTTGACTTCGATGCGTGGGATGCCGGGCCAGCCGGGAAACACCATCAGCAGCTTGCCATTGGGCTGCGGCGCCGGGTCGAGCAGGCCGCGCATGGCCACTGGCTTGTCGGCGCTGCTGCGCGGCAGTGGCGCTTCGATCACTTCGATGCCTTGAGCCGACGCAAGCGCTGCGCTGATCAAGGCAATGAGGCCGAGGAAGGTGACTTTGATCATCTGGGGCATCCTTGAGACAGGGGCGTCGTCCGGCCTTGGTGGCTTTAAGGCAGGTCCACCGTACTGGCGCGCAGGTCGGGCGCCAGCCAGCGCCGGGCGGCGGCCTGCAGGCCCTCCTGGGGGCCGGTGCTGATGAGCTCGATGTGTCCGTACCCGCTGGCGGCCGGCGCGGGCACATTGGGCAAATCGGCCAGTCGGCTGCGGGTTTGCCGGGCTACCGGAGCGCCGGTATCGACCAGACTCACCTGCGGTCCGGCCAAGGCCTGTAGCTGATCCGCGATGAAGGGGTAGTGGGTGCAGCCCAGCACCAGGGTGTCGATCTGGCCGCTGCCTGCGCCCAAGTCGCCCAGGGCCTGCATATGTTCTCTGGCGCAAGCCAGCAAGTCGGCCTGTGCTTGCGCACTGCCCTGTACGCTGTTTTCGATGGCCAGGGCCAGGCCGTCGCAGGCGCGCAGCACAAATTGCGCCTGCTCACGCAGCGGCTCAAGCAGGCGCGCAAATTTGTCGCTGGCCAGGGTCATGCGGGTGGCCAGCACGCCGATGCGGCGGCTGCGGCTGAGCGCCAACGCGGGCTTGAGCGCCGGCTCCACGCCGATGATGGGCAGGTCTGGATGCTCGCTGCGCAAGTGTTCAATGGCTGCGGCGGTGGCGGTATTGCAGGCCACCACCAGGGCCTGAACGCCGCGCCCGCGCAAGTGCTCGGTGATGCGGCGGGCGCGCTCGACCACATGGTCGGTCTGGCGCTCGCCATAAGGCCCGTGGCCGCTGTCGGCCAGGTAGATGAAGTCCTGCTCGGGCAGTTCGCGCCGCAGGGCCTGCAGGATGCTCAGGCCACCGATGCCGCTGTCGTAGACGCCGATCACCGCTGCTGCGCTGTGGGGGCGGTCAGGCTCAGGCCGAGACCACCGGGATGGACTTGAATTCCCCCGAGGCGATGCGCTGACTCCATTCGGCCGGGCCGGTGATGTGGGCACTGGTGCCGCCAGCGTCGACCGCCACCGTCACCGGCATGTCGACCACATCGAATTCATAAATCGCCTCCATGCCCAGATCGGCGAAGCCGACCACCTTGGCGGTCTTGATGGCCTTGGACACGAGGTACGCGGCGCCGCCCACGGCCATCAGGTAGGCGCTCTTGTGCTTCTTGATCGCCTCGATGGCGACCGGGCCGCGCTCGGCCTTGCCGATCATGGCAATCAGGCCGGTTTGCGCCAGCATCATCTCGGTGAATTTGTCCATGCGGGTGGCTGTGGTCGGGCCGGCTGGGCCGACCGCTTCGTCGCGCACCGGATCGACCGGGCCCACGTAGTAGATCACCCGGTTGGTGAAGTCCACCGGCAGCTTCTCGCCCTTGGCCAGCATGTCCTGGATGCGCTTGTGTGCGGCGTCGCGGCCGGTGAGCATCTTGCCGTTGAGCAAGAGCGTGTCGCCCGGCTTCCAGCTGGCCACCTCGGCCGGGGTCAGGGCGTCGAGGTTCACGCGCTTGCTTTTTTGGGTATCGGGCTGCCAGTTGACCTGGGGCCAGAGGTCCAGGCTGGGCGGGGTGAGGTAGGCCGGGCCGCTGCCGTCGAGCACGAAGTGCGCGTGGCGCGTGGCGGCGCAGTTGGGGATCATGGCCACCGGCTTGGAGGCGGCGTGGGTGGGGTACATCTTGATCTTGACGTCCAGCACCGTGGTCAGGCCACCCAGGCCTTGGGCGCCTATGCCCAGGGCATTGACCTTCTCGCAGAGCTCCAGGCGCATCTCCTCGACCTGGCTGAGCTTCTCGCCCTTGCCGGCCTTGGCCTGCAGCTCGTACATGTCGATGTCGTCCATCAGGCTTTCCTTGGCCATCAGCACGGCTTTCTCGGCGGTGCCGCCTATACCTATGCCCAGCATGCCCGGCGGGCACCAGCCGGCGCCCATGGTGGGCACGGTCTTGAGCACCCAGTCGACGACCGAGTCGCTGGGGTTGAGCATGACCATCTTGGACTTGTTCTCCGAGCCGCCGCCCTTGGCCGCCACCGTCACGTCGATTTGCTTGCCCGGCACCAGCTCGGTGAAGATCACCGCCGGCGTGTTGTCCTGGGTGTTCTTGCGGGCGAACTGCGGGTCGGCCACCACCGAGGCGCGCAGCATGTTATCGGGGTGTTTGTAGCCGCGGCGCACGCCTTCATTGATGGCGTCTTCCAGGCTGCCTGTAAAGCCCGTCAGACGCACATCCATGCCGATCTTGATGAAGACGTTGACGATGCCGGTGTCCTGGCAGATGGGCCGGTGGCCGGTGGCGCTCATCTTGGAGTTGGTCAGGATCTGCGCGATCGCGTCCTTGGCCGCCGCGCTTTGCTCGCGATCGTAAGCACGCGCCAGGTGGGCGATGTAGTCGGCCGGGTGGTAGTAGCTGATGTACTGCAGGGCGGCGGCGACGGATTCGATCAGGTCGGCTTGGGTAATCTGGGTGGACATGGTGTGGGGTGTGGGTCAATAGCCTGGGAGGATTATTCCAGAGGCACCAGCGCGGCAGTCCGTCAGGGCGGGTGAGGGGTGGCCGTTCTGGGGGGCGTTGAGGGGTTTCCCGCTCTCGTCAGTCGGCTGGAGTGTGCCAGAATCAAAGCAAGCTAATGGTTTTTTATTGGGAGCCGATTTATGAAATTTTCCGTCTGCATTACGCCCCTGCTGGCTGCTGCCGCGCTCGGCCTGGGCATCAGCGCTCAGGCCCAGAGCTTTCCTGAGCGCTCGATTACCATGATCGTGCCCTTCACCCCCGGCGGCGTCTCCGACATCACGGCCCGCCCGCTGGCCATCGGCATGACGGCCAACCTGGGCCAGACCATCGTCATTGACAACAAGGGCGGCGCCGGCGGCGCCATTGGCATGGCTGCCACGGCCAAGTCCCGGCCCGATGGCTACACCTTGATGATGGCCTTGCCCAGCCTGATCACCATCCCGATTTCGGACCGCATCAGCGGCCGCGCGGCCAGTTTTCAGCCCGACCAGTTCCGCCCCATCGCCCGCCTGACCGCCGACCCCACGGTGCTGGCGGTGCGCGCCGAGAGCAAGTGGAACACGCTGGCTGACTTTATTCGCGACGTCAAGGCCCAGCCTGGCAAGATCTCCTACAGCTCCTCCGGCATCTACGGCACCACCCATGTGGCCATGGAAATTCTGGCCAACGCCGCCGGCCTGCAAATGATCCACGTGCCTTTTGGTGGCGGTGGCCAGCAGATCCAGTCGCTGCTCGCCGGCCAGGTCGACGCCACCATGCAGACCCCGGGCGCGATTGCCGCCCACATTGCATCGGGCAAGCTGCGCCTGCTGGCGGCCATGAGCCGCGACCGTGTGCCCTCCCTGCCTGATTTGCCGACTGCGCGCGAGCTCGGCTACGACGGAGAGTTCTACCTCTGGACCGGCGTGTTCGCCCCGGTGGGCACGCCCGATGCGGTGGTCACCCGTCTGCGCGCCGCCGTCAAGGCGGGCTCCACCCACCCGACCTTCACCCAGGCCATGGCTGCCCAGCGCACGCCCATCCAGTACCTGGACAGCGAGGAGTTCGTCCGCTTCCTGCAGGCCGATACCCGCCGGCTGGACGCGGTCCTGACCAAGATGGGCAAGATCGAGTAAGCCGCCCATCAAGGCCTCCATTGACTGCCGAATGACCAGGACAGATTCATGAAGATCGTTAGCTTTCAGTCGCCTGCCGGCCCCCGCGTGGGCGTACTCGATGGCGAGCATGTTGTCGATGTGTTTGCAGTGCACCAGGATCAGGCGCTGTTCAGCGGCGAGGCCTGGGCCCAGTTGGGCAATACCATCTCGGTGATTGCCCATTGGGAGATCTTGCGTGCAGGCTTTGAACAGGCCGTAACCCGTAGCAGAGCCACGGGGGCAGGCCGGCTTGCTGTTGCTCAGGCCGGGCTGCTGGCCCCGATGATCCCCAGCACCATCTTGTGCTCGGGCAGCAACTACCTGAGCCACAACGCCGAGAAAGCCAACGCCGATACCAGCGGTAAGGAGCCGGAGTTTTTTATCAAGACCGGTGACTGCGTGGTCGGCCCAGACGCACCCATCGTGCTCGACCGGGTGCTGACCCAAAAGCTCGACGGCGAGGTCGAGCTGGCGGTGGTGATAGGCAAGCCCGGCCGCCATATTCCGAAAGACCGGGCGCTGGAGCATGTGTTCGGCTACACCATCGTCAACGACGTGACCGCGCGCGACCGTCAGGTGCGCCGCCGGCCGGATGGCAGCTACTGGTACGAATTGGGCCGCGGTAAATTCTTCGATTCCGCGGCACCCCTGGGCCCTTGCATCACCACCGCCGACGAGCTGGGCGACCCGCAAAACGTGATGGTGCGCTCCTGGGTCAACGGCGAGCTGCGCCAGATCAGCAGCACCTCGCAAATGATCTGGACGGTGGCCGAGTTGGTGCACTTCTTCTCGGTCAACGTCACCCTGCGCCCGGGTATGGTCATCATCACCGGCACGCCCAGCGGCACCGCCTGGTCCACCGACGCCGAGCTGGGCGGGCGCTGGAGCGGCACCGATGGCATGGTGCCGGCCAAGGGCTATTTGCAGGACGGCGACCGGGTGGTCTGTGAGATCGACCGGATCGGACGGCTGGAGAACGTAGTCCGCGAAAGCCGCTCAACGCCCTGAAGCCCCTTAAGCCACTAGCGCCCGTTCAGAGGCAGGGGGCTTCGGTTCGGTGTGTCTGACTCAGTGCTTCTGGTCTTGCGCGGGTTGGGACATCAGCCGGTCGGTCAGGGCGATCGCCAGTGCGCTGAGCAGGAAGGCCATATGGATGAGGGTCTGCCACAGCAGAACCTTGGTGTCATAGTTGGCCGCATTGATGAAAGTCTTGAGCAGGTGGATGGAGCTGATGCCTATGATGGCGGTGGCCAGCTTGACCTTGAGCACCGAGGCATTGACATGGCTGAGCCATTCGGGCTGGTCGGGGTGGCCTTCTAAATTCATGCGGCTGACAAAGGTCTCGTAGCCGCCCACGATAACCATGATCAGAAGGTTGGAGATCATGACCACGTCAATCAGCGCCAGCACCACCAGCATGATCACCGTCTCGTTGAGCGCGGTCAGCGGCACATCGGACTTGTAGCCTATGCTGGTGACCAGGGCCTGCAGCGCCGCCTGGCTGCCGAACACCGCCTCAATCAGGTGCACCAATTCCACCAGGAAGTGGTAGACGTAGACGCCCTGTGCGGCGATCAGGCCCAGATACAGAGGTAGTTGCAGCCAGCGGCTGGCGAAAATCAGCCTGGACAGGGGTGGCATGCGCAGGGGGGTGGGGTTTTGAGGGTCGGACATGGCAGGCTAGACGTTTAGACCAACAAATTGTAGGGCCTGACCCAGGGAACCCGGCCCGGTTCTGTGTAAGCTAAAGGCTTGCGTCAGTAGCCTGTAAGAGCCCTGCCTGACAGTTCTGTCCGCCAAATAATGCCCCTGAGGAGACAAAGTCATGAGTTCATCCGCCATCGAATCCGTGTTGGTTGAAAACCGCGTGTTCCCGCCGCCGGCTGCCGCCAGCCAGGGCGCCCGCATACCCAGCATGGCCGCCTATGAAGCCCTGTGCCGTCAGGCCGAATCTGACCCTGACGGATTCTGGGCGCAAGCCGCCCGGGACCACCTGGTCTGGCACAAGCCCTTTACCCAGGTGCTCGACGATTCGAACAAGCCGTTTTACAAGTGGTTTGCCGACGGCCAGCTCAATGCCTCGCACAACTGCCTGGACCGCCACTTAGGCACCCCCACCGAGCACCGCAAGGCCATCATTTTTGAAAGCGACGACGGCCAGGTGACTAACGTCACTTTTGGCCAGTTGCACCAGCGGGTTTGCCAATTTGCCAATGCGCTCAAAGCCATGGGCATCCAAAAAGGCGACCGTGTTGTCATTTACATGCCCATGACCATCGAGGGCGTGGTGGCCATGCAGGCCTGTGCGCGCATCGGCGCCACCCACTCGGTGGTGTTTGGTGGCTTTTCGGCCAAGAGCTTGCAAGAGCGCATTCAAGACGCAGGCGCAGTGGCCGTCATCACCGCCAACTACCAGATGCGCGGTGGCAAGGAGCTGCCCCTCAAATCCATCGTCGACGAGGCGCTGGACCTCGGCGGCTGCGACAGCATCAAGAACGTGGTGGTCTACCAGCGCACCGCCACCGCCTGCAAGATGGTGGCCGGCCGCGACCGCACCATGGCCGAAGTGATGCAAGGCCAGTCCAGCGACTGTCCGGCCGAGATGGTGGGCGCCGAGCACCCGCTGTTCATCCTCTACACCTCCGGCTCGACCGGCAAGCCCAAGGGCGTGCAGCACAGCACCGGCGGCTATTTGCTGTGGACCAAGATGACCATGGACTGGACCTTCGACATCCGGCCCAGCGATGTGTTTTGGTGCACCGCCGATATCGGCTGGATCACCGGCCATAGCTATGTGGCCTACGGCCCCTTGGTGGCCGGCGCCACCCAGGTGGTCTTCGAGGGCGTGCCCACCTACCCGGATGCCGGCCGCTTCTGGCAGATGATCGAGCGCCACAAGGTCACGGTGTTTTACACCGCGCCGACGGCCATCCGCTCGCTCATCAAGGCCGCCGAGGGCGACGCCAAGGTTCACCCCAGCCGCTCCGACTTGAGCAGCCTGCGCATCCTGGGCTCGGTCGGCGAGCCGATCAACCCGGAGGCCTGGATGTGGTACCACAAGCATGTGGGCGGCGAGCGTTGCCCCATCGTCGATACCTTCTGGCAAACCGAGACTGGCGGCCACATGATCACCCCACTGCCCGGCGCCACCCCGCTGGTGCCCGGCTCCTGCACCTTGCCGCTGCCCGGCATCGCCACCGCCATCGTCGATGAGCAGGGTCATGACATGCCCAACGGCAGCGGCGGCATTTTGGTGGTCAAGCGCCCCTGGCCTTCGATGATTCGCACCATCTGGGGCGATCCGGAGCGCTTCAAGAAGAGCTACTTCCCCGAAGAGCTCAAAGGCTATTACCTGGCCGGCGACGGCGCGGTGCGCAGCGCCGACCGTGGCTATTTCCGCATCACCGGCCGTATTGACGATGTGCTCAATGTCTCGGGCCACCGCATGGGCACCATGGAGATCGAATCGGCCTTGGTCTCCAAGACCGACTTGGTGGCCGAAGCGGCTGTGGTCGGGCGCCCCGACGATCTGACCGGCGAGGCCATCGTGGCCTTTGTGGTGCTCAAGCGATCGCGCCCGACCGGCGAGGAGGCCAAGGCGATTGCCAAGCAGCTGCGTGACTGGGTGGGCAAGGAGATCGGCCCGATCGCCAAGCCCAAGGACATCCGCTTCGGCGACAACCTGCCCAAGACCCGCTCCGGCAAGATCATGCGCCGCCTGCTGCGCGGCATCGCCAAGGGCGAAGCCATCACCCAGGACACCTCCACCCTGGAGAACCCGGCGATTTTGGAGCAGCTGGCGCAGAATAACTGAGGCCTCAGGTCCTTGCAGGAGTAGCCTCGGGTAAAAAATTTGTGGCGTTCTTTTATGAGGCGCAGCCATTTCCAGTGCGCATCAAAGAAGGGCGCACGGATGGGCACTGCGCCGCTCGTGTCCCCCGCCTCGG
>Ga0164292_10000130_pt1 | contig 50914 bp, 47 predicted proteins | sample GEODES117metaG_FD_111486 | JGI IMG/M metagenome (GOLD analysis project Ga0164292, IMG submission 111486) | Eutrophic lake water microbial communities from Lake Mendota, Wisconsin, USA - GEODES117 metaG | ecosystem: Environmental > Aquatic > Freshwater > Lake | place: USA: Lake Mendota... | reverse complement strand
TAATTCTTATCTCAGACCAAGGGTTCTTGCTGACTTAAGCAATGAAAACTTCCCAATCCCCAAATAATATCTGTTGAATCTATGCCAACAATAGTTCTATCAGGGAAAGCAGCCTCAATTATTTTTAAAGCTTCATTGTCTTTTTTACAGCGAAATGTTGGAACAATTACATTTTTATTACTGATATAAAAATTAGCGTAAGATGCAGGAAGAGATTGATCTTCGAATATAACTGGGTCTGGCATTGGCAATTCAATGAGATTGAGTTGTTTTCCATTTAACAAACGCATTTGTTTTAATTGCTTCAAATTAGTTTGCAACAAATCGTAGTTCTCATTTTGTTGATCGGTTTCAACAACGGTAATAACCGTATCTTCATTTACAAATCGAACAGTATCATCTATATGACCATCAGTATCATCGCCAACAATTCCTTCTGCAACCCAAAGCACTTGTTGTACCCCATAATAATCCAATAAATATTGTTCTATTTGAGCTTGATTTAAATGAGAATTACGGTTTTTATTCAGCAAACAACACGTTGATGTTATCAATGTTCCAGCGCCATTAAAATCAACAGAACCCCCTTCCATAATAATGCCAGGATTGAATACAGGTAGATTAAAATGATTGCCGATTAGTGTGGGTATTACATCATCTAAATCATAAGGCGGATATTTATTACCCCAAGCATTGTAATCCCAATCTACAATTGCTTTTTTTTGATCAGCCGATGGATTAATTAAAAATGCAGGTCCATGATCTCTGCACCATGCATCATTGGTAGGGTGCATAAAAAACTCAACCATTTTCATATCAACTCCCGCATTTTCTAAATGATTGGTAGCAAAAACTTGCATTGCAGTATTTGTAACATTAATTCTAACTTTTTCACTGGAAGCCAAATATTTTACAAACAATGAATAACTAGGATATATGGAAGCTATTTTACCTGGCCAACTAGCTTCTTTATGAGGCCAACTCAGCCAGGTAGCTTCATGTGGTGCGAACTCGGCAGGAAAATAATATCCTAAAGATGCAGGAGTAATCATATGAATAGCAGTAGACATTTAAAAAACTTTAATTTTTTTATCGTTTAGTGATTAAAAAAATTATTTGAATAAAGATTTAGCAACAATTATCTTCATCAAATATCACTAATCTTCGTCAATATATCTTTTGGTGATTGGCTGATAAGAATCAATTCTTCTGTCGCGCATAAATGGCCAATGCGTTCTGTATTGATCTGTTTTTGCGAGATCAATTTCAACCACTGTGTTTTCCTCTTGTTCATGTGAACCCTTGAACAATAATGTTCCAAAAGGATTAGACACAAAGGAACCACCCCAGAATTTCATTAATCCATTTTGTTCTACTCCTACCCTATTAACACTTACCACATGAACTCCATTGGCAACGGCATGACTTCGTTGTATAGTTTGCCAAGCATTGTATTGTTCGGTATTGGTAGCTTCGTCTTGAGAACTAGCCCAACCAATTGCTGTAGGATAAAATAAAATTTCTGCACCCATTAAAGAAGTAATTCTTGCAGCTTCTGGATACCATTGATCCCAGCAAATCAATACACCCAATGTAGCAAATTTTGTTTTGAAAACTTTATACCCTAAGTCTCCAGGAGTAAAATAAAACTTTTCATAATAAGCAGGGTCATCGGGAATATGCATTTTTCTATACTTACCTAAATAAGTTCCATCTGCATCTAATACTGCAGTAGTATTATGGTATAATCCCTGTGCCCTCTTTTCAAAAAGGGATGCTATAATTACTACATTTAATTCTGCAGCAATTTTACTTAGTTCATTGGTTGATTCACCAGGGATAGTTTCTGCCAATTTAAAATGTTCGTAATCTTCTACATCACAAAAATACAATGATGTAAATAGTTCTTGTAAACAAACAATTTGCGCACCTTTGGCTGCAGCATCTCTAATTCCTTTTATCGCTTTTGCTCTATTGTCTGTTACACTATTTGTACAGCTCATTTGCACAAGGCCTATTTTTACTTTCGACATATTGGCTAATTATGTTGTTTTTTGAATGATGGCATCAAAGCTGCTAATGCCAATTGTTTTTTGTGTAATAAACCCTTCTCCATAAGCTACACCTATTCTTTTACCCAACATGGCATCTCTTCCTTTAACTGTTTCTAAAAATTGAGGAGAAGATATATAGGTTTGAGGTTCATTTGAATCAGGGTTATGAAATTGTGTTGTATATGCAAGTATTGACTCCATTTTACGATCAATATATGATGAAATATCAACAATAAAATTGGGTTCTAAAAAACGATCTTGAATATAATGAAAAACATAAGATGGTCTCCACGCTTCTTGTACATTGCCGTTCTTATCCTTTGTTTCTATTTTGATTAATCCCGACAAAAAAGCAGCATCGGCAACCAATTTTGCACTTTTCCCATGATCTGGATGTCGGTCTTCTGGAGCATTTGCAAAAATAATAGAGGGCTTGAATCTTCGGATAACTTCAATAATTTTTCGTTGATGCGATTCATCATTTTGTAAAAACCCATCTGCCATTGCTAAATTTTCTCTATGGTGAACTCCCAGAATTTTGGCCGCAGCCGTTGATTCAATTAATCTGGTTGCTGCCGAGCCACGGGTTCCTAATTCGCCCCTTGTTAAGTCGACAATTCCAGTTTTCTTTCCTTCTGCATTTGCCAATAACAAAGTGCCAGAACAACCCAGTTCCACATCATCTGGATGAACACCAAAAGCCAAAATATCTAATTGCATAAGCATTTAATTGAAGCAAAGGTAATTAATGTATAGTCAAAAAAAATCCTGCTGTTGAGAGCAGGATTTGTATTGAAAAATTGCGAATTAATCTTTCTTTGCGTAACGCTTTTTAAACTTATCAATTCTACCTGCAGTATCAACCAATACATTTTTACCAGTATAGAAAGGGTGAGAAGTGTTAGAAATCTCCAATTTTACAACTGGATACTCTTTGCCATCTTCCCAAGTGATCGTTTCTTTGGTTTGAGCTGTAGATTTACTTAAAAAAGAAGTACCGTTACTCATGTCTTTGAAAACAACAAAACGGTAACTTTCTGGGTGGATACCTTGCTTCATATTTTTTTGTTTAGGTGGTACGGATTTGGCCGTACGATTATTTAATTGGATGGCAAAATTAGTAAAAATGCCTGTTTTTACCAAATCAAATAGCAATTTACGTCCAATTAGCTCTTCATGTTTACAAATTGGAGTGGAATTCCGAAGTTTCCAGTTCTACATTTAGCTATAACTTCTTGTAAATCATCTAATTTCTTGCCTGTAACCCTGATTATATCATCCATGATGGCCGCCTGAACCTTAAATCCATTTTCTTTGATCATTTTCACAATTTTCTTGGCATCTTCCTGTTTTAATCCATTTCTAACAGAAACGTCCTTTTTTACCACTTTACCACTTGGATACGCATCTTTTGTAAAATCAAAGGCAGAACCATCAATGCCTTGTTTCATTGATCTGCTGATCAAAACATCAATTAACTGTTTCATCTGCATTTCGCTCCCTACTTCTAAAGCGATGGTAAAGTCTTTCTTATTGAGCTCAACTTTTACAACGGTGTCTCTAAAGTCGTATCGAGTAGCAATTTCCTTTTTTACGGTATTGATAGCATTGTCTAAAATTTGCAGATCAACCGCACTTGCAATGTCAAATGAAGGCATAGATTTTTTTTCAAAGATAATAAATAGTTGCTCGGAGTTTTATCAAATAAAACAAGAAATAATGGGTAAATAGTGAAATGAAAACAGGATTATACTTTTTTAGCTGCCCATCTATTGGATTGAATAAATAACCAAATTCCTCCAAGTATCAACGCAAAGGAAATCAACTCAGCTTGGGTAGGATTAAAAATAAAATCATACTTGGTATTTACACGTATTTTTTCAATGAAAAACCGCTCAAGGCCGTTAAAGATCATATAGAGGCTAAACAATATTCCAGGAACTTTAATTTTATTTCTTAGAAACCAGAGCATACCGAATAAAATAAAGCAAATGATAATTTCATACAATGGAGTGGGATAAACTGGTAAAGGAAGTTCATTACAAAACTGACCCACACAACCAGGAATAGGCACTCCTTCTCCTATCACATTATGCGGAAATTTATAGGCCCATAATATATCCGGTAACCAACTAAATGGTTTGGGTTGATTATTTACTATACCCCAATCTCCATCTCCGCTAACCATGCAACCAATTCTTCCAAATGCATAAGCAAACATCATGGTGGTGGCCATTGCATCTAAAAAATGAATAAGGGAAATTTTATTTTTATGAGCATACCATAAAATTGCTATCCCTGCACAAATTAATCCTCCATAGAAAGTTAACCCACTAAATGAAATCAATGAACCAATTGGATCTTTCACAAATTCATTCCAATTTTCTAAATTGTGAAAGATTTTTGCACCTAAAAAACCAAATAGAGCAGCATAAATAACGATATCTCCTACTCTATCCTGTGGCCAAATTCTAACGATTCGCTCTTCCGGTTTTTCCAACTGCGTTTTTTTCTTTTCCCACCATTTCAATCCCCCGAAGATCAATGCTACGATCATTCCTGTCAAAAAATTTCCATTAGAAGACAATATAAAAGCCTGTGGATCATTCAGCGCATCAGGGATAGTAAACGCCCCAATCAGCTTGTATCCAAACACAAATCCCAATAATCCATTAACCAATATCTCAATCAATCCTGCGGGTTGACCAATCATTATTTTCTCTTCTGTAAATACAAAGAACCCTTGCTGTTGTTTTCTTCTCAATTCAATCGTTAGAATCCACGCTGAGAGAATAAATGAAAGTGCAACAAAGAAGCCAAATGAATTCACCAGTTTTAAACCGTTTAATTCTATTCCGAATAAATCTTTAAATGCGTAGTATAAATTAGGATACATAGTATTAAAATCCAATTAAATGATTTGATATGCAATGTTAGTTAGAAAATGCGACAAATAGTAAGGCCCCACAAAAGTGAGGCCTATACTTACTAACCCATCTAAAAACAGTCTTTATGTATATTAATTACAATGCTCATTAAATACAGCAATCAAATGTTGTGCAATTACCTGTGCAGGTCTGCCTTCTATCTGATGACGTTCAACCATACTCACCAATGATCCATCTTTAAACAAAGCAATAGCAGGTGATGATGGAGGATAAGGCAACATATGTTCTCTTACTTTGTTAACTGCTTCAATATCAAAACCGGCAAAACTTGTTGCTAAACGATCTGGTCTTTTCATTGCATTTTGAACAGCCATTACAACACCAGGCCTACAAGTACCTGCTGCACAACCACAAACTGAATTGATTACAACCAATGTTGTACCATTCATATTCAATGTATTATCTACCTCTGTTGCAGTTAATAATTCACTGAATCCTTCATCTGTTAACTCTGCCTTCATTGGCATTACAATCTCCGCTGGGTACATATTGTTCTTATTATTCTTATGCAAAGATACAAAATTGAATGAAATGGAAAAATAGGACTTACAAATATGCCTAATTGTCTTGTTTAGGGATTTATTAATGTCATTTTGACTGTATTTGCACTGCTTGATCGTATAGATTGACAAGAATTGATCAGCGTTTTTCATTGGTATGCCATTTGAATAAGTTTCCATATTCAAAAACCTAAAAACTATATAAAATGACATTTTTAAAACAACACAATCAAACAGTATTTGATGAATTGATGAATTCATTTCCCACATCTTGGGGTAAAGATGCTCCTACTGGTTATCCAACAGCAAGTGTAAACATTAGTGAAACCGATGATGCATATCACTTATCACTCAATGCTCCTGGAAGAGAAAAAGCAGATTTCAAATTGAATGTAGAGAATGGCATTCTCACCATTAGCTATGAAAAAAGCAATCAACAAGAGGAAGTTAATTATAAAACAATTAGAAGAGAATTTACTTACAAAAGCTTTAAGAGAAGCTTTAGCCTTGATGATAATATTAATGCAGAAGCTATTGAAGCAAAGTATGTAAATGGAGTTTTGCAAGTATTGCTTCCTAAAAAAGCAATCGCAACAACAAGCCCAAAACAAATAGTAATAAATTAATGGTTTGTTTATAGATGGGTTGATAGGCCTCGGGTTTTAACTCGAGGCTTTTTTGTAATATTTAGACCAATTCTACTACTAATTGTTTCAATGAAACAGATAATAATCGCTTTTTCCCTTTTTTGTTTTGCGCTAGAATCAACTGCCCAACCAAAAGAAGCATCTTCTTTGCTTTGGGAAATCAGTGGCAATGGCCTTGCAAAACCTTCTTACTTGTTTGGCACTTTCCATTTAATGTGTGCTACGGACTTTACGATAAGTTCCATATTGAATGAAAAATTAACCAACACCGAACAATTTTATGGAGAAATAGATTTAAGTAAGCCCAATTGGCAAACTGAAATGGCCAAGAGTATGATTTTGAAAGATCAGACCATTGAAGCATTAATGGGCAAATTGGAGTATGATCAAGCTTCATTAAAATTCAAAGAAATAACTGGGCTGGATATGAATATGCTCAACAACGCTAAACCGTTTATGGGTTTAAGTTTATTGGTAATGAATTCGATTCCATGCACCGATAAAATTCAACCAGAAACAATGTTTATGAATATTGTTAATCAAAATAAGAAGCCCATTTTCGGACTAGAAACAATTGCCGATCAAATGAGTGCAATAGATACCCAACCATTGGAGGATCAAGTGAAATCATTGAAAAAAATGATTATGAATTTTGACAGTGTAAAAGCCGAAATGGGTAAAATGATCGAAATGTACAAATCTAGAAATACAGACAGCTTATACGCTTACATGAAAAAAAATGAAGCTGACGATACATTTGAACGGGAATTATTGGTAAAAAGAAATTTTAAATGGATACCAGTAATAACAAAAGCAATCAAAGAAGCATCTAGTTTTTTTGCATTTGGAGCCGGACATTTAGGTGGCGAAACAGGAATTATTCATTTACTTAGAAAAGAAGGATATCAGATAAAAGCAATAAAATACTAATTTTCACCAATGTCTGTAGAGATCGAGTTTATTGGCCTTTTAAAAGAGCATCAAAAAATCATATACAAAGTATGCAATTTGTATATGCAATCTCATGCAGATAAAGACGACCTTTTTCAAGAAATAACATTACAAGCTTGGAAAGCATATGCCAATTTCAGAGGAGATTCAAAATTTTCTACTTGGCTTTATAGGGTAGCATTAAATACAGCCATCACATTTTATAGAAAGGAAAAGAAAAATATTGTTTTTAATGTTGAAACAGTTCCTGAATTATCTGAAAATATTATAGATCATGTAGAGGAAAAAACAAAGGCAATGTATTCGGCTATTGGCGAATTGTCTAAAATTGACAAAGCCATAGTAATGCTTTATTTAGAAGACTATACTTACACACAGATCAGCGAAATCATTGGTATTACCCCCAATAATATTGCCGTGAAAATGAATAGAATAAAAATCAAACTAAAAGAACAAACAAAAAAATATTATACAACTCATTAAAATAGTGGACATGGAATTGGATGAATTTAAAGATATATTAAATCAACAGTTGGCAACAGATCATTTATATAGATCTGAGGCAGATATTGCTGCTTTGCTTAGAAAAAAAGCCCATTCAATTATTGTAAAGATTAAAAAAAGTCTTTGGTTTGAAATTTTCTCATGCATTGTGATTATGCTCCTTTTTGGCTACTTAGGATTATCTAGCAAATATTCCTCCATGAATATTTACTTCTCTGCATTTACACTCGTATTTGTTCCTTTTACTATTATTCTATTTTATTTATTAAAGAAAATCAATCGCCTTAATACCAATAGCCTATCTGTAAAAAACAATTTACAATCTATTGTTTCGATTTTAGAGGAATTCATGAAACGCTATTTTCAGTTTACCATGGTGTTAATACCCATTTGCTTTGTATTTGCCTTTTTTTTAGGATACACTGAAAAACAACCAATCGAGCCTATCGATCAGATTATCTTAAAATACAAACCCAGTTACAGCTTTATCACCATTTTTACTTTTGTGTATATGACAAGCTTAACGGTAGGTATTTATTATTTCACCAAATGGTATTTGAAAAAATTGTACGGTAATTATGTTAATGAATTGAAGATTTACATCAATGAACTCAAGGAAACTGAATAAATTTATTCAGCACAATTTCCTTTTCGCCTAGTATCAATGATGTATTGAATTTTCCATTCATTTCTTAAACGAACCAATTGAAATGAGTTTACCCCACAGTGGCTAAAAACTCCATTCCTAAAAAATTGATACGGCGTCCATACCATGGCCAAAGGCCCATCTACTTTTACAACACCAAACACAATTCGTTCATCGGCTAGCCCTTTTGGAATAGCGCTGATTTGTTTTACAAATGAAGCAACTTGATTGTTTTGTACAATATCATTTCCGGCTTTGTCTTGCGTGATGGTTTGTAAGAATGCACTATCGGCAAAACAAGATTGCAGTTTATTGCCATCTGCCTCAAGCATGGCTTCGAAAAGACGGCTAATAGTAGCTTTAACCGAATCAGTAGCCAATTGACCAAATGAAAAAGAACTATTGAGTAACAAGATGAATAGGAAGGGAAGGATCTTTTTCATTGATAGTTTTTATCGATTAACCAATAACTAAATTAGCCTCAACTGATATCTTTTATCTCTTATCTCTTATCTAAGGTATCCCAAAATCTTAAGCATACTTTGTGCAGATTGCTCTTTGGCATAAACCCAATCAATTAGTTTACCAGATTTATCTTTTTCAATGATTACGTGCTTAGGTGATGGGATCAAACAATGCTTAATTCCACCATAACCACTGATTTGATCTTGATAAGCACCTGTATGAAAGAAACCAACATAAAGTGGTTCTTTGTTCGATTCTTCTTCTTTTTTATCGGTGGTTTTTATTTTAGGAAGAAATACTTCGTTGATATGTTCTTCTGAATCGTAATAATCATGGCTATCACAAGTAATTCCACCAAGTACTACTCGATGGTATTCATTGTCCCACTTATTAATGGGTAGCATTAAGAATTTTTCTCCTATACCCCAAGTGTCGGGCAAAGTAGTAATAAAAGAAGAGTCGATCATGTACCAGCACTCACGGTCATTCTGGATTTTTTCTCCTATTACACTGTAAATATGCGCCATACTCTCCCCTACTGTAAAGCTGCCGAACTCAGTATAAATATTGGGCATGGGTACTTTTGCTTTCTTACATGCTTTTTTAATATTACCTACAATTTCATTAATCATGAATTGGTAATCGTACTCAAAACCCAAAGAATGTTTAATCGGAAATCCACCACCAATATTAATAGAATCCAATTCAGGACAAATCTTTTTTAGTTGGCAATAAAGATTGATGATTTTATTCAACTCACTCCAATAATAAATATCATCTTTAATTCCTTTGTTTAAAAAAATATGCAACATTTTTAATTGAAACTTATCCTCGTATCCTTCAATTTCATCTACATAAAATTCTAGAATATCTTTTGCCCTGATTCCTAAGCGAGAAGTATAAAAAGGAAAATTAGGTTCTTCTTCTGCTGCTACTCTAATACCAACAGAAAACGGTGTGGCTGATCGTACACTTCTCTTGTAGGCTTGCAGTTCTTCTTTATTGTCTAAAATGGGAACCACATTTTTAAACCCGGAGTTGATCAATTTAGCAATACGAGAAGTATAGTTTTTTTGCTTATATCCATTGCAAATAATAAAGGTCTCCTTATTGATTTTTCTTCTTTGGTATAGTTTATTGATAATTTCAATATCGTATGCATAGGAAGTTTCCAAATGGATATTGTGCTTCAAAGTTTCTTCTACAATAAAAGAAAAATGAGAACTCTTTGTACAATAACAATAAAAATATTCTCCCTCATATTTGTGCTTTTTAAAAGCATTGGCAAACATGTTTTTGGCTTTATTAATTTGCATACCAATCTTTGGTAAGTAAGTTAATTTTAATGGAGTACCGTGTTTATCAATTAATTTCTTGATATCTACTTCATTAAACTGAAGGTATCCTTCATCGCTTACATCAAATCCTTCTTGTGGAAAGTGAAAGGTCTGGTTTACCAGAGAGGTGTAGGTATTATTCATTCCGAGAATTTCCTTTTAGATGACAAAAATAGTTCTTGTGATGGAAAGTGGAAATAAAAAAAACCGGAGCTGCTGCAACCGGTTTTAAAATGTGTTATAGTTCAAAGAAATTACTTAACTGAAGCAACCAATGCTTTGAAACTAGCTGGCTCGTTCATTGCTAAATCAGCAAGTACCTTACGGTTCAAGTCGATTCCTTTAACACTCAACTTATTGATAAATTGACTGTAGGTCATTCCTTCTTCTCTTACGGCTGCATTGATACGAGCGATCCATAATTGACGGTATTCGCGCTTTTTCAATTTTCTACCTACATAGCTATAAGTAAGTCCTTTTTCAAGAACGTTTTTGGCTACTGTATAAACGTTTTTACGTTTTCCGTAGAATCCTTTTGCTTGGTCGAGAATCTTTTTTCTCCTTGCTCTTGATGCAACTGCATTTTTTGAACGTGGCATACTAAAATGTTTTGAAGTTAGCTGGGCTAACGGTGATGAATAATCTGTTTAAAAAGCGGCTAATTAACCTTTTAGGCGTAATAAGCGTAAAACGAAATCCTTGTTAGTAGATCCAACAATACCTTTCTGTCTTAAAGCACGCTTGCGCTTCTTCGATTTTTTGGTTAGGATGTGACGCTTGAATGCTTTTTGGAAACTGATCTCTCCGGTTCCGGTCACTTTAAAACGCTTTTTAGCGCTGGAGTTTGTTTTTACTTTTGGCATTTAAATAATCTTATTAAGATTACACCCTGCTGGCGGTTCTCCACGGGGAGTACACTTGTTTTGGCCTTACGGGAAAATTTTTGGATTGCAAAGGTAGGATTTTGTCATGAAATGGCAAAATTCACTATTTCTTCTTGCCTGTTTTTGGGGTAAAAATGGCAAACATTCGCTTTCCTTCTAGTTTTGGCATGCTTTCCAATGTGCCAGCTTCTGCCAACCTTTCTGCAAATTTTAGCAAGAGCAACTGACCACGGTCTTGAAACATAATCGCTCGTCCTTTAAACTGCACATATGCTTTTACCTTATTACCGTCTTTTAAGAAGTTTTCTGCATGTTTTGCCTTAAAATTAAAGTCGTGATCATCGGTACTAGGCGTAAAACGAATTTCTTTGATTTCGCTTTGCTTAGAATTGGCTTTCATCTCCTTTTCCTTCTTCTTCTTCTCGTATAAGAATTTTTTGTAATCTATAACTTTACATACGGGAGGATCAGCTGTTGGAGAAATTTCCACAAGGTCTAATTCCTGTTCTTGTGCTATTTTCAATGCATCTTGAGTAGAATAAATACCTACTTCTACATTGTCTCCTACTAAACGAATCTGGGGAACCCTAATTCTGTCATTAATTCTGTGTTCAGGCTCAGGCTGCCTGTTAAATCTTGGATTAAATCTTCCTCCGCCTCTTGGTGGTAATGCCATTAAAACTTGTTTGGTTTATAAATTTTGATAAAGATATAGCTATTTTAGGCTATTCGCCCGATTTACGATTTACAATTTCATCTAAAATTTGATTAATAAAGCTTTCTACTGCAATTGTACCTAAATCTCCCTTACCCTGTCTACGTACGGATACCTGATTTTCATTCATCTCTTTTTCTCCAATTACCAACATATATGGCACTTTCATTAATTCGGTATCCCTTATTTTCTTGCCTATTTTTTCATTTCTGTCGTCTACCTCTACCCTTACCCCTAAATTTTTAAGTTGCTTAGTTACTTCATTTGCATAAGGTAAAAATTTATCACTGATGGGTAAAATTTTTACCTGTAGTGGAGCAATCCAAACCGGAAACTTACCAGCATAATGTTCTAATAAGAATCCAATAAATCTTTCATGCGTTCCTAATGGTGCACGGTGAATGATTAAAGGTATTTCAGGTTCATTGTCTTTATTGGTGAAAGATAAATTAAAACTTCTTGGTTGTGCAAAATCTACTTGATTGGTAGCGAGGGTAAATTCTCTGCCAATGGTACTGAAAATTTGCACATCAATCTTAGGGCCATAAAAAGCACCTTCGCCTTTAACTTCAACAAAAGGAACACCTGTTTCTATCAATACATTTCTTACCAACTCTTCAGTTTCTAACCACAACTCGGGTTCGTTAACATATTTCTGTCCTAGCTTTTCAGGATCATGCAAACTCAACCGCATTATATATTTGTCTATTCCAAAAATCTTGAAATACTTTATGTACATATCATTCACGGCTTTAAATTCTTCCATGAATTGCTCTTTGGTACAATAAATATGGGCATCATTCATATGCAAGCACCTTACTCGCATCAAACCAAACAATTCTCCACTCTGTTCGTACCTGTAACATGTACCATACTCTGCTATCCGATATGGCATGTCGCGATAGCTCTTTGGTTCGGCATCAAAAATTTTATGATGATGCGGACAATTCATTGCTTTTAGATAAAACTTTTCACCATCAATCTCCATTGGTGGAAACATACTATCTGCATAATAAGGCAAATGTCCGCTGGTTATATATAAATTCTCTTTGGCTATATGTGGCGTTACCACTCGTTTGTAGCCAGCTTCATTTTCTGTTTCTTTGGCTAATTTTTCTAACTCCTCTATAATCACGGTACCATTAGGCATCCAAAGAATTAATCCTTGACCAATGTCATCATTCATTGTATAGATACCCAATTCTTTACCTAGTTTTCGATGATCTCTTTTCTTGGCTTCTTCTAACATCAATAAATACTCATCTAATTCTTTTTGAGAAGGGAAACTTACTCCATACAAACGAGTAAGCATTTTGTTTTTCTCGTCTCCTTTCCAATACGCTCCGGCTATATTGGTCAATTTTATCGCTTTGATAAAACCAGTATGCGGAATATGTGGGCCTCTACAGAGATCAGTAAATTCACCCTGTTGATACAACGTAATTTCACCATCTTTTAAATTGGTTAATAGGTCTAATTTGTATTCATCGCCTTTTTGATCAAAATAATTGATGGCATCTTGTTTGGATTTTTCAATTCTCAGAAAAGCATTGTTCTTCTTTGCCAATTCATTCATCTTCTTTTCGATGGCCAACAAATCTTCTTCTGTGATTTTTCGATCACCTAAATCCATATCATAGTAAAACCCTTTTTCCAATGCTGGGCCTACCCAGAATTTCACGCCAGGAAAAATAGCCTCGATGGCTTCTGCCATCAAATGCGCGGTTGAATGCCAAAATGTATTTTTACCTTCTTCATTATCCCATGTTAGGAATTTTACAGAAGCATCTTTTTCGATGGCCCTAGATGCATCCACAACTACATTGTTCACACTGGCCACCAACACTTTTCTTGCCAATCCTTCACTGATGGATTTGGCTATATCTATAGCTGAAATACCCGATTCATACTGCCTAACTGCTCCATCCGGAAAACTGATATTGATCATAGTTTTATTGTATCTGTAATAAATAAGTATGCAAAGGTAACAAATACCCTAAAACCTTTAACGCTTTTTTATAAGGGCTAATCCCTTTGTTCTTGTTAGTTTTGCACCATGAAGCTATTTTTTACCCTGATTGCTTTATTGTTCATACTATTTCAGCTACCTGCCCAAAAAATAACAGGTATATGGAGAGGATATTTTAGTTCTTCAAGTGGAGTTTTTAATGAAGGTGCAAGAGAAGAAATGTACAAATATGAAATTCAGCTCAATCAATTGTCTAATAATGCAATTAAAGGGGTTACTTTCTCCTATAAGACTACTGTATTTTATGGAAAAGCCACATTACAAGGAATTTATAACGTAAAATCAAAAACTTTATTAATTAAAGAAACCAGTTTAGTAGACCTTAAAGTGGGTAACAAAACAGAGCCATGCTTAATGACTTGTTATTTGGACTATAGTAAAGTAGGAAAGCTAGAGGCATTTCAGGGCAGTTTCATTTCTACCAATATAAAAGACAAAGCAGACTGCGGAAGTGGAACTGTTTATTTAGAAAAAGTGCCTGTATCTGATTTTGCAAAAGAAGATTTTTTAAAACCACAATCTAAAGACAGTACTCCAACAAAATCAAATCCAACATCTTTAACACAAAATCCTTTAAAAAAATCCATTCCCGCTACCCCATCCAATAAAAATACGAATCCAACTGGCATACCATCTAAAAAAACAGAAACCACACCACCAGAAAAACCATTAAAAAGAAACGAAGAGGCAATAGAAACCAACACTATGCCTCCTGCAGATGCTACTGTTTCAGAAAAAAGGAACCTGCCAGTTCCAAAAGACTTAAAAGAAAGGGAAAATAACTTGATAAAAACAATCATTACAGATGAAGAAATGATTCAAGTTGATTTATTTGACAATGGCACCATCGACAACGATACCATTTCTGTTTATCACAATAATGTTCTAGTAGTTAAAAACAAACGTTTATCGTATACTCCTATTTCTTTTAAGATTAACAATAGCCTGACTGATGATGTACATGAATTGGTAATTGTGGCAGAAAATCTAGGTGAGATTCCCCCAAATCATGCACTAATGGTGATTACTGCAGGCAAGAAGAGATATGAAGTTTTTCTTGCTTCTAATGAAGAGAAAAATGCCAAAGTAGTGATTCGATATTTACCTAAGCATTAGTTATTAAAATTTCACATTCCAAGTAATGGATGGAAGTATCGGGAACAAAGAAACTTGTTTAGCAGATACTTTTAAATTCCCCTGAGCGGCAGACCCCTCTTGATCAAAGTAAATGAAATATGGATTGAGCCTGCTGTATACATTATAGATACTGAACACCCAATTATCTGTATACTTTCTTTGTTTCTTGTGTTTTGGCGTATAAGTTGCTGCAACATCTAAACGATGATATGGATTCATTCTGTAAGAATTAATACTACTGAATTGTTGAGACAATGTACCATTGATAAAATAAAATCTTTCTGGAACAGAGATAGCACTTCCAGTGCCATAAACAAATACAGTAGAGAATTTCCAATTTTTATTCAATTCATAATTTCCAACAACAGAAATATCATGTCTTCTATCGTACCTACTGGGGAATTTTTGCCCTTGATTCAACTCATTGAATTGACGCCATGTCCAACTCAACGTATATCCTACCCAGCCAGTAAACTGTCCTTTTACTTTATTGATGAATAATTCTGTTCCATAACTCCATCCATTTCCAAAAACAAAATCTTCTTCCGGATCCTTCAATGAAGGAGTATATCCTTCGCGATATTCAATTTGATTTTGCATTGTTTTATAATATGCTTCAATAGATGTTTCAAACATACCTTCTTTAAAATTTTTAAAAAATCCTGCAGCATATTGCCAACTGATTTGAGGCTGAACCCTCAATGTACTGGGCACCCAAAGATCTGTTGGCAAAGTAGATCCAGCATTGGTAACCAAATGAATATATTGCAAATTTCTAGTAACACCTGCTTTGATGGAAGCTGTTTCATTCAAGGCATACCTAAAAGTTGCTCTAGGCTCAATACCTCCATAACTTTTAACCAGTTGACCACTTCCATAAATGGTACTGTCTACATTATTTCCATTGGCATCTTGTTGATAATAAGTGTATTTGCCCACTTGTTGAAACAAGCTAAAGCGTAAGCCTACATTTAATTTAAGCTTAGCATTAATTTCCCAATCGTCTTGCAGATAAGCAGCATACTCATTGGCATATTTTTTAGTTGCATTAGATGGAGTAAAGACTACACTGTCTTGGTTCCCACTCAACACATTTGGCAAAAATGTATGAAAAGTATATTGTATACCAAACTTTAATTTATGTTCCGGTGTGGGATAAAAATCAAAATCAGTTTTTACATTTAAATCTCTAATTCCCGATGAAAGATTGATTTTGAAATTGTTTTGTGTTCCATCTAAGCCAAATTTATAATCATTATAAACCAAGGTAGTATTGGAAAAAAGTTTTTTATTAAATACATGGTTCCATCTGAGTGTTGCGGTTGAATTGCCCCAATCAATGAGTGTTTTAAAAGAACGAGCTGCATTGTTAAATGTAAATTTATCTCTGCCGAAATAGCCGCTTAAATAAATATGATCCTTTTCGGAAAACTGATAATTAAATTTGGCATTAACATCATAGAAATAATAACCCGAACCATAAAAATCACTGGTCTTTTTAATCAACGGTTTTGCAAAGGCATCAACATAGGTTCTGCGTGCAGATACAATATAAGACGCTTTGTTTTTTAACAATGGGCCTTGTATTGAAAATCTGGATGCAATCAAACCTATACCAGCATCAACCTGTGTTTTATTTCGATTGCCTTCTTTCATGGCAACATCTACTACCGAAGACAATCTTCCACCATATTGAGAAGGCATCCCTCCTTTTATCAATGTAACATTCTTGATAGCATCTGCATTGAAAATGGAGAAGAAGCCAAATAAATGACCAGTATTGTATACTACCGCATCATCTAATAAAATCAAGTTTTGATCTGGGCCACCTCCTCTTACATAAAATCCAGCATTGCCTTCTCCTGCATTTCTGATACCTGGCAACAATTGTAACGTTTTTAAAATATCAACTTCTCCAAAAAATGCAGGCAATGCTTTTGCAGTGTTTACATTCATTTCGAATTTACCCATTTGAGCGGTCTTGACATTATTATCTCTTCTTCTTGAAACAACGGTTACATTATTGATTACTGCAGAATTGGGCAACAAGAGCACATTAAAAATTTTATCCTCTTTTAACTCAATAACAATTTCCTTGGATTGATATCCTATGAAAGAACCAGTTAATTGATAGGTGCCTTGAGGTAAAGTGATGGAGAAAAAACCATATCCATTGCTAACAATCGATTTTCCAGCTGATTTAATACCCAAATTAGCCCCAATCAATGTTTCTCCACTAAGGCTATCTTTAATGTATCCGCTGATGGTGAATTTTTCTTGAGAAAACCCGCTTAAACCAAACACCAACAAAATCAATACCCAAATCAATTGTTTCATATACATTGTTCAAACAAAAAAATGAATGCTTGGTTCTTTAAACCTATTGTTTTCTTCTAAAATCAATTGAATCCCTAACTTCTCCGCAATTCAACATAATTTTAGGTAAATACGGGTTATTGATGATGGAGGAATTGCTTAACCAACTTGCACCATCATTGTTAAATGCCATTGGACAATACTCGTGATAAATTACTTCTTGGTTGTACTGAACAGTGCTTATTAAATCATACAATTGTTCACTGATCATGTGAAATGACTTTCTTTTACCAGCTAGGTCTTTTTCTCCCAAAAGTCCTTTGATTTCTGCTGCAATCCCATCTAAATAGGATAGAGCAGCAGCTTTTGCAGTAGTATCGCCATTTAGTTCACTGATTAATAGGCTATCAATAGAATGATATAATTGTTTTGCCATAGTGTCAACCAAAGGTTCATTTTCGGCAATAAACTGGTCTTTTAATTGATAATAGGTATGTAAGAATTTTTTAAAAGATTGATGAAAGGCTTCAGTTTGTATGCTTTTTCCGTCCAAAATCATTGGTTCTTTGGCTGATGGTGCTTTTTGGTCAGCTGTATTACAGGCAATTAAAAGCATCACAAACATGCATAGATTCCAATTTTTCATAAAAAGTTATTCAACAAAATTAAAGCAATTTAATTTGGCAGCAGATTAGAATTACCTTTGCCCACTTAAATATTTGATTGACATGTTGATAGGTTTACAAAATGTAACTTTTGAGTTTGGGGCAAGGGTAATTGTTGAAGACGCAACCTGGCATATACAACCAGGAGATAGAATAGGTTTGGTTGGTTATAATGGAACTGGTAAATCTACCTTGTTAAAAGTATTGGTAGGTGAATATCAACCTTCTAAAGGAACTTTAGAGAAAGGAAGGGATACTACAATTGGATATCTCCATCAAGACTTATTGAGTTTTGACACCAACGATAATATAACTGAAGTAGCGCTGGGTGCATTTGAAAGAGTGAGGGCATTGGAGAAAGAAATAGAAGCCTTAGGAATGGAATTGGAAAAAAATTCGGAAGACGAAGCACTGCTAATCAAATATACGGATGCATTGCATGAATTAGATGTACTCGATGGTTACAATATTCAACATAAAGCTGAAGAGGTATTGCATGGATTGGGTTTTAGCAACGAAGATTTAATAAGACCTTACAAAGAATTTAGTGGAGGATGGAGAATGAGGGTTTTGTTGGCAAAAATGATTTTACAACAACCCGATGTTTTATTAATGGATGAACCTACCAACCACTTAGACTTACCTTCCATTGAATGGCTCGAAAAATACCTTATACATTATAAGGGCAGTGTTGTAATTGTAAGCCATGATAAATTCTTCCTCAACAGAATGGTGAATAAAATTGTTGAATTATACCAACAACAATTACACATCTATACGGGCGATTTTGACTTTTATGAACAGGAGAAACTGATCAGGATAGATATGCAACAAAAAGCTTTTGAAAATCAGCAAGATTATATCCGTCAACAAGAAAGATTCATTGAGAGATTTAAAGCCAAAGCCAGTAAAGCAGCTCAGGCACAAAGCGTACAAAAGAGATTAGACAAATTAGATAAAATTGAAGATGTTCAGTTAGAAAGACCCGACCTTAGAATCAATTTTCAATTGGAAAAAATACCAGGAAAGGTATTGGTTACATTAAAAGACATTGGAAAACAATTTGGCAACAATCATATAGTAACCAATGCTTCAGCAGAAATTGAAAGAGGAGATAAGATTGCACTAATAGGCGCAAATGGTAAAGGAAAGTCTACCCTATTAAGAATTGTAGCTGGAACGGAAAAATTTACAGGAGCCAGAGATTGGGGGCATAATGTAGAACAAAGCTTTTATGCACAACATCAATTGGAAGCACTTGGAATGGGGCATACTATTTTAGAAGAATTGCAACATTGTGGAAGTAAAAAAACAGATCCAGAATTAAGAAGTTTATTGGGCGCATTTTTATTTGGCGGAGACGATGTAGACAAAAAAATAAAAGTATTAAGCGGGGGAGAAAAAGCCAGGGTTGCATTGGCAAAAACCATTGTAAGCAAAGCCAACTTTTTAATACTGGATGAACCTACTAACCACTTGGATATGCATTCAGTGGAATTATTGGCAGAGGCATTAAACAAATACGAAGGCAGTTATATTTTGGTTAGCCATGATCGATATTTTATTTCAAAAACAGCCAATAAGATTTGGGAAATTTTAGATCAGCAAATCAAAGAATTTAAAGGAACTTACCAAGAATGGGTAGATTGGAATGAGCGGATGGAGAAGCAGAAAAGATTGGCAGAGCAAGAAGAAAAAAAGTCTCCTATTGTAAAAGAAGTAAAAAAGGAAGCACCTAAACCGATAGTAAACAATACTCCCATCAACAAAGAAGCTCAGAAAGAATTGCAAAAAGCGCAGAGAAAACTAGCAACTATTGAAGAAGAAATTGAGAAAGTAAAAGCAACTAAATTAAGCATTGAAGCAGATATGGGAAACCCATCTAGTTATGCCGACAAAAATGCATTTTCCACATTAGAAGCTTTGTATAAAAAAACAGAAAATCATTTGAAGGAACTGACCATTGCTTATGAAAATCAATTTGAACAATTAATGGCTTTAGAAGAAAGCAATCATTAGATAAGATCATCCAATAATTGATCATTGACGATATTGGGTAAAGTTATTTTTAATTGCGGGGTTCTTTCCATTTCTCTTTTAATTGCAAAAATGGCTTCCTCATTTCGGGCCCAACTTCTGCGGGCTATACCATTATTAACATCAAAGAATAACATGTTTTTTACATTGTCATCTGCTTCATGAGTACCATCTAATACCATTCCAAATCCTCCATTGATTACTTCCCCCCATCCTACTCCACCACCATTATGAATAGACACCCAAGTTGCGCCTCTGAAGCTATCACCTATCACATTATGAATAGCCATATCTGCAGTAAATTTACTTCCATCATAAATATTACTGGTTTCCCGATAAGGCGAGTCGGTTCCACTAACATCGTGATGATCTCTACCTAAAACAATTGGTGCAGATACAATTCCATTGGCAATTGCCTGATTAAATGCCAACGCAATTTTCATTCTCCCTTCCGCATCTGCATATAAAATTCTAGCTGCAGAACCAACCACTAGATTATTTTCTGCCGCTTCTTTAATCCATTTGATATTATCGGTTAACTGTTGTTGAATTTCAATGGGTGCAGTAGTTTTGATTAGTGATAATACATCCATTGCAATTTGATCGGTAATGGCTAAATCAGCCAAATTGCCTGATGTGCATACCCACCTAAATGGTCCGAAACCGTAATCAAAACAAAGTGGCCCTAAAATATCTTGAACATATGAAGGGTATCTAAAATCAATACCATTTATTGCCATCACATCTGCCCCAGCTCTTGAAGCTTCGAGTAAAAAAGCATTTCCATAATCAAAAAAATAAGTGCCCCTATCAACATGTTTATTAATAGCATTGACCTGCCTGATCAATGATTTACTTACCTCTTCTTTAAACAATAAAGGGTTTTCGCGCATCATTTCATTGGCAGCGTCAAAGCTTAATCCAACGGGATAATACCCGCCACTCCATGGATTGTGCAATGAAGTTTGATCAGAGCCAATATCGATGGAAATTCCTTCATGATAGAACGACTCCCATACATCTACAATATTTCCAATAAAAGCAATTGAAACAATTGCATGATCGTCAATTGCAGCTTTAACCCTAGTTATCAAACTAGGCATATCTTGAATCAATTCATCAACCCATCCTTGATTATATCGCTTTTTTGCAGCAGCCGGATTCACTTCTGCACAAACAGTAATACAGCCCGTAATATTTCCGGCTTTGGGTTGAGCCCCACTCATTCCACCTAAACCAGCAGTTACAAAAACCTTAGCTGCTACATTTGCATTCATCCCCAATTTTTTCCTAAATGCATTCATTAAAGTAATGGTAGTTCCATGAACAATTCCCTGTGGGCCAATATACATGTATGAACCTGCAGTCATCTGTCCATATTGAGTTACTCCCAATGCATTGTGTTTTTCCCAATCATCTTGTTTAGAATAATTGGGTATCATCATTCCATTGGTTACAACAACCCTTGGTGCCAATTTGCTAGAAGGAAACAATCCCATAGGATGACCTGAATAAATATGCAGCGTTTGGCAATCGGTCATCTCTGCCAAATATTTCATGGTTAATAAATACTGTGCCCAGTTCTGAAAAACAGCACCATTGCCACCATAAGTAATCAGTTCTTCGGGATGTTGTGCTACTGCAGGATCTAAATTATTTTGAATCATCAGCATGATAGCTGCAGCAGCTTTAATTTTAGCAGGGTATTCATTTATGGGTCTTGCATAAATTTCGTAATCAGGCTTAAAACGAAACATATATATTCTACCGAATTCATTCAATTCTTGTAAAAATTCCTTGGCCAAGATAGAATGCCAGTCTTTTGGAAAATAGCGAAGTGCATTTCTTAAAGCCAATTTCTTTTCTTCAACACTTAAAATATCTTTTCGTTTTGGAGCCCTATTTAAAAAGGCATTATACAGCTTGCTTGAAGGCAATGTTGTAGGTATACCCTGAATGATTTGTTCTTGAAAATTCATAGTGACAACAAATAATGATCGCTAAAATTAAATATATGATTTATTTGGATAAGGATTCGATTGTGTTTGGTTTGTAGTTATCAGAAGACCCAAAATAAAAAAAGTTTAAAAGCAAGCATACCTTTAAACTTTATTGATAGCAACAACAGAATAATAGTTGTTTTTCTATTGAAATTATTTTTCTGTTGGATTGCTTTTACCTGCCAATAGTTTTTCCAAGGCAGTTTCCAAACGTTGTTGACGTGTTTCTTCTTTTTTTGCGCCTTGAATCCAATTCACGTATTCCTTTTGATTGGTAAATGATAAAGAGCTAAAAAACGATTTGGCTTCTTCATGTGTTGTAAATAAGCGATCTAATTCAACAGGTGCTTTTACCAATCTTTTTTCAAAATCAATATTATTGGTAGCCAATGGTTTGCTATCTGCAAAACTTCTGGATTTATTGGGTATTTGGTCGGTTTTTTTAAAACGCATAGCACTCCAAACATGGTCTAGCGTCACTTGACGTACACATTCGTAGTCTTTTTTACTTAAACAATCCCAACTGCAATCGCGGTTTAGGTCACTAACTATTTTGCTGGTTGTTTTAGGATAAGCAATCCAAAATTTTGTTTCATCATGTAAAGCAGGAAAAACTTCTGCCAATACATTGTTCAATTGGTGTTGGCTCAACGCAAAAACCAGTACAAAATCGATTTTTCTAGCTTTTAACAATGGAGTTACATTCTTGGCGTAAGTAAGTTTTGCAAATTGTTTTTCTACCGAGGATGGCAAACCTTGTATAAGGAGGTTTTTTTCGTCCTTTAATTGTAATTTTTCGAGTACAGTTTGATTAGACATGCCTTGAAGGGAGTTTAATACGCTTTAAAAGAATGCAAAGTTAATTTATTGAATTGATTTAGGGAATTAAAAAGGAATGAAATCTTACTCATTTCTTTCCCTTTCTTCTATCCCGATACTTGAAAATAGCCACTTTGCTTTCGGTACCTTTTAGAATTCTACTGATGTTTTTTTGATGGGTTAAAATAACCATTAGCGCAACCAGTACAGCAAAAATTCGGTATAAAGTTTCTTTTTCATTGAATATAAAAAGAATGAAAACCATAAATGATACACCGGCTAAAATAGAACTCAACGATACAAATCGAGTAAGGTATAAAACCAGTAAAAACACACCAACGCAACAAAGAGCAACAAGGGGTTGAATTGCAACAGCCATTCCCAATAAAGTTGCTACTCCCTTTCCACCTCTAAAATTAGCCCATATAGGAAAAATATGCCCTAAAACAGCAGCTAAACCAAGACCAATCATAAAATTGGTTCTATCCCATTCGTCAGTAAGATAATAAGGCAATAAAATATATAAAGAGGTGGCAATTAAGCCTTTTAAAACGTCAACAGACATTACAAAAGTACCCCATTTAGATCCTAGAACCCTAAAAGTATTGGTAGCACCAGCATTGCCACTACCATAGTCTCTTATATCAATTTTAAAGAAATACTTGCTTACCCACACTGCTGTTGGTATAGAACCGATCAGGTAAGCAAAAAGGATTAGTAAGACTTCGTTCATTCAAATAATTAATAGTAGTAAAGATACTAAATCGCCATAAATTAATAATTATTTAACCTAATCAATTTATTGTTTTGTTAAATAGATTGCTACCCATCCATCTTTTTCTACCGTTTTTTGGTACATAAAACCCAGTTGAGTAGATTGATTAATGATCGATTCTTCATCGGTAGTTAGCAATCCACTAAGGATTAAATCTCCATGTTGCTGTATTGAATGATAAATCGCCTGAAGATTGGCTTCAATAATATGTCTGTTAATATTGGCAATAACAATATCAAACTTCCAATCATTATTTATTGAATCAACTAATTGAATATCAATATTATTACAATTGTTAATTAAAATATTTTCTTTAGAATTTTCAATGCACCAATGATCATTATCAGCAGCAAGAATTTCAGTTGCGCCTAATTTTTCAGCTAAAATGGCTAGGATACCAGTTCCTGTTCCAAAATCAAAAACTGTTTTACCTTTAAACACCAGATCTTTCATCAATTGAATTACGGAGAAAGTGGTTGCATGGTGCCCTGTTCCAAAACTCATTTTTGGTGTAATGATTAATTCATGGGCAACATGTTGAATGGGTTCATGAAAAAAAGCCCTGATTCCAACAAAATCATCTACAACAACCGGGCTGAAATTCGACTCCCAAACCGCATTCCAATTTTGCTCTTTAATAGTTGATAATGAATATCTTAAACCATATTTATTCATTAAGTTATTTAACTGATTATTATCAAAACCATTAGAAAGTATATACGCTTTAAGTGTGTTTTTTTCTTCCAAAAATCCATCAAATCCAATTTCTGAAAGAGCTGCAATCATGGTTTCTGCTAGATCTGCTCCGATTGGATGAATGGCTACTTCAATATGATTATTCATTTGAGTTTAAGTTAAAATGCCCCGACTTTTTTAGTCGGGGCATTTAGTTATTCCAATAGTATACAATTAGTCTTGAGGCTTATTGTCTCTTTCTGGTCTTGGCATCAACACCTTACGGCTTAATTTGAATTTACCCGTTTTAGGGTCAACTCCTACCAATTTGACCTTCACCATATCTCCTTCTTTAAATAGGCCATCCATTGTTTCTAACCTACTCCAACTGATCTCACTGATATGCAATAAACCTTGTTTACCTGGCATAAACTCTACAAATGCACCAAATTCTTTAATGCCTTTGATTGGTCCTTCGTACACATCTCCAACTTCAGGAACTGCTGTTATACCTTTCACCCAATTAACAGCTTTGTCTAAGCTTTCTTTTGATGCAGAGAAAATACTTACTTCTCCTGTATTACCCACTTCTTCAATATTTACAGTTGCACCAGTTTCACGTTGGATTTCTTGAATTACTTTACCACCTGGTCCGATAACGGCTCCAATAAATTCTTTATCGATAATTAATTTAACCATTCTCGGTGCATGTGGCTTCACTTCTGGACGATGAGCAGGCATACAATCGTACATAGCATCTAAAATATGCAAACGACCAGCACGAGCTTGCGCCAATGCTTCCATCATTACTTCCATACTTAAACCATCTACTTTAATATCCATCTGTACACCACAAATACCATCTTTTGTTCCAGTTACTTTAAAATCCATATCACCTAAATGATCTTCATCACCTAAGATATCAGTAAGGATAGCATATTTCCCATCTTCTCTGGTAATTAATCCCATCGCTACACCACTTACATGCTTTGGAACAGGAACACCTGCATCCATTAAGGCCAAAGAACCTGCACAAACTGTTGCCATTGAAGAAGAACCATTGCTTTCTAGGATATCACTTACTACTCGGACTGTATATGCAAATTCAGTAGAAGCTGGCATCATTTGTTTCAAAGAACGTTGGGCCAAATTACCATGACCAACCTCTCTTCTACCTACACCACGCATCATTTTAACCTCACCAGTTGAGAATGGAGGGAAATTATAATGCAAGAAAAACTTACTATATTCAGATTTAGCAGCAGTTTCTGCCAACAATTCATCTAATTTAGTTCCAAAAGTAACCGTTGTAAGTGATTGAGTTTCACCTCTTGTGAATAATGCAGATCCATGTGGAGTAGGCAATGGAGATACTTCCATAGCCAACGGACGTACTTCGTCTAATTTACGACCATCTAAACGAATACGGTCTTCCAACATCATATTTCTTACAACTTCCCATTTAAGGTCTTCGTAGTATTTTTTGGCTAATTTCTTTTCTCCATCGGTAATTGCTTCGCCTAAGCTTGCAATTACTTCTGCTTTTAAAAGATCATATCCTTCGCTTCTTTCGTGTTTGGCAGATCCTTTTCTAGAAATTTCATACACACGGGCTTTTGCAAATGAGTATACTTTTTCTTTGATCGCTTCATTTTGCTCTGGCTTTTTGTAATCGCGTTTAGTGGTAACTCCTACTTTGGCTCTTAATTCGGCCTGTGCTTTAATTTGGATACGAATTGCATCGTGTGCAATTTCCAATGCTTTTACTAAATCAGCTTCGGCACATTCTTTTGCTTCTCCTTCCACCATCATCAAATTCTTCTCAGTAGCTGCAATTAAAAATTCCAAATCGGAAGCTGCTAATTGAGCACGTGTAGGATTTACAATAAATTCACCGTTGATACGGGCTATTCTTACTTCAGAAATGATTTCTTTAATTGGAATATCTGAAACAGCTAAAGCCGCAGATGCAGCTAGGCATGCTAGGGCATCTGGCAATACATCTGCATCGCTTGAAATAAGGCTTATCAATACCTGAACATCACATAGATAATCTTCAGGAAATAATGGGCGTAATGCACGATCAATCAAACGACTGGTTAAGATTTCATAGTCATTTAAACGGGCTTCTCTTTTAAAGAAAGATCCAGGAACACGTCCGGCAGAAGCAAATTTTTCTTGATAATCTACGCTTAAAGGGAAGAAATCTTGCCCTTCTTTTGGGTCTTTATTAGCTACTACTGTAGCCATAATAATGCAGTTTCCCTGCTGTACGGTAACGGCACCATCAGCCTGACGGGCTAATTTACCAGTACCCAATGTAACCTGACGATTTCCGCCTAGGTCGAAGCTTACGCTTATAGGTTGTGTTAACATAATGAAGGTTGAATGAAGGTTGAAAAAATGAATCGAAAACTGCTAGGATAAAACAACTATTCCCAACTACAATCAAATGTGAGTTGGGAATGGTTTTATCTCATAGCTGATGAATTATTTTCTCAGACCTAATTTTTCGATCAATGCGCGATAACCAGTTAGGTTATGCTTTTGCATATAAGTAAGTAAACGCTTACGTTGACCTACCATTTGCATCAATCCACGTTGTGTAGAATGATCTTTTTTGTTGGCTTGCAAGTGCTTAGAAATGTGCGCAATGCGCTCAGTTAAAATGGCTACTTGCGCTTCAATTGAACCAGTATTGGTTGCTTTTCCACCGAATTCAGCAAAAATGCTGGCTTTTTTTTCTGTTGTTAAATGGGACATTGTTAATTTTTTTTACTCCAGAATTGGAGGCTTATCTTTTTTTATTCGCGCAAATGTACAATTTTAACTGAAAAATTAAGCATTTTATTCGTTTTTTTTAATAGGAACCTATGATTCAGCTGATTTCTAAAATGCCTAAGCGATCATAGGCAGAAAAAAGAGCGTTATGCAGCATAAAAAAATTTAATTTGTCTTTATAAAGGAAAATTGATTTCAATCTCGAAAAAATAAAATTAAAGCATGTTTGCTGTAACTATTTTGGGCAACAACTCGGCACTACCTGCCCACAATCGGCACCCAACTGCCCAAATAGTTACAATAAATGATCAATTATTGTTAATTGATTGTGGCGAAGGCACTCAAATGCAATTGAGCAGGTACAAAGTTAAAAGGGGGAAACTGAATCATATTTTTATTTCCCATTTACATGGCGATCATTATTTTGGATTAATTGGCTTGGTTACCAGCATGGGATTATTAGGAAGAGAACAGCCTTTGCATTTATACGCCCCTCCAGGATTGGATGCCATCATTCAACTGCAATTGGAAGTAGCAGCTACTTCCCTACCTTTCGAATTGATTTATCATCCATTAACAAAAGCAGAAATAATTTTAGACAATCAAAAATTTTCTGTGGAATGTTTTAACACCCAACATAGAATTCCTTGTTGGGGTTTTCTAATCAGAGAAAAAAAGCTTCCAAGAAAATTAGACAAGGATAAAGCGATTGAATTCATGATTCCTGCTTCCTTTTACAACTCATTAAAAGAAGGGTTAGATTATATTACAAAAGACGGATCTATAGTATCGAATAATCAAGTTACCATTCCCAATTCTGCACCAAGAAGTTATGCCTTTTGTGCAGACACCATTTATGATGAACGCATTGCAGACATTGCTAAAGATGTTACCCTATTGTACCACGAAGCTACTTATTTAAAAGACTTGGAAGAAAGAGCTGCTGCTCGTTTCCATTCAACTACCATTCAAGCAGCAATGATTGCAAAGAAGGCCAATGCCAATCAATTATTATTAGGACACTTCAGTAGTAAATACGAATTCTTGGATGATTATTTAACAGAGGCTACTGCTGTTTTTCCTAATACACAGTTGGCTATTGAAGGAGTTACTTTTTTAGTTAAGAAAGAAGAGAGACAAGAGATATGAGATAAAAGATAAAAGATATGAGATACATCAAATTATCTGTTTTCGATTTAACTCCTAATCCTTATTTCAAACAATGTATCTCATAACTTTTATCTCAAACAATGTATCTCATAATTCATATCTCATAATTCATATCTCTTAATTCATATCTTTTAAAACGCTCTAATCGTTTTAAATATTGGCAAACCTTTGGATTCAAGTACAACAATAGCTATTTCAGAAGCATTGATGGGTTCTGGGAAAACGATGATTCTTTTACTTCCAACAGTAGTAATTTTTTGTTGAAGCTTTGTTTCTCCACTTGTACTAACCGTAATATTCACAGCAATTATTTTTTGACCGTATTTTAAATCTTCCTCTAAAATCAGCCCATTCATTAATACGGGTTGCTTTAAAATATAGTACCAACTGTATGGCTTATTGATATTGTTTCTATCTGGCTCTCCTATGCTTAAAGAAGCATTCTTTAATAAATTAGGACCTTCCAATGGTTTTCTTTTAATATAGAAATTCATCAATGCAGCTGAATCATATGCACTAATTAATCCTTTATCATCAGGAGGAACATTCAATAATAAATTGGCTCCTCTACCTACTGAATTTAAATAAATTTTCATCAGCTCTTCTCCTGATTTTACTTGATTGTTTTCACGCTCATGATAAAACCAACTTGGCCGAATACTTACATCTGCTTCAGCTGGAATATAGTGAGCACCTTTAAAGTTACCTTGCTGCAATGTATCGTTGAGAGGCGCACCTAATCCTCTCTTAAATCCAATAGTATCTAATAAATTCCAATTGGTGGTGGAAGCTTTTCCATTTTCATTTCCAATCCATCTAATATCCGGACCTATATCACTGAATATAACTGTTTGAGGAGAAATAGATCTAACAGTGGATTCGAATAATTGCCAATCATAGATTTGCTTTTTGCCATTGGGCCCTTCTCCATTGGCCCCATCCCACCAGAGTTCCCAAATAGGGCCATAGTTTTGAAAAATCTCCTTCAGCATATTTACAAAAACAGTATTGTATTGAGGAGTACCATAATCAGGATGATTGCGATCCCAGGGCGAAAGATATACACCAAACAAGAGCCCATTTTTTTTACAAGCAGCAGATAATTCTGCCAACACGTCTCTTTTAAAATCGCTTTGACCAACCGTATGAGTTGAATATTTACTTGGCCATAAACAAAATCCATCATGGTGTTTTGCAGTTATGATGATGCCCTTCGCACCCGCAGCTTTGGCAATTTTGCACCATTGATTACAATCCATCAAAGTAGGATTAAAAACGGTTGTTTTTTCTTTACCATCTCCCCATTCTTTATCAGTGAAAGTGTTGGGGCCAAAATGCATGAACAGATAATAATTATTATCGTGCCATTTTAATTGATAAGGAGAGGGTAATGGATTTCGATAGATTGGTTGATTGGAAATTGATTTCACTTGCGCAAGTATTGACTGAATCTGTACAATCAACAAAAAAGTAAGTATTGTTTTTTTCATTATTACCAATTATTGGCCATCCATTTATAAAAATCAGCGAATTCTTGACGCCAATATGTTTCGTTGTGTTTGCCCAATGGATTCAGAACAGTTCTGGTGATAAACTGTGGCTTCTTCTGTATGATACCAGCCATTTTTTGCATATTCGCAACCATTGATGCATCTTCCTGAGCTCCTGCATAAAAATACATTTTAGGTATTGCATTGGATGGAGCAAATTTTTCTGCGTCTACAAAAACCTGAGGCGAAACCCAAAATGAAGGAGAAAAAATACCAGCACCTCCAAATACATTCGGGAATTGCAACAATGCATACCAACTAATTAATCCACCCATACTAGACCCGGCAATATAGGTATAATCAACCCCTTTTCTGGTTCTGTATTTAGTATCGATATAAGGCTTCAATGTATTGGCAATAAAATCGATGTATAATTTTCCTTCTCCTTTACCAAATTGTAGTAAATCGTATGGGCTATACTCATTCATTCTCTTCGCCCCATCATTGTCAATTCCAACAACAATGCATTCTTTACCTAATTTGGCTTGCAGGGTATCTAAACATTCATCTACACCCCATTCACCTGCGAAAGCCGTTTTTTCGTTGAATAAATTTTGTGCATCATGCATGTACAAAACCGGATAAGCTTTTCCTACAGAAGCATATCCTTTTGGCAAATACATCCATATCCTTCTTTTTCGATTGAGTTGAGGAATAAAAAAAGCAGTATCAATAATTCTTACTTGAGGGCTTGCAGAATAATTTTTAGGCCGATCCGGATAATCGTCTTTCCAGCCTGCAATGGTATATTCATTTGAAACATCTCCATTTACTTCTACCATTCTATCAGGTATATCTCTTCCATCTGCTGCTGATTCTAATTTATCTTGCCCCCTGGTGAATTTAAATGCATAGTTACCTGCAGGAAGATCTTTTAACACAATTACTTTTCTTCCACCCGCAAATAACTTGAGCTTGTAATTTTCATCCTTGGGATTCCAATTATTAAAATTGCCAGTTAAATAAATATCATCATTCTTCTTGGTAGCAATATCAGTAACTACAAAGCGAGCAGAAAACTGGGCAAAAGATAGATTGCTTATCCCCATCAAAGAAATGGCCAAAAAAACAATCGATTGTAAAATGCGCATTTGCTAAAATACGGAAAATAAAAAAGCCTTCCTAAAAGATTAAGAAGGCTTTTAAAAATAGCAAAGGCATTAATCTAAAATCTCAACATCTTTTGGATATTTTGCTTTATTAAAAACAAATAAATTATCATTCAATGATGATGACATATTAAAACTATTCACTTTCAATTCTGTAATATTATTGCTCTTATCAAGAATACGGGCTTTTAATAAAGTATTTTTAGCCTTGTCAAAAAACAAGTTCACTTTTACAAAATTCTTTCGTTTATCAATTGGCAACATTTCTATTTCATTGAACGCACCAGTTGAAGGCAACAACTTATAAGTAAAATCTTTATCGTAAGAACCTGCCAATAATTTCTGAGGACTTAATGTCTGGCTTCCTTCTTCTACTGAAGACTTGGTTATTGTTTTAATTCCATCGTAATTGTACACATTCATCCCGTCACAAATAATTTCTGTTTTGCCTTGCTTCAATAAATATTTTTCTCCTTGCATGGAAATATTCAAAGCTTTTGATCCTGCGGCTCTTCCCTTACTGGTGAATGAATTAAGGGTAAATGAAGCTATTATTCCTTTTGAAGCTTTTACTTTCGAACCAAATGCATCAATCACTTTTTTAGCAGCCGGATCATTCTGAGCATTGACTAGATTAAGTGAAAAAAATATAATAAGTAGTGTCGAGTAAAGTTTACGCATTTTGCTATTTTAGGGTGCAAATATATGTTTTAGTAGTATTTTGACTATGAATGTCGATAATAGTTTGAATTCTATGAATATTTGGGGGTATTTATCGGTGAATATTGGCTAAATTAGGGTGTTGAAGAATTCTAACAACTCAGCTTCTGTTTTAAATAAGACCTCTCTAGCCTTACTTCCCTGATTTGGCCCAACTACTCCAGCAGCTTCTAATTGATCCATCAACCTTCCTGCCCTATTATAGCCCAATTTCATTCTTCGTTGAATCAAGGACGTAGAACCCATTTGGCTGCCTACAATTAATCTTGCAGCATCTTCAAATAATGGATCCCGATCATTGGCATCGAAATCTCTTCCTTCTAACTCTTTTTCATCCACATATTCTGGCAATAAAAATGCTTGAGGATAACCTCGCTGATCTCCAATGAATTCACATACGCCCTCTACTTCAGGCGTATCAACAAAAGCACATTGCAATCTGGTGATTTCTCCATTATAGCTTACCAACATATCTCCTTTTCCAATAAGCTGCTCCGCACCACCTGCATCTAAAATGGTTCTACTATCGATTTTACTGGACACTTTAAAAGCAATCCTTGCTGGGAAGTTGGCCTTAATGGTTCCTGTAATGATATTCACTGATGGTCGTTGCGTTGCAATGATCAGATGGATTCCAATGGCGCGGGCGAGCTGTGCGAGCCGCGCAATTGGCATTTCTACTTCCTTACCTGCCGTCATAATCAAATCAGCAAACTCATCCACCACTAAAACAATGAATGGAAGGTATTGATGCCCTTTCTCTGGATTGAGTTTTCTGGCTGTAAACTTTTCGTTGTATTCGCGAATATTTCTACATCCAGCTTCTTTGAGTAAATCATAACGATTGTCCATTTCAATACAAAGTGCATTCAATGTATTTACTACTTTTTTGGTATCAGTAATAATGGACTCATCTTCACCAGGCAATTTAGCCAAGAAATGTTTTTCGATTACTCGATATAAACTCAGTTCTACTTTTTTAGGATCTACTAAAATAAATTTTAATTGAGAAGGATGCTTTTTATAAAGCAAAGAAACAAGAATCGCATTCAACCCTACAGACTTTCCTTGTCCTGTAGCTCCTGCCATCAAAAGATGTGGCATGGCAGCTAAATCTACAATGAAATTTTCATTGTCGATCTTTTTGCCGATTGCAATGGGAAGTGAATAAGCACTTGATTGAAATTTCTCACTTGCCAACAAAGTTTTCATGCTCACAATCGACTTTCGAACATTGGGCACTTCGATACCTATTGTTCCTTTACCTGGAATTGGTGCAATAATACGAATGCCGAGCGCAGCGAGGCTAAGTGCGATATCATCTTCTAAGTTTTTAATCCTACTTATTCTCACTCCTGGAGCTGGAACAATTTCATACAAAGTAACTGTAGGCCCAACGGTTGCCGCAATCCTTTGAATTGCAATATCATAATTTTTGAGTGTGGCAATAATCTGATTCTTATTGGTTTCTAATTCATTGGGATCATGCACAATTTTTTCACTGCCATGTGTTTCCAATAAATTTAATCCTGGATATTTATAGTCTTTCAGATCGAGGGTTACATCGTATTTAGTAGCCAAAGACCCAATGGTTGCAGCCACTTCAGCCAGTTCATCCTCTGGAATTTCTGGCGTTTCTTTTATTTCCAATTCTAAATTGGGGGCAGTTGGAGCAGTATGAGCCGTTATTGGTTTTACAATTGGTTGAATCGGTTCAATAATTGTAGGCTCTTCTTCAATTAATTCTTCTTCTTCCAATTCATCTTCTTCAATATCATCCTCGATCTCTTCTTTTTCTATTACATCAAATTCATTCATTGGATTGGATGCATCGGTAGCAGCAGGAAGTATTACAGATACCAATGAGTTTTCATTCTTTAACTTATTATTGCTAACAGGCAATTCTTCTTCTTCTGATTCTTCTAATTGAATTTCATCATTTTGATCAACAGATGAAACAGGCATCTCGTCTTCTTCATCAACAGCTAAATTCGGCGATAATTCTGCTTCCTGTTTTTTTAACCAATCAAAATTCCAATTGGGCAATTTAAAAATTGGATTAAATCGCCAGATGATGTAACTAAAAAACACTACACCAATCAATGCACCCGTTCCCACATAACCAGTCCATTTTATAAGCCATTCACTGCACAATTCACCCACAGCTCCTCCCCATGAAAATTCAGCCCCCTTGGTAGCAAACGAAAAACTTACACTAAAAACCAATAAGCCTACTAAAACATATTTTACATTTCTTAGTAGTTTAAATACTTTTTTACCAAATAATAAATTAACCCCAAGTACAAAAAAGAAAGTACAAAATAAATAGGAAGCCAAACCAAAACCATTGTACCAAAAAGTATGAGCACAATATGCTCCAAGTACACCCAATAAATTACTCACTCTCACATCATTGGTAGCAAATATGCGTATACCAAATTGTTGCACCTTGTCTTGATCTTCTTGCCAAGTAAATAAATACGAGGTAAATGCAATGAATAAAAATAAAGTAAACAATAGGCTAATGGAACCAATGATTTTTGCCGTTCGCTCATCTTTAACCACTTCGGTTACAGTAATTTCAGCTTCTTTATCAGGAGCCAATACCTCGGGGTCCGGCGGAGGTGGCGTTTTCTTTTTTAAGCTATTTGCCATGAAAACAAATATAAGCTATGGTGTAAGCAGAAATTACTTATTGAAGTCAATGTGCAAAACTGATTCTCAAACCAACAGTTTTCCACTTAGTTATATTTACGGTGAAATTCCATGGCTAATAATAACCAACCAGCAATCAAAAAGGCTCCGCCAACTGGCGTAATTGCACCTATCCAACCAATATTATTAACTTGGAAAATTGCCAAAATTGTCATTAAATACAATGAACCGGAAAAAACAACAATTCCAGCAATAAAAAGTCTGCCAGCCACCCTCACTTTGTTTGTAGGAATAGACTTATAAATAATGCCAGCTAAAGCAATTGCAAATACATGATAAAACTGATAACGAACTGCGGTTTCGTAGGTAATCAATTGTTGAGCCCCAACAAAATTTTTTAACCCATGCGCCCCAAATGCACCAAGAAAAACAGCTAATGCACCAAGCATAAATGCGATAACAATAAATGGTTTATGCATATTGTTTAAATATTTTTTTGATATGGCTTAAACTCAAATCAGGGCCACTCAACTGATGCTTTGCTTTGGAATAGTACGGAAGTCGTTCTTTGTATTTTTCAGTTAGAAATGCCAGTATGCCATTTTTATCTAAATGTCTTATCAATGGACGATGTGCTTTCTCATTCAACAATCTTGCTACCAAAATTTCAATGGATTCATCCAACCAAATGGTAATCCCCTGCTCATTCATCCAATCCATATTCTGATGAAAACAGGGAGTGCCTCCACCAGTAGCTAAAACAAATGATTTTTTCTCGCCAAACCAACGCAATAATTGGGATTCCTTTTTTCGAAAAAAAGCCTCACCCTCTTCATCAAAAATTTCACTAATGGTTCTTTCCTCTTGCGATTCTATAATAAAATCCAAATCATATCCTCCTGTTTTCAATTGCTTGGCCAACATCTCTTTCCAATAAGATTTTCCTGAACCCATCATTCCAATTAAAAAAATCTTCACAGTTGAGTTATTAAGTGTATGATTTAATTATTGAAATTATTTAAATGCATTGTGTCCGGTAATATCCATTCCTGTTATTAACAAATGAATATCATGGGTGCCTTCATAAGTAATCACACTTTCTAAATTCATCATATGTCGCATAATGCTGTATTCTCCAGTAATTCCCATTCCACCCAACATTTGACGTGCTTCACGAGCAATATTGGTAGCTATTTCGCAACTATTTCTTTTAGCCATACTAACTTGTTGCGGTGTTGCTCTGCCTTCATTCATCAATACTGCTACCCTCCAAACCAATAATTGTGCTTTACTGATTTCTGTAATCATTTCAGCAAGCTTCTTTTGTTGTAATTGAAAAGCACCAATGGGCTTACCAAACTGAATCCTTTCCAGACTATATCTTAATGCAGTATCATAACAGTCCATGGCAGCTCCTAAAGCTCCCCATGCAATGCCAAATCTAGCCTTTGTTAAACAACCCAATGGGCCTTTTAACCCTTTTATATTAGGTAAAATATTTGCTTTTGGAACTTTTACATTATCAAAAACCAATTCACCCGTGGCACTGGCTCTTAAACTCCATTTTCCATGTGTAGTGGGGGTCGAAAACCCTTCCATCCCTCTCTCTACAATAATACCTTGAATTTCACCAGCCTCATTTTTTGCCCAAACAACAGCAATTTCTGCAAAAGGCGCATTGCTGATCCACATTTTAGCGCCATTTAAAATTACATGGTCTCCTGCATCTTTAAAATTGGTTAACATGCCTGCAGGATCACTTCCATGATTGGGTTCGGTTAATCCAAAACAACCCAACCATTCACCTGAAGCCAATTTAGGCAAATATTTATTTCTTTGCTCTTCGTTGCCATAAGCATAGATAGGATGCATTACCAAGCTACCTTGAACACTTGCAGTGCTTCTTACTCCGCTGTCTCCCCTTTCCAGTTCTTGCATCATTAAACCGTAACTGATATAATCCAAACCTCCACCACCATATTGAGTTGGAACAGTAGGCCCAAAACAGCCTAAATCTCCCATTTGTTTTACTATTTGTGTTGGAAACTCAGCTCTTTGAGCATAATCTTCTATGATTGGCGAGATAGCCGTTTTTACATAGGTTCGAACCGATTCTCTTATGAGTTTGTGTTCTTCTGTGAGTAAATCATCTACTAATAAATAATCGGGAGATTGAAATAAATCTGTTCTGACAGCCATTTGATAGTTTTTAATGCTAAATAATACAAAATTAAGGTTAAGACAAATGCTTAACCTTAATTTTTTGAATTTAGTTTACTTTTTTCGCTCAATATCTCTATTCATTTCTTCTTCGTCTACTGGTCGTTCAGTAGTATCACCCATTAACCAACGAGAAAAATAGTCGGCCATTCCCCAGAAAAAGTATTCATTCATATCTCCAAAACCATGTCGTTGGGTAGGCAATAATTTCATGTCGAATCGCTTATTCGATTTTATCAAAGCATTTACAACCCGCATGGTATTTGCAGGATGAACATTGTTGTCTATTTCTCCATGAAACAACATTAGCCTGCCTTTTAAATTTTTAGCAATATCTGGATTCTTATCTATGTTGTATTGAAAACTTGTATCCCCTTTATCGCTGATGATTTCTTTTACACCATGGTGTTTTTCGCTCCACCATCTGTTGTAAACAGAATTATCATGATTGCCTGCAGAAGAAACAGCTACTTTAAAGAAATCTGGATACACCAACATGGCTGCTGTACTCATAAATCCTCCACCAGAATGCCCATGTATACCCACTTTGTTGATGTCTAGATATTTATATCGATCTGCTAATTGCTCAGCTACTGCTTTTTTATCAGCCAATCCATAGTCACGCAAATTACCATATCCATAAGTATGATACCATTTACTCCTATTCGGATGTCCTCCTCTATTTCCCAATGTTATCACCACCATTCCCAATTGAGCCAATCGATCAGTTCTATCAAATCCTCTACTAAATGAGGTATTTACAGATTCAGTTTGAGGGCCAGGATAAACATATTCTACGATGGGATATTTTTTAGTACTATCAAAATCAAATGGCTTGTACATAACTCCATATAAATCTGTTATTCCATCATCCGCCTTTGCTTTAAAAATTTCCGGGAATTTATACCCAGCAGCCATCAAAGAGGATAAATCGGCAGTTTCTAAATCCATGATTTTTCTTCCATCGGCAGCCAATAATACCGACTTAGGAACTGTATTCACTCTCGAATAATTACTAACCACAAATTTTTTATTATCATCCATTGATACATTAAAATCAAAATCACCAGGACTTAATAATTTTAAACCAGAACCATCAAAATTCACGCGATACGCATGTAAATAATAAGGATTCTCTCCAGTTTCCTTTCCATTTGCAGAGAAATACAATACACGCGCTTTATCATCTATGCTTAAAATTTCTTCTGCATGCCATGCACCAGAGGTAATTTGATTTTTCAATTTTCCATTTTCGTCATAGAGATAAAAATGTCCCCAACCATCATCTTCACTCCATTGAATTAATTCTTTTCCTTCATTCACTAATCCTACACGACGTATTTCTACATAAGTATTTAATTTTTCTTGAATCAATGTCTTAGCAGTTGCTGTTTTCACATTTACCATTCCTACATCAATTCTTTTTAAATCTCTACTTGTTCTGCTAAAATAAAATTGATCAGCCGTTCCAAGCCAAATAGAAGGCCTAAACTCATCATCTCTCGTATTCATTTTTGCAGGTTGGCTCCATACATTCACAGACTGATCTTTATACATGCCTGTACCAATTTCTTTACTGGTTTTGGTATTCCAATCAAATAGTAATAAATGCTCTATTGGCGATTCTTTTTCACCCGGCATCCAATATTTATAGGTTTCTAATGTTGGACGAGGATCGGCAATACTATTGATTACCCATAAGTCTTTTACTTTTCTATTATCCGTAAAGTTGATGGTAAAATATTTTGAATCTGGAGACCACAAAATAAAAGCAGATTTCCTTTTGTTTTTATTTTTTTCTTTTTCTACATTAGACTCGCCGTTTCCATCGCTATGGTAACTAAAATTTTCAACACCATCTTTTGTGAGTTGGTATTGCACAATAGTGCTATCGTCTTCATTCTTTAAAGCCTTTTGGTAATTGGCCCTATCCATCCACCACAAATTGTAATTCTTACCAAAAACAACAACAGTACTATCTGGAGAAATATTGGCCCAAGATGGTCTACGTTTTGGTTTGGCAAACTCATCTAATTGAACCAATTCGCCGGTAACAATATTGTAATTAAAGAAAAATATTTTTTTCTCTTTAACAGGTAGTGTTCCTTTTTTAGCTGTTGTATCTTTTTTTTCGATATCAATGCTACTTTTTACTTCAAAATGAATCCAATTTTCATCTTTGATAAAACGCATACTATCAATATTCAAATGCTGCGCATCCATTGCATCGTCGGTAATTCGAGTAAGTTTTGCCGCCAATACAGCATTGTCGAACAATAATTTTTTCTCTCCCTTAGCAGCATCAACGATATACCATTTCTTTCCTTCACTGGTTTCATACATGTACCAAAAACGATCCGAATTTTTTAACCAATGTGGGTCTACATTTAAACTAAATACCATTTTTTCAACCTTTTTTGGAGAAAAACGGGCAGCAAGCGCATAATTGGCTTTAGCAACTGGTGTTTGTTGAGCTGTATTTGTTTCTATAAATGAACAACAAAACAAAAACATGAAGAACATTCTTAATAATAACATAATTGGCAGATTTAGGATGAAAATAACAGATTATTTGGATATTCTTACCTTGTATTTAAATTGAACCCATTTAAAGACATGAACACCCTTAAAAGTTTTGCAATAGAAGCTGATAAAAATGACCCCCTAGCTCATTATAAAGATCAATTTTATTTTCCCCAACACGAAGGCAAAAATGCTATTTATTTTTGTGGAAACTCATTAGGTCTTCAACCAAAAAAAGCAGCTTCTTACATTGAAGCTGAATTAGAGAGTTGGAAATCAATAGCTGTTGGTGGCTATTTTGGAGGAAAAAATCCATGGCTTTACTACCCAGACCAATGCAAGCCCGCATTGGCAGCAATGATTGGAGCAAAGGAGGATGAGGTAACTGTAATGAACGCATTAACAGTGAACCTACATTTAATGATGTTAAGCTTTTACAAACCAACTGCAGTTAGGTTTAAGATAATGATGGAAGCCGGGGCTTTCCCATCCGATCAATATGCAATTGAAACTTTGGTAAAACATTTTGGACTAAATCCAACAGATGCAATTATTGAAATAGCCCCCAAAGAAGGAGAAAAAACTTTACATACATCAGATATACTAGATGCAATTGAAGCTGCAGGAGATTCATTGGCAATGGTTATGTTTGGTGGAATAAATTATTATACAGGACAATTTTTTGACCTTTCAGCAATTACCGAAAAAGCACATGCAGTTGGCGCAATTGCAGGATTTGATCTGGCCCATGTAGTTGGCAATATTCCTTTACAATTACATGATTGGAAAGTAGATTTTGCTGTATGGTGTAGTTATAAATATTTAAATGCTGGGCCAGGTGCTGTTGGTGGCGCCTTTGTTCATGAAATGCACAGCGGCAATATCAACACCCCAAGATTAGCAGGCTGGTGGGGCAACGAAGAAAAAGAACGATTTAAAATGGAAAAAGGATTTATTCCAAAAGCCAATGCGAATGGTTGGAACCTCAGCACTTCTCAAGTATTTAATACCACAGCATTGAATGCTTCCCTAAGTTTATATAATGAAATAGGAATTGAAGCACTTAGAAATAAAAGCATGTTACTTACATCCTATTTAGAATATCTATTGTGTCAATTAACCAATATTTCTTTCGAAATCATCACTCCTACAAATCCATCGGAAAGAGGCGCTCAATTATCTTTGTATTTTAACACCAATGGGAAAGCAATTCACAATAAATTGATTGAAAGTGGAGTAATTGTAGATTATCGTGAACCTGGCGTTATAAGAGTTGCCCCTGCCCCATTTTATTGCAGCTTCGAAGATGTATATCGCTTTTATGAAATTATAAAAAACAATTTTTAATATGGTACATCATAACAGTTATTTAGCTTTAGGAGATTCTTATACAATTGGCGAATCTGTTGCTTTACACGAGAGTTTTCCTTATCAAACTGTTCAGCTACTAAGAAATGCCAAACAACATTTTTATGCTCCAGAAATTATTGCTAAAACTGGATGGACTAGTACCGAATTGGCCGAACATTTATTGCATACCAAACTAAATGATCATTACGATTATGTGAGTTTATTAATTGGTGTTAACAATCAGTACAGAGGCCTTTCAGTTTCAGACTTTACAACTGATGTTGATTTCTTATTGCAAAAGGCCATTCACTTAGCTGGAAATTTACCCAATAAAGTAATTGTATTATCCATTCCAGATTGGGGATTCACCCCTTTTGCAAAAGGAAAAGATCAGCTTTTAATAAGCAAGGAGATTGATGCCTTTAACAGTGTATGTTCTTATGCTGCAATAAAGGCTAAAACCCATTTCATCAATATTACCGATGAAACAAGAGCCGAAAAAAACAATATACAGGCAATTGCTAACGACCAGTTGCATTATTCAGGAACAACACATTTAAGATGGGCGGAGAAAGTTGCTAATACAATTAACAAAACACTTAAATAATATTTAGTTGATTGCATTTTTAGCTGCTGCTTTCATTTTTTCATTTGCAGTAATTACAAATTCCACCCTTCTGTTTGACGCGCGATTTTCAGCACTGTTATTTTCAACAATGGGTTGACTTTCACCATACCATTTTGTTTTAATCCTTGACGAATTTACTCCTTCATTAGTTAATGCTGTGCTTACTGCAAGAGCCCTGCGTTGAGACAATGAATTGTTGTAAGACTTAGATCCAACATTGTCTGTATGGCCTTCTATTAATATATCCGTATCTGGATAATCAATAAAAATTTTCTTAAATCGATTAATTGCCAATTGCGAATTTGAATTAATATCGTATTTATTATTGTCAAAAAATACACCGATTTTAGATCCATCAGGATTATTTTCATTAAACGTAACATTGATACCTTCACCTACTCTTGTAACAATTGCTCCAGGAATTTCAGCTTTTATCGCTTCAGCTTGATTGTCCATTTTTTTACCAATCACCCCTCCAGCAACACCACCAATTGCTGCTCCAAGAATAGCTCCTAATGCAGTATTATTCTTGTTGCCAACATTATTACCAATTATGCCGCCCAAAACTGCTCCACTGGTTGCTCCTATTGCAACCCCTTTCTTTTGACTACTTGAATTTTTAATGGTTTCGCAACTTGCAATAACCAATATAATTGAGCATGTAATAAATGTGCGTATAAAATATCTATTTATCATGGCACAAAATTGCAACAAAGCTTTCGAGCCAATGTTATGCAATTGAATAGTAGATTTACATAAAACACTGATTTGATCTTAATGAAATCTATGATTTATGCTATAGAATTGATTAAACTTGGAAATTTCTAACTTAAATAGGTGCTCATTTCTATTTGGTATTGCTGTGCAATTTTGGCTGCTTCTTCAGCAAAATCCTCATTTTCACTGGCAAAAATGATGGCTCTACTGGCATTCACTAACAAACCTGCATCTTTGTTTAATCCAAATTTAGAAACTTCTTCTAAGCTTCCCCCTTGTGCTCCTACGCCTGGAACCAATAAAAAATGTTCGGGAATAATAGAACGTATATTGTCTAAATCACTGGCTCGAGTTGCGCCTATTACAAACATCATGTTATCTATAGTACCCCAAGAACTAACCCTTTCTATTACATGCTCATACAAGCGTTTTTCGGTATTGCCTTGAGTAATATGCGGCACCATCGTTAATGATTCATTATGGGGCATCATGAGTAATTGTTGGAAATCATTGCTGCCTGCATTTGACGTTAATCCCAAAACAATAGTTACTTTATTGTCGTATTCAAGAAATGGTCGAACACTATCTTCACCCATATAAGGGGCTACAGTAATTGCATCAAATGGTAAGACTTCAAAGAATGTTTTTGCATACTGTGCGGATGTATTACCTATATCTCCTCTTTTTGCATCAGCAATGGTAAAATGAGATTTGGGAATATATGCCAATGTCTCTTGCATAAGATCCCAACCTTTTACACCTTGTGACTCATAAAATGCAGTATTGATTTTATAACTCACACAATACTCTTTTGTTGCATCAATAATCGCTTTATTAAATGCCAATGCACCAGTAGGCTTTCCTTTCAAATGCTTAGGAAGTTTATTCAGATCTGTATCCAATCCTACGCAGAGATAGGTTTTTTTAAGATTGATTTGCTCTACAAGTGATAAACGTGTCATACAACAAAGATAACAAGTAATCAATAAAAAATTTACTTTGCTTTGATTGTGTTTGAATAAACAAGTTGATATTCAATCTGGTTAATTTTACATATACCAAAAACGATTATTCACTTTCAAGTAGTTATATTTGCTGAACAAGGATTGCATATGGAAAAAAATGCCATGTATTATGGAACTTATCTTCACTTAGATAAAATATTAGACAGCCAATACCCAGTAAGTTTTGAGCCAGGAAACGAACCTGCACACGATGAAATGCTCTTCATTATTATCCATCAAGCATATGAGCTTTGGTTTAAACAGATCTTGTTTGAGCTGGATTATTCAATGAAAATATTTCAACAAGAAACCATCAATGATAATTCTGAAGACCTTAATCTCGTAAGACATCGATTAAGAAGAGTAATTAAAATTTTAGAACTACTTAATCAACAAGTAAACGTGCTAGACACCATGACTCCTATGGATTTTCTAGCATTTAGAAATTTACTAACCCCTTCTTCTGGATTTCAAAGCAAACAATTCAGATTAATTGAAGCAAAATTAGGTTTGCAAATTGAGCAAAGACATCAAAAAGACTATTACAAAAAAACCAATGAAGGGGGCTTTACGCAAACAGATTATAAAGACATCAACGAAACCGAATCAACCAAAAACTTACAACAGTTGGTGAATGATTGGCTAGAAAGAATGCCTTTTTTTGAAACTACTTATTGGCAGAATAAAACAAATGAATTGAATCTTCAGCACCCATTTTGGAAAGCCTATAGAAATATTTATCAGGCGGGCTTAACTGAAAGAGAAAAAGCCAAATTGGCCGATTTTGATTATACTTTTTTTGGTATTACTTCAACAGATAGCAATCCTGATCAATTGGCTCAGTTAAAAACCAGTTTTAGCAACAAAGCAATGCAGGCAGCTTTATTCATAATGTTGTATAGGGATTTCCCCGTATTTCAAACTTCTTATCAAATTCTAGACTCATTAATTGAGATAGACCATTTGATGAGTAACTGGAGACACAAGCATCTAATCATGGTCAGAAGAATGATTGGAATGCGAGTAGGTACAGGCAACACTTCTGGTGCAGGCTATTTAGAAGGCGCATTGAATAAACATTATGTTTACAGAGATTTATCTGGTTTAAGCACCTTTTTAATTGAAAGGAAAAAATTACCCAAATTGCCAGAAACGCTTACCCGATTTTTAGGATTTAATGTATAAGTATTTATTATAAAATGAAATAATACAACTTATCTTTTCCTAGCTAGAATAATCAATCTTGGCGATTTATCAACATCATAAGCACCTAACTGATAGGTTCCAAAAACTTCCTCAATTTGCAAATTTTGGCCAGACAGCATATCATTAAAATCTCCTAGTGAAAATTTGGCTACTTTCTCTGTATATAAATGACGAGGAGATTTGTTTTCTGAATCAGTAATTTGAACTTGTTTAAAGAAATGCGATTCATCTTGCCATTTAGAAATATGAAAGTTCACATCTTCAATAGAAGTAGTAAATGTTTTTTCTTCGTGCTGTTCGGCAAAATGTACATTCAAATAATCAATTACCAATATTCCATTTTTTTGTAAACTCTGTGCCATTGTTCTTATGGCATTATCGTGCTCTCTTCTGGTTTTAAAGTATCCAAAACTAGTAAAGAAGTTGAAAGCATAGTGGTAATAATTGATCCTAAAAGGCAAACGCATATCATGTTGATAAAAATGCAAATTCGACGTTTCCTGCAATTTTGCCTCAGCAATAGATGCTGCAGACAGATCAATGCCTGTTACGTCATATCCCATTTCAGCCAAAGCAATACTATGTCTACCCTTTCCACATGCTACGTCTAACATCAAACTGCCAATTTGAGGCTTTAAATAGCCCATAAGTGTTTGAATGAACTGATTTGCTTCTTCTTCATCTCGATGTTGATATAAAAGATGATAATAAGGAGAATTAAACCAGTCTTTGAACCATGCTTTATCAACCATAATCTATATTTCTATGCAAAAATACATCCTCTGCTCCAACAAAAAATTTTGAATTATCTTTGCAACCATTTTTAAAATCGACGCATGGCACTAATTAAGAGTATTTCTGGTATCCGTGGAACCATTGGCGGTAAGCCAGGCGACACACTGAGTCCTTTAGATATAGTAAAATTTACTTCCGCATACGGAACCTGGCTTAAACAACAAAGGCATACCAATAAAAAAGTAATTATAGGAAGAGACGGCAGAATTAGTGGATCAATGGTACAAGGATTGGTTGCGAACACTTTAATTGCATTGGGTATAGATGTAATTGATCTTGGATTAAGCACAACACCAACGGTTGAAATGGCCGTGGTTTTTGAAAATGCAGCTGGAGGAATCATTTTAACAGCTAGCCACAACCCTAAAGAATGGAATGCTTTAAAATTATTAAATAACAAAGGTGAATTCATAAGTGGTACTGACGGAACTGCTTTATTAGAAATTGCCGAAAACGAAGCTTTTGATTTTTCCAATGTTGATCAATTGGGCATATATACAAAAGACAATACAGCATTAGATAAGCATATTAGTGCTGTAGTAAACTATCCTTTAGTAGATATTGAAGCAATTAAAAAAGCTAATTTCAAAATAGTTATAGATGCCATTAACAGTACTGGCGCAATTGCAGTACCTGCATTATTAAACGCATTGGGTGTAAATCAGTATTCGGTTTTGAATGATAAAGTGGATGGAAATTTTGCGCACAATCCTGAGCCTCTACCAGAAAACCTTAGAACCCTTTGCAATGAAGTAACTCAACAAAAAGCGCATTTAGGCATTGCGGTTGATCCTGACGTTGATAGACTCTGCTTTGTTTGTGAAGATGGATCTCTTTTTGGGGAAGAATATACACTTGTTGCTGTAGCTGATTATATTTTACAAAATAAAAAAGGCAATACGGTAAGTAATATGAGTAGCACTCGTGCGCTTAAAGATATAACCATCAAACATGGTGGTACTTATTATGCAAGTGCAGTGGGTGAAGTTAATGTAGTAACAAAAATGAAATCCGTGAATGCCGTTATTGGCGGCGAAGGCAATGGTGGAATTATTGTTCCCGACCTCCATTATGGAAGAGATGCTTTAATTGGAATTGCATTGTTTTTAACACAATTAGCAAAATCAGGTAAAACAATTAAACAGCTTAGAAACAACTATCCAGATTATACAATTAGTAAGAATAAAATCGAATTAACCAAAGGAGTTAATCTTGCAAAGGTTTTTGATCAAATTAAGGATAAATATAAAAACAATCCTATCAATACCGATGATGGCCTTAAAATTGAATTTGACAATGATTGGGTACATTTAAGAAGCAGTAACACAGAGCCAATCATTCGTATATATGCAGAAAGCAATAGTGAAACAATAGCAAATAATATTGCAAAAAGATTGATGAAGGATATACAGGAAGCAGCTTTATAACTAGTAAAATCGAATCATGGAAAGAATTTATTTAGACAATGCAGCAACCACTTCTTTAGACCCTGCAGTACTAGCAGCAATGATGCCATATCTAACCACTCATTTTGGCAATCCCTCTTCAATTTATAGTTATGGAAGAGAAAGCAGAATGGCCATTGAAAATGCCCGTAAAACGGTAGCTAAACTTTTAAATGCGCATCCTGCAGAGATATTTTTTACAAGTGGAGGAACCGAAAGTAGCAATACAGCTATCAGAGCTGCTGTTAGAGATTTAGGTTGTAAACACATCATCAGTTCTTCTATTGAGCATCATGCAACTACACATACAATAGAACATTTGCATAAAACCGGAGAAGCAGCACTGAGTTATGTAAAACTTTTACCCAATGGGCATATAGATTTAGCCGACTTAGAAAATTTATTAATCAATAGTAAGGTTAAATGCTTGGTTACTTTGATGCATGCCAATAATGAAATTGGCAATATGATTGACATACATGCAGTAGGAGAAATTTGCAAAAAATACAATGCCATTTTCCACAGTGATACTGTTCAAACAGTTGGTCATTTCCCATTCAACTTGAGAAACACACCTGTTCATTTTATTACCGGAGCTGGTCATAAATTTCATGGTCCAAAAGGTGTAGGTGTTTTATATATAAATGAGAACATCAAGATCACTCCTTTTGTACACGGCGGAAGCCAAGAAAGGAATGTGCGCGCAGGTACTGAAAACTTATATGGCATTGTTGGATTTGCCAAAGCATTAGAAATAGCAAGTGAAGAATATGAGAAAGAAAGCAATTACATCAAACGCTTGAAATTGTATATGATGGAACAATTAAAAAGCAATATTAATGGTGTTGTTTTTAATGGCGATCCCTTGGGCGCATCATTGTATGCGGTGCTTAGTGTTAGTTTTCCAAAAACAGAGAAAAGTGAAATGATTTTATTCAATTTGGATATTAATAATATTTGCGCAAGTGGTGGAAGTGCCTGTACAAGTGGCGCAGATCAAGGATCACATGTAATTAGAGCAATCAATAATAATCCCAATCAAATAACAGTAAGGTTTTCGTTTTGTAAGCACAACACAACAGCGGAAATAGATCAAGTAGTAGAAAAACTTATAGAACTAATTTAAACATTTATGAAGCCGATCAAATTCTTTTTTACCATTTTGAGTATTTATTTTTTAATGACATCTTGCTCATCAACAAAACAAACTGTTATAGCTGTTTGGAGCAATAAAGACAAAGTAGTTTATGGCGCCCAGAAAAGTGTATTCATCATGGTGTTAACCGCCAATGTACAAGCCAGAAATGAGTTAGAATCTGCATTAAAAGAAGCTGCTATTGCAAGGGGTTTAAAGGTTACTACCAGTATCGACGCTTTAGGCCCCATGAATGTAGGAAAGAATTTTCCTGCTGATGCCATCCTAAATAAAGTAAAGGAATTGAATTATGAAACTATTTTTACAGTAGCCGTTAAGGATGTAAAAAAAGAAACAACTTTTGTTCAAGCTTCAGATAATTTTTATAACCCGATGGGTATGTATGGCGGAGCATACGGAAACTTTGGTTCTTACTACAACAATTATTGGGCATACCCTGGCGTAAACTTTGGATTTGGTGGTGGATTCACTTCTAGTTATACCACTGAAAAAGTTACCATCTATTTAGAAAGCAATTTATACGAAACAGCAACTCAGGATTTATTATTGTCCATCAAATCAAAAGCTGTTAACCCAGCTAATTTGGCAAAAGAAAGCAAGAAGTTTACCAGTAATATTGTAGCTGAATTAAATGAAGGCAAAAAAATGTATTCGATTAAATAAACTTATTGGTAATCGTCTTCATTTAATTCCTCATCATCTTCATTAGCAGTAAATGAACCAAGATTCATCATACTGCCCATCAAGTCTTTAAAAACAATTTTCCCATCAATTGTTTTTTTGCTGATCAATGAATAAGCCGATAATCCATACAATACAAATTCCATCAACAAAGCATTCTCTTTGTCATTTGCTTGCGGGTAATATTTTTTAACCAACCCAAAAAGTCCATCAACTTTATACAAAGATGCTATTCTGGCTTCATCTTTCATATCCATCAATAAATCGAGGTGGTTACCTGCATCAAACCACCTGGTAATTATTTTATACGGATTTTCAGGCTCTTTCTCTTCGGTAGATTTCTTAGCTGTACTTCTGCGTTTCTTTAAAGAATCAGGGTTGGGAAAATAAGCAACAAACTGTGTTCGAATGGATTTATCCAATAAATTAACCGCTACTTGATATGGCCCCTCTTGTTCTCCTTCATATACCAATTCAATTTTACCGGTGATAGCGGGGATAATACCTGCCAAATCACTAACCCAAACCTGTGTTTGTTTTTCTCCATGAATAATGGCCCTTCTTTCTGCGCTACTCACCGCATTTTCAAAAGCAGCAATAGTTAACCTTGCACTCACCCCACTTTTTTTATCAACGTATTCATTGGATCTGGCTTCAAATGCAATTTGCTCAATGATTCTTTTAATTAAATCACTAACAGATACTCTATCTTTCTGCTCAGCTAATATATCTGCTTCCTGTTCTGTTATCGATAAGGATGTTTCAATATCTTTAGGATAGTGCGTTAGTATCTGACTTTGGATTCGATCCTTCAATGGTGTAACAATACTTCCACGATTGGTATAATCTTCTGGATTTGCAGTAAATACAAACAAGATATCCAAGGGCATTCTTAATTTAAATCCACGGATTTGAATATCGCCCTCTTGTAGAATATTGAATAAAGCCACTTGAATTCTTGCTTGCAAATCGGGTAATTCATTGATCACAAAAATGCCACGATTACTCCTAGGAATAATTCCATAGTGAATCACTTTTTCATCTGCAAAACTGAGTTTTAAATTGGCTGCTTTTATTGGATCAATATCGCCGATTAAATCCGCAACACTTACATCAGGAGTAGCTAGCTTTTCCCCATATCTTTCTTTACGATGAACCCAATGAATAGGCGTTTCATCGCCCAACTCTGCCACAAGGTCTTTGGCAAACTTGCTCATGGGATTTAATGGATCATCATTGACTTCACTACCTGCAATAATCGGAATATACTCATCCAACAAATCTACCATTTGCCTAGCCATTCTTGTTTTAGCTTGACCTCGCAAGCCTAGAAATAAAATATTGTGTCGGCTCAACAGAGCACGTTCTGTATCAGGAATTACAGTGTCTTCATAACCAAGAATTCCTTCGAAAGGATTTTCTTTATCTTGAATAGTCCTGATTAAATTATCCCTAATTTCATCATGAACTGATTTTGATTGGTAGCCTGCTTTCTTTAATTGAGCTAAAGTGATAATCTTGCTGATATTCATAAATTACTTGCCGCTTTTGATTTGATTAGAAAACGGTTTTTCTTTTTCCGCTTTCAAAGTCTTTGAATATAAATGCCCCTAATTTGTCTAATGAAGCAAAAAATGCTTTGCCATTATTCATCTCTGTAAATTCTTGTACAAATTTTTGCAAGTATGGATCAGATGCAATCATGAAAGTAGTAATCGGTATTTTCAATTTCTTGCACTGTGCTGCTAAATTAATGCAACGATTTACTACTTTCCTATCCAAGCCAAAACTGTTTTTATAATATTGCTTCCCAATCTTTAAACAGGTGGGTTTGCCATCTGTAATCATGAAAATTTGTTTGTTGGGGTTTTTTCTTCTCCTCAAAATATCCATTGCCAACTCTAATCCTGCAACGGTATTGGTATGAAATGGTCCAACTTGCAAATATGGAAGATCTTTGATTTCAATACTCCAAGCATCATTGCCAAACACCACAATATCAATGGTATCTTTTGGATATTTAGTAGTTATTAATTCACTCAATGCCATGGCTACTTTTTTGGCAGGCGTAATCCTATCTTCACCATATAAAATCATGGAATGTGAAATATCAATCATCAGTACAGTTGAAGTCTGCGTTTTGAAATCACTTTCTCTGATTTGCAAATCGTCTTCTTGCATAGAAAAACTTTCTACCCCCCTATTGATTTGCGCGTTTCGAATACTTTCGGTAAAATCAATTTGTTCCAACATATCGCCAAATTGAAAAGGCCTTGTATCAGGATTTACCTCATCTCCTTGGCCTGGCTTGAATGTTTGGTGATTGCCTTGGCGTGATTTTTTAAGTTTGCCAAAAATTTCTTCTAAGCTTTTTTTACGAATGGTTTGTTCAGATTTACCGGTTATTTTAAATGAGCCATCGGCCTCATTTTCTTTCATGTAGCCATTTTGCTTGAGGTCTTCTATAAAATCCCCCATGCCATATTGATTGTTGGTAAATTTATACTGCTTGTCTAATTCGTTCATCCAGCTTAAAGCTTCCGAAGCATCTCCATTGGTATAGCTGAGTAATTGCATGAAGATATCCAGCATTTGCTCAAATTTGGTTTTCCCTTCTTCATTGGGATTGAATTGCACAAAGCGATGACCAATCATACATGTAAATTACTAAAATAGTAACAGATATATAAGAGAATAGTTCAGATTAATTGCCTTTGAATCGTTGCAGCTCCATTCCTATTTTTTTCTCATTCAGCTACAATGAAAGAACTCGCCCCAACAAGTTGGGTCTCAAACAACTTTCATTGTTTACGCTTCATTCGAAAAAATTAACGTCATGGCGCAGATACGCTCAAAGCCAAATTAATCTGAACATAATATATCTATCCATCTAGTGAGGGTGAGTCTAGGAAACTCACCATGAACTATATCCTTATTTCATCGAATCTTTTGGTGTCATTAATTTACCTGGAATTTGAATAGCAGGATTGTAAATGGTTTTCATCTTCTCCATTCCATCCATGTAGCTTTCAGCCATTCTTTTTTCATCTTCCATATTTTCAGCTTTAAGACCAGTCAACGTATTGTAATACTTTACTTG